>Ga0272442_10004073_pt1 | contig 20131 bp, 13 predicted proteins | sample SSMForm2O_FD_200262 | JGI IMG/M metagenome (GOLD analysis project Ga0272442, IMG submission 200262) | Marine sediment archaeal communities from Little Sippewissett salt marsh, Falmouth, MA, United States - SSM-Form-2O | ecosystem: Environmental > Aquatic > Marine > Wetlands > Sediment ... | reverse complement strand
AATCCCGAGCACGAGTCCGCCATACAGGTTCCCCACCACCACTACCGCCAGGCACGGCGTGAGGTCGACCAGCACATGGAACCGCTCGAAGAGGACGTGCGAGACCAGCACGGCAACAGCCGCGAACGCCACACTCCACGCCACCTTCCCCAGCACGCGCCTCGCGAACAGCCGCGATGCACACGCCAGCGAGAGCACCACCACCGTCAGGCACACGGCCACAGGGCCAGCCCGGCGGAGCATCCGCCCGCTCAGCACATTATCCGCCAGGGTCGCCTGCACGTAGACGCCGAACCGCTCTCCTTCCGGCGTCACCACCACATCGGCGTTCTGGAGCCCGTGGTGGGTCTGGCCCACGAAGACGAGCTTGCCGCGGAACACCGAGGGGTCCACCTTGCCCTCGAGCACCTCGCTCACGAGCAGCGGCCTCGACTGGTCGGGCATCCTGTAGTAGTTCACCAACACGTTGCCGCGGGCGTCGACGGGCACCAGCCTGTCGCCGATGGCCACGCCCCCACGAACGGGGCGAATTCCCTGTGCCCCCACACCGAGTTGGCGCGCCGCCGTCAGCACCCCAAGCTGGTAGACGCTCTCCCCCTCACAGGCAAACCCCAGGGGCACGCGGCGGATGATGCCGTCGCGGTCGTGCCGCACGTTGATGTGGCCCTCGGCCGCCGCGGCACGCAGTCCCGGCAGGTTGCGCGCCAGGCGACCCCCACGCAGCAAGGGCCAGTCGAGCGTGGTGTCGCGGTCGAGTGCATCGCGCTTGTAGGCGGCCAGCACCACGGTGCCCGCGCGGCGCGCGGCATCCGCCAGTGCCCCATCGTCGGCCGGCTCCTGCGACGCCTGCGGGAAGTACATGTCGAAGCAGATCACCCGCGCCCCGGCCGCCGCCAGCCGGTCGATGAGCTGCGCGTGATAGCGCCGCGGCCATGGCCACGGCCCCAGCTTCCGCGTGCACTGCGGGGTGATCCCGAGGACCACGATGTCGTCCGACGGACGCAGCCCGCCCCGCCACGCGTAGTGCATGTCCGTGAACAGCGGCTCAATCGCGGCGAAGGCGCCCAGCCACTGGAGCCCGAGCACCACGAGGGCCACGATGAGCCCCCACTTCATCGGGAGCCATCGTCCCCCCATCGCCCGCGCCAGCCGTGCACTCACTCCTCGCGCGCCCATCAGCTACCCCTGATCACAGCCGTGCCCTCGGCTCGTGCGTCCTCGCGACGCCTACCTCCGGGAGTCCGGGGGCGGGAGGGGCGGGCCTCCAGACGCGTCGCTGGCGCCGGGGGGGAACCCCCCTGGCGGGGCATCGAGCACGGACTCGCCCGCACCCTCGAGCCAGTTGATCGCGTCGGGTGGAGGCAGTGTGGGGTCGAACTGCGCATCGTCGGGCAGGATGACTCGCCGCGTCTCCCAGAGCACGGGGAAGAGCCGGCTGATGATGCTGCGGTCGAGGGTCACCCCACAGAAGTCGCCCGCCCTCACCGTCTCCTCCGCGGCACTCCGCCAACGGCGCTTGATGACCACCCTGCCCTCGAACACAGCCACGCGGACGCAGTAGTCGTCGTCGTCGACATACGCGGTGAGCAGGAACCGCGTCCCCTGCACGCCTGCGATCGCCGACGGCGTGATCACCTCGAACCGCGAGCCCGGCGTCACGTGGATGTTCAGAGTCCCCGTTTCATTGACGCCCAGCCCGATCAGGCTGTAGAGGCGGCCGTCCGCCATGCGGAACGACTGGATGAGCCGGACCACCATGTGGCGGGGGATGAGCACACGGGTGCCATCGGCGAACTTCAGGAGGCCGCTCCCCACCTCGGTGCCGGGGGCCACGACCTGGCCGTTCCACGTTGCCGCCTGCATCTCCAGGAGCTGGGCGGACTGCGATGAGAAGAGCGTGATCGCCTTCGAGTCGTCCACGTGCCGGGGGCAGCCGCACACGTAGTCCTGCGTCTCGTCCTCCACACGCGCCACGTAGAAGCGCGAGTAGCTGTCGCCGTGGGGGTCGGGGTCGCTGGGGCAGATGAACAGATCCGGGTTTCCCCCCACGTAGGGGACGAGCAGCGCGCTCAGGTTCTCCGGCGGGTAGCAGCCGTGGTCGTTGTAGTAGAGACCCAGCCCCGTGCTGATCTGCTTGAGATTGTTCACGCACGTGGCCTCCCTCGACATGCTCTTCCCGCTGTAGAGGGCCGAGTAGCCCATGCTCACCAGGATGCCGATGATGAGCACCACCACGAGCACCTCGATCAGCGAGAGACCGCGCTGCACTGAGCGGTACGTCATGGCACAAGCTCCTGTCTTCACGTCTCACCCGGAGCTCTGGGCAAGAGCGTCTACCCGTAAGCACGTTCGGCACGCCGTATTAAGGGGATGCAATTGCGGTACCACTCTCCTCACGCCTTCTCTGCGCCCGCTTTCCCCCGCGATTCCTCGATCCATCCAGCGCAGCCTCCCACGTCCACCTGGGCGAGGGTAGGTCCTAAGCTATTGGTGAGATTACATTTGCATCAACGCCGCGGAAGCGATTTCCAGGAGTTCCACACCCGGCGGTGTGCGCGCGCTGCCCCGAGCCTGGCCGCGCCCCCCAAGGCTCACCAGGAACATTTTGCCCTGTACTGGGAAGGGTTTTCCGCCCGCGCCGTGCCTACCCCTCGTCCCGGAAGGCCGCGGCTGCCACGCCATACCGCTTCATCAGCCTCTGAAGCGCGCTCCGCGCGAGGCCGAGCGACTCGGCCGCGTGCGTCACGTTGCCCCCTGCCGAGCGCAGTGCCTTCTCGATGGTCTCGCGCTCGAATGCTTCCTGGAACCGCCGCTTTGCTTCGGCAAACGTCAGGCCGTTCGCCCCCATGCTGGACGCCGGGGCGCCGCCCAGAGAGGGTAGATCGGCGGGTGTGATCTCCTCACCCTCAGTGAGCGCCACGGCACGCTCCACCACGTTCTCGAGCTCCCGCACGTTGCCCGGCCACAGGTGGCCCCGCAGCGCCTCGAGCGCAGCCGGCGTCAGGCGCTTGCGCGGCTGCCCGAACCGCTCCGCACACTTGCCGAGGAAATGATCGACCAGCAGCGCAATGTCCTCGGCCCGTTCCCTGAGCGCGGGCAAGGGGACCGTCACCACGTTGAGGCGGTAGTAGAGGTCCTCGCGCAGGATCCCCTGACGCAGGCACGCCTCAGGGTCGCGGTTTGTTGCGGCGAGGATGCGCACGTTGATCGCGATGGGCCGCGTGCTGCCCACGCGCACCACCTCGCGCTCCTGGAGCACACGCAGCAGCTTGACCTGAATGCTGGGGCTGATCTCGGTGAACTCGTCGAGGAAGATGGTCCCTGTGTTCGCGCTCTCGAAGTAGCCGGGCTGGGTGCTGATGGCGCCCGTGAAGGCTCCGCGCTCGTGGCCGAACAGCTCGCGCTCCGCGATCGTCTCGGGCAGTGCCCCGCAGTTCACGGCCACAAACGGGGTGTCCGCTCGCGGGCCGGTGAAGTGGATGGCGCGCGCCGCCAGCTCCTTGCCCGTGCCGCTCTCGCCGGTGATCACCACGTTGCAGTCCGTTGCGGCCACCCGCTCGATCAGGTCGTAGACCCGCTGCATGGCGGGCGAGCGGCCGACCAGGCTGTGCAGGCCGTACCGCTCCTCGAGCTGGCTCTGGAGCTGCTCCACGCGGCCCCGCAGCTCCGTCTTCTCCACGATCTCTCGCGCAATGGCCAGCAGCTCGTGCTTGTTGAGCGGCTTGGTGACGTAGTTGAACGCCCCCTCGCGGATGGCGGCCACGGCGTTCTGGATCGAGCCGTAGCCGGTGAGCACCACCACCTCGACCGTGGGCTTGCGCTTCTTGACCTCACGGAGCAGCGCCATCCCGTCGATGCCGGGCATTCGCAGGTCGGTGATCACCAGGTCGAACTGCCCCGCGCCGAATTTCTCGAGCGCCTCCTCTCCATTCGCCGCACTCTCGACCACGAAGCCCTCGTCGCGCAGAGCCCGGCAGAAGCTCTTGCGGATCAGGGCCTCGTCGTCCACGACCAGGATGCGAGTCGTGCTTGTCGCTCCCACGGCATCGTCCCCACATCGCGGCACGCCGCTGCCGGCGAAGAGCGCCCGTTCACCCCCCGTTTGCGGGTCGGGCCAGCCGGCCATGTCGGCAGGTCAGGCCAGGCGCCTCCGCCAGCGCCCTACTTCCCGGCTTGCTGCTCCCGCCGGGCGATGTGTTTCGGGAAGGCGGCCTCGAGGAGCATGCGGTTTAGCTCCCTCACCTGGCGCCCCGTCCTCGCCTCGGCGTCGATGGCGAGGAGCTTCGTGGCCGCAGGCGGCACGGCCACCCCCTGGAAGTCCTGCGCGCGGTAGAAGGCGCGCTGGGCGAGGATCTCGTTGAGCGCACTCACGATCTCCACCTTCTGCGCCCGCACGAGCGACTTGTCGGCCGCCGCCGCACCCACGATCGTCCGCGCGTTCGGCGGCAGCAGTTCCCAGATGCGCCCGCCGGCGCTCGGCGTGCTCGACGCGCCCTGCTTGCTCAGGAGCGAGCAGAAGGCCGGCCAGCCCCGCACGTCGCCCACGCGGAGGCGGGGCGAGTCCTTGGGGTCGAAGAGCTCCGTGGACCGCTCGCCCGTGTGGGCCACCAGGTAGACCCCCTCGGGGTAGTCCGGCGTGCTCGAGCTGAAGAACTCCGCCCCGTCCTGCGAGCGCTCGATGACGCCCGCGCTCAGGCGGTTCCCATTGTCCCACCGCACCTCGGCGGGCCGCCCGATCAGACGCACGCGGGCGAGCCGGCGGTTCCAGATCACCGCGTCGGCCAGTGCGATCGTGTGCGTATCGTCCAGCCGCACGTTCCCCGTCGCCGTCACCGTGTCGAGCTCCGCCTTCCGCTTGGCCGGCGTCTCCGCGCCTTCGGCCCCCTTCGGGGTTGGCTTCAGGCCAGGATTCGGAGCTGGCTTCGCCTCCGCGCCCCCGGCCCATCGCGCGGTCACGGTGAGCATGTCGCAGGTGAGCGACTGCGCACCCTGCACCGCACGCACGTTCTCACGGAACACGGCGGTCATTTCAGCACGGTAGAACATCAGCGGCCCGGCACACGTGATCACAATCGGCTCCGCCGGCTTGGCATTCTCGGGTGTGGCCTTTTCCACCGACGTGAAGAGCGAGCCGCGGGCGCCCGGGAGGATCACGGTCTTCACCCGCCGCTCGATCACGAGATGGTTCGTGCGGTCGGTCACCCCGCCCGCGCCCTTCGTGTCGCTCAGCCACAGGCGCAGTCCTAGCCCCTCGATCATCGCATCCTTGCGGCTGATTCGCACGGGGTCTTCGGTGGAGGCGGTGCCCTCCTGGCCCTTCCACTCGATGCTCTCGGTCTCCACGCGGGTGGCCTGCTCGTCGCCGAACAGCACCACCACGTTGCCCTGGAGGATGGCCGAGTTCGTCGCGGTGTTCACGCTGCCCTTCTTGCCCGTGGCGATATGCTGCTGGCCCTTGTGGTAGACCACGATCCGCACGTCGGTGCCGAGCAGCACGCGGGGCTGCTTCGGGTCGCGGGTCACCTTGGCCGCCACCAGCTCCCAGAGCAGGTCGCCCGTCGCGGGGTCGTAGCCGGGGAAGCGCACCTTGGTGGACTCGTGGACGGGGATCTTCACGTCGTTCCCCGGCTCCTTCCCCTTGCTCGCGCCCTGGGCGGGGTATGCCGCCAGGACGAGCAGGAGCATCAGCACTCTTGTGGCGCTGCGCATCCGCCTGCGCCTCCGTCTATTCCGTGTAGCGGGCCAGGATGCCCGCCCACTTGCCTTGAGCCTTCAGCACGGCCTCGGCCAGTTCGCGGAGGGCTCCCTGCCCCCCGCGGGCCGCCATCACCAGGTCGGCCGCCGCACGCACTTCCTCCCGAGCGTCCGCCACGGCGACTGCCACGCCCGCGCGCCACATCACCGGCAGATCCGTCAGATCGTCGCCGATGTAGCACACGCCCGCGTCGTCCACGCCCAGGGCCGTCAGGAGCTCCTCATACACAGGGAGCTTCTGCTTGGCTCCCTGGCGCACGTGGGCCACCCCAAGTTCCAGGGCGCGCCGCGCCACCGCCCCCGACTCCCTGCCCGTGAGGAACGCCACGGCGATCCCGCTGCGGAGCAGATACTTGATCCCCGTGCCGTCCCACACGTGGAACCGCTTGATCTCCGTGCCGTCGTCCGCCAGCAGGATGCCACCATCGGTGAGCACCCCGTCCACGTCGCACACGACGGCACGCACGTCCTCGAGGCCCAACGCCGCTCTCCTGGAGGATCGTCCTCCCCACCAGCCACGGGTCCAGGATACCGGGAACCGGGCGGGGAGTCAACGAGCAGCGGCCCGCCCGCTACCGCCTCGCGACCATGGCATCCCGGACCCCCCGCGTGCAGAGGATGCCAATGAGGAAGACGGTGTAGAGCACAGCAAGCGCCGCCCCGGCACCACTGCCCCATAGCACCCGTTGTCCCACGGCCCCGTACCGTCGGCCATACAAAGCCCCGACGCTGAGTAAAGCCCCGATGTACAGGACATCGAAGCACAGCAACACCAGGACCGTCCAACGCCCCCACGACTGCCGGCACAGCAGCACCGCTCCGCCCACGATGCCTGCCACACCCATGAGGGCGCACACAACGGGCCACGCGACCCCAGGCTGCCACAGGAGCGAGAACCACGGCGTGCCCGCGCCCCAGAACCCGCGCGAGATGATGTCGGCGAACATGAACACCGACAGAGCGCTCCGCTCAACACCCGTGGCAAAGACGAGAACGGCCAGAATCTTCCCGACGAAGGGAAGCCTGCGGGCATTCTGGGGCGCGTGCTCAGCAGCATCGCGAGTCGCGGGGCTCTCGCCTGTTGCCTGCCTCACGGGGCGCGAGCGCAGGTAGCCCGTCACCAGAACGGCCACGATCGCCTGTCTGATCACAAAGTGCCAGACGCCGAGCAGTCCGTACCGAAGCGGCAGAGAGAAGCAGAAAGCCGTGCAGGAGCGCAGGAGCGCCTCCGTCCCATACACCGCCCACCACGACACGAGGAGTACGCGGCGCGCGAACGCGCGCCGCAGGAGGAGCCCCACCGCGCTCGGAGCAAAGAGCGCCGCGGCGAGAATGCTCGAGGCCACAGTTGCCGTATCGAGCGGCCCATGACCGAAGGTCGGCCCACCGAACCGGACGCCCACAGCAACGCTGACAGCGCCCCGCGCCGCCACGGCCACCACGAACACGCTGAGCACCTTCGCGGGGAAGGGCAGGCGTGGCTGCTGCTCCTCGAGGCCCGAGTGCTGCGGAGCTCCCACCTGATAGCCCTCCCAATCGTGTCCCGTGCGGATGCCCTCACACGACGTTGGACTTCGCGTTGGCGATCTGCTCGGCGATGAACGGCCCGACCTCGGGGACCGCCACGCGCGGCTGCTCGCGGCCGTCCCGGTAGCGCACCGTCACCGTCCGGTCGTCGAGCGTCTGGCCGTCCACCGTCACGCAGAAGGGCGTGCCCGCCTCGTCCTGACGGCGGTAGCGCCGGCCGACGGCGCCGCGCTCGTCGTAGAAGCAGTTGAAGCGCTTCTTGAGGTCGTGGAAGATCTCCTTGGCCACCTCGGGCATCCCGTCCTTGCGCACGAGGGGGAACACGGCGGCCTTGATCGGGGCCAGGCGCGGGTGCAGGCGCAGGAAGCGCTCCGTCTTCCCACCGTCCGATTCCACCTCCTCGAACGCATCGACGAGGAAGGTGAGCAGCGAGCGGTCGACGCCGGCCGATGGCTCGATCACGTAGGGGATGAAGCGCTCGCGCGTCCCGTCGTCGAAGTACTCGAGGTTCCGGCCCGAGTGTTCCTGGTGCTGGCGCAGGTCGTAGTCCGTGCGGTTGGCCACGCCCTCGAGCTCGCTCCAGCCGAAAGGGAACTCATACTCGACGTCCACGCACGCCTTGGCGTAGTGCGCCAGCTCGTCCTCGGCATGGTCGCGGAGCCGCAGCTTGTTGGGGTTGATGCCCAGGTCGAGGTACCACTGCCAGCGTGCCTGCTTCCAGTGCTCGTACCACTCGTCGTCGGAGCCGGGCTTGACGAAGTACTCGATCTCCATCTGCTCGAACTCGCGGGTTCGGAAGATGAAGTTGCCCGGCGTGATCTCGTTGCGGAAGCTCTTGCCGATCTGGGCGATGCCGAAGGGCACCTTGAGCCGCGCCGTGGTCGCCACGTTCTCGAAGTTGGCGAAGATGCCCTGCGCGGTTTCGGGCCGCAGGTAGCAGACGGCCGCGGCCTCCTCCACGGGCCCCATGAAGGTCTTGAACATGAGGTTGAACTGGCGGGATTCGGTCAGCTCGCCCCCGCATTCAGGGCAGTGCCGGTCGTCCTCCAGATCGTCCGTGCGGAACCGCCTCTTGCACTCCTTGCAGTCGACCAGCGGGTCGGTGAAGCTCTGTAGGTGGCCACTCGCTTCCCACACCCGAGGGTGCATGAGGATCGAGCAGTCGATCCCCACCACGTCCTCGCGGTCGCGCACCACGGCGCTCCACCAGGCCTCCTTGACGTTCCGCTTCAGTTCCGAGCCCAGCGGTCCGTAGTCCCAGCAACTGTTCAGTCCGCCGTAGATCTCGCTCGACTGGAAGATGAAGCCCCGCCGCTTGCACAGCGACACGATCTTCTCCATCACATCGGGCTGCTTCTTCGCCATCACACACTCCTGTAGCTCGGGAACCGCGGACTCTGGAAGTTCACTATTCTACCCTACGGAGCCCCAAAAGCGAATCGCGAATGGCCGCCGTGCGTCTGCGAGCTCTGCGTGGACTGGCCGAGCCACACGCCCGGGGCACCACGTCCCTGGTGCTAAGGCCGCCCGGCGGGGGCCGCTGTTCACTTCTTGCGGATCCTGAGGAGGAGGTCTTCGGCGAAGGTGGGCGAGGGGAGTTCGAGGGCACCCCGGCGCGGCTCCACGGTGTCCGTTCGGATGGTGCGGCCGTTCTTGGGGTCGAACCACGAGGCTTCGTAGCGGCCGTTCGCCAGGCCGACTCGCACGACCCCGTCCTCGGCGGCCCCCATGAGATAGACGAAGATCTCGCCCTTTCGCACGGCCGCCATGCGGCGCACGTCGCGCGGGGTGGCCAGGACGACCGAGTCGTCGCGCTCGAGTTCCCAGTAGTTCACCGTGGCCGCGTAGTCGGCCAGGTAGCGGCAGTGCTCGAAGGCCGGAGGACGCTCCGTGAGCGACTGCCACGGGGCACGAGCGGCCGACGTGCCGAGGAGCAGCGCCCGCCAGAAGATCGAGCGCTCCTCCGCCGGGGTCTTCGCGTAGGTCTCGCTCAGGAACACGGGCATGCGGATGCCGCGCGGCTCCGGCGGCGTGTTCCCGTGGACGTTCGCGATGTCGAAGCCGTCGATGCGGAAGTAGCGCTGGGCGTCCTGGCCCACCGAGAGCGACACGAGGTGGTCCATCGGGTCGTGCTCGCGGAAGAAGGCGGCCCAGTGCTCGGCCCATCGCACGCCGAGGCGGCCGGCCGTGCCCCGGCGGTTCATCTTGTTGTTCAGCTCGTAGTACACGTTGGTGCACGCGGCCGTGCGGGCGAGCAGGTAGGCCACGTAGGCCTCCTGCGCGGCGCGGTTGGCGGGCGCCGACATATCGTAGAAGCCCGGGCAGCCGCTCAGGCCGCCGAGCGGCCCGCCGTTGGGCTTCGCGAAGGGGTGGAGCGGCCATCGGCTCGTCTCGCCAGCGGCCAGGCCCGTCTCGTCGAACACGCTGAGCTCGAACACGATCCCGAGCTTTGCCCCGTGGGCGATCACCGCGTCCAGCTTGTCCCAGAACGGCAGCGAAAACCGCGTCAGGTCGTAATGGCCACCGGCGGCAACGGGCCAGGGCGAGAGCTCGGGGTGGCGGGCGACGATCTCGCGGGAGACCCACGGCACTTCGAGCAGGAAAATGCGGCTCTTGTTCATGCCGCCCTTCGCACACGCGTCCAGGTAGCTCCGCCACACCTCGAGGGTGTTCGCCGGCTTCCCGCCCTCGCCGAGCCCGCCGAGCAGTTCGGTGCCCGTGCCGATGGGATAGAAGCGGGCGCCGCTGTCGAACGCGAGCACGCGGGGGCTGTCCTGCGCGATGCGCAGGAAGCCGGGGGCTTTGGCTGCCACGCACTTGGCGCCGCCGTGTCCCACTTCCGTGGCCTTTCCCGCCTTGAAGTCGATGCGGTAGTACCACAGGCCCACTTGATCGAGGGCTGCCCGCAGCTTCCACGCGCCGTCGCCGGCATAGAAGCCGCGCACTTTGATGTTGCGGTCGTCGGGCGCCACGAATGTCGCCGCCACGGAGGCATCGAGGAAGGGATTGGCGAGCTTGGGCGGGGCCTTGGGCCGGAAGTCGACCTCGCACACGCCGTAGAGGGGCACCTCCACGGCGCCCTCCTTGACCACCTGGTCGGGCCGCGGCGTGGGCTTGAGGGCCTTGCCGCGCCGGCCGAGGGCCACGATGGCGTCCTTGCGAACCACGGGGTCGGGGTCGTCCACCATGCGGAGGAGCAGCCGGGTGGCTTCGTCGCCCCGGATGTTGCCCAGGGCCACGACGGCCTTGGCTCGCACGTGGTTATCCTTGTCCGTAAGGGCCTTTTCGAGCGTGGGCAGAGCGGGCGGGCCACCGATCTTGCCTGCCGCCCACACGGCGCACCGCCGGGTTTCCACGCTCGTGCCCCCGAGCACCCGAGCAAGCGCCGGCAGCGACTTGCTGCCAATCTGTGTGAGACTGATGGCGGCCTTCCAGCGCAGATCTTCGTCCGTCTCCTCCAGGGCGCCGGCCAGGGGGCCGGCCGCGTCGGGATCGCCGATCTCGCCCAGCGTCCAGGCCGCGCACTGCTTGGCCTTCAGGCCGCCCGTCATGAGCACGGCCACCACGTGGAGCACGCCGGGCTTGCCGATGCGCGTGAGCCCGATGGCCGCCTTCCAGCGCACCTCGTCGTCTGCGTCGTCCATGGCCTTCGCAAGCGGGGCCACGGCGCTCTCGTGGTGCATCTCGCTGAGGATCCACGCGGCCATGCGCTTCCCCTCCACCCACTTGCCATCGAAGATCTCGCCGACCACGGGCACGGCTTTCGGCCCCGCGCTCACCAACGCACGCGCCGCGTCCCACTTCTTCCCAGGCTCGTTCTCCCCGAGGCGGAAGCACAGGTCGCGTAGCCGCTGACGCTCGGCAGCCGGTAGCGCGGGTGGGGCAGCGGGCTCCCCACCGACCGCCGCCACCGCGGCCCCCAGAACCAGCCCGATTGCCATGAAAACAGCGTTTCTCACCGTTTCGCCCGTCTGCATCGCATGCCCCAAGCCTCCCGCCGGAGTCTAGCAGATGCAGAACGGCAGATCAATGCGGCCCGGTGGCACGAAACGTAAAAGATCGTAAGGCGCAATCCGCGGTGCGTGCTCCCCAAGGGCCACCGATCTCACGCCGCTCGCGACGGAGCACGGGGCACCCGGCACAACCCCCGTCCCTCGCCCCCCCCCGCCCCTCCTTTGACACCCGGCGCTCCCACAGGTAAGATCCTGGTTCCACGACAGCCACACGCTCAGCCTTGCAGGAGACCCGCGTGACCACGCTGCCCGCCGACATCCACCTCCACTCGAAGCTGTGCGGGCACGCCAGCGGCGAGCTCGAGCAGTACATCGAGCACGCCATCGAGCTGGGCCTGGCCGCCATGGGCTTCTCATTCCATCTCCCCGTCGACATCCCCGTGCCCTACAAGGTGAATGTCACCCGAGCCGAACTCGACACCCTGGTCGACCAGGTCGCCCGCCTGCGCGACGCCTACGCCGGCCAGCTGCCCATCCTCCTCGGCGGCGAAGCGGACTACCTGCCCGCCCAGGAGCACCAGGTGGCCGAGCTGGCGGCCGCATACCCCTTCGACTACCTGATCGGCTCCGTCCACTTCATCGACGACTGGGCGTTCGACCACCCCGCCGAGGTCGCCCGATACGACGACTGGGATCTCGCCGACCTCTACGCCCGCTACTTCGCCCTCCTGCGCCAGGCCATGGCCACCGGCCTGTTCGACGTGGTCGGCCACATCGACCTGGTGAAGAAGTTCGGCCATCGCCCCAGCGGAGACTGGTCGCACCTCATCCGCGACGTGTGCGCTGCTGCCCGCCAGCACGACCTGTGCGTGGAGCTCAACACCGCTGGCTTCGACAAGCCGGTCGGCGAGCAGTATGCCTCCGCGCCCATCCTCCGCGCCTGCTTCCAGGCAGGCGTGCCTCTCGCCTTCGGCTCCGATGCCCACGCACCTGACCAGGTGGGCCGCCACTTCACGCGCGCCATCGGCCTGGCACGCGCCGCAGGCTACTCCTCCTACGCCACCTTCGCTGCCCGCCGGCGGACCCTCGCGCCCCTCAACGAACCATCGCACGATTGACAGTCTGTCACTCCCCCAACGACAGAATGGCAAACGCAAGCGCATACAAGCCTTGTTCCGCGCCGCAGATGGTCTCGCGGCGCAGGGGCTGCTCACACCATAAGTCATTCCCTGCACTATGCCTGTCGCCGTAGCTCCCTGCCAACGCCGCAGCCGCGCCCCTACTGGCACGCCAGTTGCTATCTTCTAGAGTAGTTCTATGGCTCTTTCCCCTTCGGAACCAGAGCACCGATATGGCCATCAAGCCCTCCGTGCTCATCGTGGACGACGACGATACCTTGCGCGTGACCCTTCAGAAGATCTTTCGCAAGGCCGGCTTTGACGCACAGACCGCTGGAAACGCACAGGATGCCCTCCGCGAAGTCTCCGAGCATCCGTGGGACCTGGTGCTGGCCGACCTGAAAATGCCGCGTAAGGATGGCCTGAGCTTGCTCGACGAGATCCGCACCCTGCGGCCCGACAGCAAGGTCATTATCATGACCGCGTATGGCACCGACGACACGCGTCGCGATGCGCTCGAACGCGGTGCCTGTGGCTATCTCGACAAGCCGGTGTCGCGCGCCGAGCTCCTCTCGCTGTGCAAGAAGAGTCTCGGGGACGACTGACCCGGCTCGTCGTTCCGCGTGTGGGTAGTTTCGCATGGTCCCTCAGGACCCGTCTTTTGCCGCCGAAAGGGGGTGAGCACAATGGCGAAGAAAGCCGCAAAAAAGGCCGCAAAGAAGCCGGCCAAGAAGAAGGCCGCGAAGAAGGCCGTAAAGAAGCCGGCCAAGAAGAAGGTCGCAAAGAAGGCCGCAAAGAAGCCGGCCAAGAAGAAGGTCGCAAAGAAGGCCGCAAAGAAGCCGGCCAAGAAGAAGGCCGCAAAAAAGGCCGCAAAGAAGCCGGCCAAGAAGAAGGTCGCAAGGAAGCCGGCCAAGAAGAAGGCCACGAGGAAGAAGTAGCCGCACCGTGGTCTCGCAACACGAGGTCTGGAAGAGGGGTTCGCCCCTCTCCCAGACCTCGTCGCGCATGCCGCACGCTCACGCCTCTCACACGACCGGTCATCGCAGCAGCCCCACCCGCAGCGGCTTCGGCGAGATGAGCTCGGGCCGCCCGCATGGCGGCCTCGCCATCCCTGCACACCCGATGTGACAAACCGCCGAGCAGCCCGCGACGGGCTCGAAACGCCCCCCCAGACCCTTCACGCAGAACGGCAGCGGATAGCCCTCGCAGTTGGGGAGCCCCGGGCTGTCCGTCTCCGCCGCCGACGTCTCCTGGCAGGTCGCATACGTCATCCCCTGCGCCTCACACAGCACTCGCAGCCTGTGGTGGAACGCCACTCGCTCGGGCCGCCGCCACAGATAGCCCGCCGACGTCCCGGAGCGGTCGAACGCATAGAGCCGCCGCAGCGCTGCCGCCGCATCGGCATCGAGCCCCGCCAGGAGCCGTTCCAGACGCTCGAACACCGACACCCCTCGCGTCCGCCGGCGGCTCAGCCGCCCGGTCGAGCAGATCACGTGTCCACATCCGCTCGCCGCGAACCGCTCCACCAGCCAGGCCATCCGCTCGAACCAGCCTTCCCCGTAGAGCGCCCGGTACACGGGCGGGAACACGGGGTCCAGGCGCACCACCGTGTGCACTCCCGCGGCGGCCAGGCGGGCCACCGCCGCCAGCCGCTCCTCGAAAGCCGGGGCCCGGGGCGACAGGAGCCGCAGCACTTCGGGCGGCCCCTCGATCGTCGTCGCCACCACGCGCCCCGGGTGCGCCGCGAACCCCGCCACATCGAGCAGGAACGAAGCATCGCCCTTCGTCACGATGAGGATAGAGACGTTGCGCGCCACGAGCAGGCGCACCAGCCGCACCACTTCGCGTCGCAGCTCGGGCACCGCCTGGCACGGGTCGGTCGTGTTCGAGATCGAGATCGGCGGGCACAGCGAGATCCGATCCAGGTCGCGCGCCACCAGCTCAGGCAGATTATCGTAGACCTCCAGGGCGCCCCCACTCTCGCGGGCGAACACCGCGTCGCGCGCGTAGCAGTACACACAGCGATGGATGCAATGGCTGAAGCCGGGAGGCGTAACGTTCACGATCCAGCAGTGAATGCACTTCCGCCGCGGCGTCTCGTAGGGGAAGTCGTGGAATGTCGACGTCTTCTTGTGCACCAGCCGCACGGCCATGGCAGCTCGCCGCTCTCGGGGATCACGGGCTCAACCCTTCACGATGCAGGAACAGGCTCCTGCTTCCTTCCTCTCTCCTTGTCCAGGTGCTTCTTGAGGCCGATCAGCGTGGGGGGGCTCTTGTCGCTCTCGATCGCGGCAACCACCTCGGTGAGTTTCTTCAGGAAGTCCACACGCTTCTCTGCGCGCCACTCCGCCTCGAGTCTCTTCAGCTCGGGCAGGAAGGGCCTGGCGGCTCCGCGATACTGCTCGAGGACATCCAGCGACACCATCGTGATGTAGTTCCGGCCCCAGTCGCGCAGATTGATCATCATCAGCGCCAGGGGAATCCCTTCCTCGATATGGAGCCTTGCCATGGCCTGGATTCCCGCAAGGCGGACACCCTTGGAGAACATCGTGTTGGCCGGGGCCATTTCCTTGACGGAGGCGAGGAACTCGGGGGCCAGCGCCTTGGCATCGTCGAGCGTGATCAGCGAGTAGGTGGAGCGCAGGCAGCCTCGGGCGTGGGAGTCGGGATTGGCGGCGACGGCGCGGATGGCCGGGTAGAGGAGGCCCTTGTCCACGCCCTCGAGCGACTCGGCGAGGATGCCCCGCGGCCCGTACGACCCGCCGGGGTAGAACAGCGCGTAGGCCAGCGCCCCCGCGCCGAACTCCATCGGGTCGGCTTCGTCCCTGTCAGCGACGGACTCGAGCATCTGCACCAGGACCGGCCTTGCGGGTGCGCCGATGGTCCGGAGCGCCTCGGCTGCCTGCACGCGCACCCAGCGGTCCTCGTCGCGTAGCCGTGCGGCGATGGCGTCCAACGCAGGAACGGCCCGCCCCTTGAGCTGCCCCAACGCGATGACGGCGCCGAGGCGGTCGTTGGTCTTTTCGCTCTCGAGCATTGCGAGCAGTTGCGGCACGACGTTATCCTTGCGCGTGCCGAGTTCCCGGGCCGACCAGGCCCGATCGAGCGGCGACCAACTCCTCAGGCCGGCCAGCAGGTGCTCGGTCGTCCTCTTGGCGTGCGCATTGCCGCCGCGCCAGCGCTCGGCTGCAATGGCCTCGGCGACGTCGGCCTCGCTCAGCCAGAGCTCCTCCTCGGCATCCCGGCCGGTGATATGGAGCTTCCTTAGCGGCACCGCATAGCCGAGCATGTAGGATGCGGTTGAGTTGAAGACGCCGCGATAGCTGCTGGCGACCCCGCCGCCGGTGCCGGTGTAGACGAACGCCCCATCCCATCGCCGCGCGAGGTCGTAGTACCAGCGGAGCTCCTTCATGAAGGCGGCTATGGCTTTCTGCCCGCCGCAGTTGGCGGCGATGGGGCCCCAGACGTAGCTGAAGCCGTTGCCGCAATGCCCCCATTCGCGCGACTCGTAGGAGGCGGTCACCATTTTGGAGAAGAACCGCGTCTCGGCTCGCCTGCCCTGGAGTGCAAAGGCCACCGCGGCGATCGACGTCTTGCCGTTGTCGTCGTGGCCGATGCCGGGCCGGTGCTCGCCATAGGGGATCGAGCCTTTGCCCGCGTAGTAGCCGAAAAACCTGTTTGCCCGCGCGATGGCCGGCTCGAGCTCGGGATCCCTGATCCCGCACTTCCTGGCAAGGACCAGCGATACGAAGCACGGCAGTCCCGCCTGGTTCACCGGGCCGTACGGCGGGATCGGGCCATGCAGTTTGCCGTCGGGACCCGGGCCGAACAGCCCGTGCCCCCACGTGCCGTACCTGCCCTGCCCGCGGGCGATGCACGCGGTGAATGCACGGATGGCTGGCACCACGGTCCTGTCGCCAGTGGCCAGGTAGTACTCGGTGAGGAACACGTTCCGGTACCCAAACCCCCAGGTGTGCTTGCCGTTGTGGCACGAGGCTGCCCACAGCTTCTCCGTCTCGGGCACGCTGGCAGCCAGAGCGTGGGCGCTCTCGCGGACCCGCTCCATGTACTCCGGCTTTCCCGAGGCCATCAGCGCCAGTTCGTTGATCGGGAACCGATTCTCTTTCCTGATGTCCCTGGCGATGAGCGCACAGCCCTGCTCGAGAATCCTCTTCGCCTTGGGACAGCCGTAGGGCGAGGTGTCGCTGTAGGCGCCCATGACCTGGAGCCGGAGGTCAACGGTCTTCGTCCTGCCTTTCCGCCAGACGATCAGCGGCAGGATGCCCTTGGCCTCTTCGGTCTCGGCCCGTCCGATGGCCCAGCCGAAGCTCTTGCGGGCGTCTCGAGTGAACGGCTCGCCGAAGACCCCGAGGATCACGTCGCCCACTTCCAGCTTGCCATCGGCCGGCGAGCCGTTCTCGACCTTCGTGACGAGGATCTGGCGCGCCTTGACCGTCATGGCCCCTTCTACGTACATCCACCCCAGCGCCCCGGTTGGGCCGAGGTTGTAGCTGTTGTTCGTCTTGGCCGGGGTGGTCCTGGTCAGGTCGACAGGCGCCGCGTCGCCGTGCATCCACACCCATCCGACCGCCAGGGCCAGGAGCGCAAGGCGGACGGAGCCGGCAGTACACGCGCGTTTCATGTCCAATCCCTTCGAGCTGGTTCGCCATTGCGGACGGGCCGACCGCCATGGCCAGTAAGAGCAGGACGAGTGCGGGTCATGTGAGCCCTCGGTTCATCGTTTCCTGTTCCGTTGCGTGCGATGCGCCCCGGTCGTGTCGTTGTAGGCCTCGAACTCCGCGATGCGGGGATTGCCGCTGGCCGTCCTTGCGACCCGCAGCCGCACCTTGCGCGTCGTGCGGCTGACGATCGGGGCGATGAAGTCGCCCCCGATGCTCATGCCATGGAAGCAGCCCACCCACCGCGACGACCGGCTGCTCCAGAGCTCGATGACGTAGCGGCTGATCGATGAAGAGGCGTGCTCCCGAATTCGGAACTCGTTCACGGTCGTGGGCTTGCCGAAATCGAGCTCGAGCCACTGGTCCGTGGATCCCGTGGCCTTCCAGCACGTGGCCGTATCCCGGTCGACGGCCTTGGCGGCCTCGCCGCCAGCCTCGTGCGACGACGCCGTCACGGTCGCCTTGCGGGCCAGGTTCGGCGTGCTGCATGCGTCGCTGAGCTTCTTGACCACGCACTGGACGAAGCTCGTCCGCTTCTCCTTCTCGGGGTCCATCACCCGCATCAGCACCTCCCCCTCCGAGAGGTAGAAGCGGCACTTCCGCCACAGCACCTGGTTCCAGTCCGTCGTGTTGATGATCTCGCATCGGGGCAGCCCGATGGGACGCTTGGCCTTGCCGTTCAGGACGCAATTCTCCATGAGAATGCCCATGTTCGGGTGGCAGTCGGAAGCATAGCAGCACAGCAGGAAGCCCGGGCCGTCGGTGTCGTGGAAGAGACACCTCCGCATCGTCATCCTGTCGCAGTTGCCCTCGAAGTCGAAGGCCTCGCCGTCGCCGCTGCCCTTGCCGATGGAGATGAAGCCCCACTCGCTGTCCTCGAACACCCAGTCCTTGCAGCGGAAGAACATGGCCCCGGCCACACCGTTGAACGCTCGGAAGCCTCGGCCGATATCGTGGGTGACGCAGTTCCGCACGGCCCCGCCGGCGACCCCGCGTATCCCGAGCTGCCACTGATAGCCCTCCTCGAACAGGCAGCCCTCGAAAACCAGGTTCGCGAAGTTGTAGACGTAGGACGCGTTCTTGTTGAAGTTGTCGGGGCTGTTGGTCCAGAAGCCGGAGGCCAGCCTGCGGAACACGCAGTTGCGGACCATCACATCGGCCAGGACGATTCGGTTGTCGCGCTCGTGCGAGAACAGGCACACGCCGAGGCCGATATTCCGAGGCTTCGGATAGGTTTCGTAATGGCCATAGGTCAGGGAATCGTGGAAGTAGCAGTCCTCGATCCAGAGGTATCTCTTCTTCGGGCAGCCGTCCGCATACTCCGCGTAGATGCCCGTCATGCATCGGTTGAACTCGATGCCGATGATCTTGAAGCCCCCCTGATCGGCCAGGTGGATACCGATCCTGTCCTGCCTGTAGTCCTGGCGGTCGATCACGGGCCTGGCGCCCTCGCCGTAGGAGCCGATGGTGATGGGGTTCCTGGATGTTCCGCTTCCCTTGGGACGAAGCTCCTCGTTCCACGTGTCGCCGCACTTGAGGAGGATGCGGTCGCCAGGGTTGTAGTGGGTCGAGGCCCGCGCCAGGGTCTTCCACGGGCCGTTGGTGCCTTCCTGGGCGGCGGCTTGGCCGCTCCAACTGTCGTTGCCTGCGGACTGGCTCACGTAGAAGGTCGCGGGCGCGCCCCCGTGCGCCACACCGGCAGCCAGCGCCAGCAGCCAGATGCTCCGTATCGTCAAGGCTAGCCCCTTCTTTCTTCCCTCGGCAGCACGCGCGGGACCGCCGCGCATGCAGGCGGCGAATGGGCGTGGCTACTGCGACCGCGGGAGTTCGCGGATGGCAATGCGCCGAACGGCGAGACGATGGCCCCATGTGCCCACACCCAACGGCTTGCACGGCTGCCAGGTGGGGTGGATCCGGATCTTCTCGCCAGGCCACCGGAAGGTCGATACCTTCTCGTCGTCGATCCACACGTCCACCGTCGTGCGCGACACGCGGATCCGCGCCTGGTACCACCGCCCGCCCTCCGAGCGTCGGGCACGCTCCGTCGGGTTGCCGTGGCCGTCAGCAATGTCGAGCCGTACGCCCTTGTCCCCGATATCGAGCACGCTATGGGCCTCGCCGACGGGGAACACGATGTGGCAGTCCACCCCGTCGAGCCCATTATACTCGACGAGCAGCTCGTAGCTGGCCTTGGGGAGGGCGGCGCCCTTCCACTTGATGCCCGTCTCGGGCCGCCCTTTCTCGAAGACAAGCTGCTTGTCGCCGACGCTCACCTTGCCGCCCTGCCCGCTGTTGGGCTGGCCCTTGATGACCACCCAGAAGCGCTTGACCACTTCCCATCCGTCCAGCGACGTGCCGTCGAAAAGATCCTTGAAGCCCTGGGCAAGGGTCTCGGCCTGGTTGCGGATGCGTATGAGTTCCTGGCGCACGTCGTCCGGGAGATCCACGCCCGCATACTTCTTGCCAAACGCATCCACGAGCTCGAGGAGACGCTTGCCGCTGGCGCGGTCGAGCCGTTCCGAGCTCGCGGAACGGATGCGAGCCAGAGCCTTGGCGAGTTCGGCCTTCAGCTCAGTGGCCCCCTTCGTCGCGGCCTCCTGCGTGGCCGCCTCCGCAAGCGGCTCCAGCCGCTCCCCGTAGAAGGCCAGGTGCGGGCTTTCGGGCGCCGCCGCCAGGGCCTCCGCCACGCGTCCAGGCTCGATGCCCTCCGCCAGCAGGAACAGCCCGAGCCGCAGATCCGAGTTCTTGAGACCCGACAGGGCGGCCGCCTGACGCGCGTCCAGACTGCGAATCTCGTGGGAGAAGGCGGCGCCCTGCTGCTCGAGCGTCACCCTCCCGTCCGCCACCGCCGTCACCTTCCCGCCCGTGCGGCCCACGGCAAGAAACTTGCCCTTGCGGGCCGCCAGCGCCTTCTCCACCGCCGACCAGAATCCCCCGACCTGCCGCGCCGCCTCGCGATCGGCGGAGAGGTGTTTCCCTGCTGCCTCATACGCGGGGTTGGCGGCCAGTTCGGCGATGAGCTTGTCCGCATCGCCATACTTGCGGCCGCGGAGAAGGGCCCACACGCGGTCGCTCTGCTCGCGATAAGCAGCGAGAGCCG
>Ga0272442_10004072_pt1 | contig 20131 bp, 14 predicted proteins | sample SSMForm2O_FD_200262 | JGI IMG/M metagenome (GOLD analysis project Ga0272442, IMG submission 200262) | Marine sediment archaeal communities from Little Sippewissett salt marsh, Falmouth, MA, United States - SSM-Form-2O | ecosystem: Environmental > Aquatic > Marine > Wetlands > Sediment ... | reverse complement strand
TGCTGATGCTGGGCGCCTCGGCCCTTTATGCCGATGACACTGACCGAAAATCGCAGGAGCCGTACATACCCGATATCGGCACCTTCATGAAAATCGGCGGGGCCGGTTCTCCCGGCTACAGCAACAGTACACAAGATTTTTATTTCACCAGCCACATGAGCGGTGCCTCGCAATTGTACCGCCTGACCGAAGAGGGATGGCCCTACCAGTTGACCCTGTTTGACGACGGCATCGACGGTTACATCCTTAACCATGAGGGCGATCAGGCCATCATCAAGGCCTCCGTCGGCGGATCGGAGCAATCGCAACTATATCTCATGGACACCTATAGTGGCCGAATTGAAAAACTCACCGACAAACCCGACGTTCAATACGGGTCGATTATCTGGAAAAAAGACGGAAGCGGATTCTATCTGCGCTCCAACGAAGAAAACCTGCGCGACTTCAAAGTCTATTTCTACAACCTGGCCGACAACTCCGTTACCATGGTTTTTGACATGGAGGGCGCTAACTACCCCGCCGGGCTGTCGCCTGATGAAACTCTCCTGCTGGTCCTGCACCTCACTTCCAATGCCAACGATGATTTGCACCTGGTCAATCTCGAAACCGGGCAATCGGAACATCTCACCCCGCACAAGGGAGATGTGTTCTTCGACTACCCGACCATCATGCCCGACAATCAGACCATCTACCTCACCTGTAACGACAACAAGCTGGGCATCGAAAAGCGCGCCCGCCTGGACATTAAAACCAAAAAGATCGAATACCTTGATCCGAAATCAACCTGGACGGTCGAGGGACTGGGATTCTCATCCGATCGCCGCTATATGATCTGGCGCATTAACGAGGATGGCTATTCCTCGGTACACCTTTGGGACATGCAAACCAATCAATCCCTCCCGGCGCCACCGCTTAAAGGATACGTTTCCTCGGCGGAACTTATGGATGACGGCCGAGTCCTGATGTCCTTCACCAGCCCCTCACGTGCTCCCGATATCTGGGTATGGGACTGGCGTATCCCCGATCTAACCAAACTGACCCATGCCAATTATGCCGGCATTGACCGCAATATCTTCGTCGAACCCAAGCTGGTCCATTTTGAATCATATGACGGACTCGAAATCCCGGCCTTCTTATATCTGCCGCCCAATTACAACGGCGAACCGGTCCCGTTTGTCCTGCATATCCACGGTGGCCCCGAAAGCCAGTTCCGCCCCTATTTCCAACGCAATTTCCAATATCTGCTCCTGCATGGCTTTGGAGTGCTGGCCCCCAATATTCGCGGTTCATCCGGTTACGGCATCGAATACCAGAGCCTCGACAATTACAAAACCCGCCTGAATTCCATCAAGGACATCAAGGCTGGCGTGGAATACCTGATCAAAAATAATTACACCCGCAAGGGCATGATCGGTATCAAGGGCGGAAGTTATGGCGGCTATGCGGTCCTGGCCTGTATTACCGAATACCCCGACCTGTTCTCCGCGGCGGTTGATGAGGTCGGCATTGCCAACTTCGTCACCTTCCTGAAAAACACCAGCGAATACCGTCGTCACCTGCGCGAAGCGGAATACGGACCGTTATCCGATTCAGCCTTCCTGGCCTCCGTCTCCCCCATTCACAAAGCATCCGATATCAGAACCCCGCTACTGGTCGTCCATGGTGAAAACGATCCGAGAGTTCCGGTCGACGAGGCCCGACAGATCATCAAAGCCATTCAGAACAACGGCGGCGTGGTTGATTCTCTGATTTTCCCCGATGAGGGACATGGCATCGGTAAACGCCAAAACAGCCTTAAAGTATACCGCACCATGATGGAGTTCTTCCACACCCATCTGGATAAATAATTGCAGTATGTTTTGAGTATTGAAAAACCCCGCGGATGCGGGGTTTTTTTATTCACCGATAATCTTGATAATCACCCGCTTGTTGCGTTGCCCGTCGAACTCGGCATAATACACCTGTTGCCACGGACCGAAATCGAGCCTGCCGTCGGTGATTGGAATCACCACCTGATTGCCGATCAGCAAATTCTTCAAATGAGCGTCGCCGTTATCCTCGCCGGTGCGGTGATGACGGTAGTCAACCCCATCGGGAGCCAGCTTCTGCAACCAGTCGTCAATGTCCGCAATCAGGCCGGACTCCGCATCGTTGATATATACTCCGGCCGTAATATGCATCGCCCCAACCATCAGCAATCCCTCGCGTACCCCGCTCTTGCGCAGGGCATCTTCAACCCGGTCGGAAATATTAATATACTCCCGACGTTTACGGGTGCAAAAGGTCAGGTATTCGGTATGACTCTTCATCAAATGTTGTTATCAATCCAGAAACTGAGCGAGTATTTGTCCTGCAACTCCAGGGCCGCATTCTTGGCTTCGGTCAGCGTCTCATAATTACCGATACGTATCCGGTAAAAGGTTTCACCCTCAATCAACACCTCGGTAACAAATGCCTCATAGCCTCGTTCAAGAAACAGGTTGACCATTTCCCGGGCATAAACCGAATTAGTCCCGGCCGCAACCTGGACCGTATACCCATCTCCGGCGGGACGCGACGGCATGGGTTCCGGCATTTCCTCTTCCGGCGCCGCCTCCGGAGTCTTTGCATATTCGTCGCTGTCACCGGCCGCAACCGCTTCCTCACCAGCCGCATCAGTGGTGTCGGTCAGATAATCCGTTCCCTGCTGATCAAGAACCTCCTGCTCCAGTTCCGCAACTTCGTCATCGTCCTTGCTACAACCGGTCATTCCGATTATCAGACAAAATATAGCCATCAGTAACAGAACCGGAATACGGAATTTAGTCATAATTCCTCCTTCGAATTTTCCTATCTTTTTTTGCTGTCTGCAATTAAGGAAGCCCGGCCGATATTTGTCAAGATAAAATCTCGTCCGAACGTGGCGCCCGGCCATCAACAAATATATTGCGTATGAAACATTTATCGTATAAAATGTTATAAATCTTGAGGAGCAACAATGAACTATAAAGACAACATCCTTGATTTGATCGGCAATACCCCGCTGGTCAAGATTAACAACGGCCGCCCCGACGGTGGCCCGCTTATGCTCGCGAAAATAGAGTTTGTCAATCCCGGCGGCTCGGTGAAAGACCGCATGGCCTTTTTCATCCTGAAAAAAGCCATGAAAGACGGTATTATCAAACCCGGCGGAACCGTCATCGATAACACCTCCGGCAATGCCGGGATCGCCCTGGCTATGGCCGCTACCGTGCTCGGCCTGAAAGCCATCCTGACCACTCCGGAAAAAACCAGTAAGGAAAAAGTCGATCAGATCAGGGCCTTCGGCGCTCAGGTCATCGTGACCCCCTCCGATTTGGACCACGACGATCCCGAAGGATGCGTCATGAGGGCGATAAACCTGGCCAAAGAACACGGCTATTTTCATATGAACCAGTACCACAGTAAAGACAATATTCTGGCCCATTATACCCACACCGGCCCGGAAATCTGGACAGCCACCGAGGGACAAATTACCCATCTGGTAGCCGGTATCGGAACCGGCGGAACCCTCTCGGGAGCCGCCCGCTATCTGAAAGAAAAAAACCCGGACATACAAGCCATTGCGGTCGACCCGGTCGGATCCATTTTCTCGGAATTTATCAAACACCATAAAAGTATCGCCCCGCAGGCATATAAAATCGAGGGAATCGGTTCCGATGTCGAAACTCAGGCCCTGGAACCGGAGATGGTGGACGAAGTAATTACCGTGTCCGATGAAACCTCATTTCTAACCGCCCGCAAGCTGGCCCGCGAAGAAGGCATTCTCGGTGGCGGTTCATCCGGAGCGGCGGTCTATGCGGCCCGCCAGGTGGCCAACCGACTGAGTCCCGACCATGTCATGGTGGTCATAATTCCCGACTCCGGAACCAAATACCTGAGCAAATGCTTTAATGATGACTGGATGCGCGCCAATGGTTTCTCGACCGAACCGGCCAGCCCCAAACCCGCGGAGGTAACTTGATATGAATAACGCCCGGATGCCGCTTCTGGTCACCCTGCTTTGCCTTGCCCTGATACCCGTCAGCGGCCTTGCCTCAAAGAACGCCGGCGCGATTGCGGTTGATAAAATGATTCATGATTTCGGTAGCGTCCCCATTGATTACCGCGTGGTGCATAGCTATACCATAACCAATACCGGCTCGGCCGATCTGCACATAACCAGGGTTGTCCCCAATTGCGACTGCACCTATACCAGCATTGCCGACACCCTGCTGGCGCCCAATGATTCCACCGAATTGCGCATGTTGTTCCATACCCGCGACTACTATGGACAAACCCGAAAAACTATAGCCGTTTATTCAACTGATCCGGATCGGCCGGTTATCGAATTGGAATATCGGGCCAATATCGGCATCTTTCACAAACTATACACCGCCGACCCAAAATCGTTGTTCTTCCTGCCCAGCCCCAAACATAAAACCATTACGCTGAGCAATTCGGCGGACAAGGACGTTTCGTTTGCCATTGAAAGCTCGCGCGATTCCATCTTCGTCATCACCACTGAAACGAACGCCGTTAAATCCGGCAAATCCGTAAGTCTGGATATTGTCCCAAAATCCGACCTGGGCATGGGAACGCATTATGGTAACTTTACGGTAATAATCGATGAGGGTGACAGTTTCTATCGCCTGACCGTCCCGATTAAAATAGTGCGTTATTGACGAGCGATAATCCCACAAAAAAAAAGGTGAATATTGGCTTTCCCCCATCTCAACCAATATTCACCAGAAAAGCTCACCCCCTCATTTTGGAATCATTCTCGATGACGCTGACACGTCCGAAACATCCCAAAAGAAAGAGAGTAGATGCATATACCGCAAATATAATACAGGATTGACAATTTAAACGCAAGGCTAATAATATACGCTCATAATGCGTATAATTAACTACCGCCTATAAGTCTTTGAGAAATGACGCCAGGTTGACTTTCTTGTTGGCTATGTCGAATTTCTTGCGAATGGTTTCCCGATGTTTCTTAACGGTTGCCAGCGTCACATATAAAGTATCGGCGATCTCTTGTGAAGATAAACCCGATTTTATCAGATTGCAGATCTCCACTTCCCTGGGCGATAATCGCGCCTGAAGACGCATCAACCCACCGGATACACTTGCCAGGCTTTCTAAACCATTGATAACGAAATCATATAACCGTTTGTTTACCGTCCCGTCACTCTTCAGTGATTTCTTGAGTGCCGGCAGAAGATTCTGGTCAACGTTCTTGGCAACCTCTTGTTTTATACTCTGTTTTTCCTCTTCAATGTGTTCCAGGACTTCTTTCAAAGCAATGTTCTTTTCATGTAGCACAACGCGTTCTTGGTTCAATTGCTCAACCCATTCAATACGCCGCATATCTTTGGCCACAATTTCAACCAGTTCCTCAAGAAAAGCAACATCGTCCTCGGTCGGCAACTCCTGATCGCGAGTCCCTTCCGCCATCAACCAGCCATCATAACGATTTTCTTCGTTAATAACCGGGACAAAAAGACGAAATCCCACATTCTCGACCGACGCAATATCCTTGCCTCGGGATTTTAACCCGCTTTCGATATCATTCTTAAGCAGATGCCCGGTTACTAGATATGACTTCCTGATGCGATATTTGTCTCCGGAGGATAACCCCACCACCTTTTTTATAAAAGCCCTGATCGATTTTTTAATCAGGTGATTCGGACTCGCATCATACCCCACATCACCCCGATTCACAACCTTGCCTGATTTGTCAACCTTTAAAAATACCGAGCGATTATAAAACCCGCTGTCTCTGAGAACCAGACAGCAGGCCGCCAGCAAATCATTGATTGTCGAGATATTTCGAAGTCTGTCCAGCAATTGCAAACGCGCCGTATTGCGCAATTCATTGTTTTTTCGCTCGCTGATATCTTCCGCGATCAAAAGCGCCGATGGAATATTGTCCTTGCCATATTGCGTCGGTTGAATCACCGTCTTAAACCAGCGGCGGCCCATGGGGAAGGTGCATTTGCTTTCCGTTACAATGCGCCGGCCGGATGTGATTGCCTCGCGCAAATACTTCATCTGGAATTCCGCCTCGTTGGCCAGGAATAACTCTGACATGTGTCTGCCGACATACTCCTTTGTCTTGTCACCAAGATATTGTATCGCAACTTCGTTGAGGTGGAGAAAGATACCATCTATATTGATGGCAAAAATCGCCTGATCCGCATTTTCCACCAGGATACGGTACTTTTCTTCACTCTCCCGCAGGATCTCTTCGGATCGCTTGCGATCGGTAATGTCATTGCCGATTGATTGATAACCGATAATCCTTCTGGACTCATCAAGGAGCACCCGGTCTCGCCATTCCTGCCACCGAACCTCACCGTCAGGTAGCGTCACCTGATGTTCAGAAACCAGGTTGGGATTCCTCGGTGTCAATAACTGCAACTGGTGGCGCAGTTTCTCGATTTCTTGTTCCGGGATGAACTGGAAGAAATCTTGACCGATCAACTTGTCAGCGGTAGTGTTGAAATATCGGCAATAAGCGGCATTGACAAAGGTTAGGTTTCCTTCAAGATCAAAACGACACATCAGCGCCGGCATATCCTCCACCAGCGTGCGATACCGTTCCTCACTCAGTGCCAGAGCCTCCTCCGCGCGCATGCGATCGGTGATGTCGATAACCACACCACGCAGGCCGACTGGCTGTCCATCATGAAAGATGACACTTGAATAAATCAGAACCGGGATAGTCCGCCCATCTCTGGTAATAAAATGATAACAGTTATTTTCGCGCGGTTCCCCCTTCAATAGCTTCTGTACATTTTCCTTCAGGCGCTGGTGATCTTTGGGCGGAATAACATCATAGACGCTCAAACCTCGATCAATATCGCCCTGCGTGTAACCGGAAAAATCGATCCCGTGCTTGTTGCTCAAAACAAACTTGAGATCCAAATCAACCTCGAAAATTGTCTGTGGAAGTAAATCCATCATTTCGCGAAACCGCTCTTCGCTTTTCCCGAGTGCTTGCACCGTGGCCTTGTACTCGGTAATATCATGCCCCACCGCAAGGGCCGTTAACTCGTCGGAATCGGGTGAAAAGATGGCCGAGTTGGACCAGAGAATGGTCCTCACTTCGCCGGATTTGGTCTTCAAGGGACCTTCATATTGATCCGAGGGATGTTCCCGCACCCAGTCGGAGAAACTCGCCAGATCATGGTGGTAATGATCTGCGGGCAATAATATGTCGAGCCAGCTTTTCCCCATCACTTCGGCCTGCGTATACCCCGTAACCCGTTCACATTCCTTGTTGAAAACGGTAATACGGGCATCCTTGTCGAGACAGAAAATCAGACTGTTGGCCGTATCAAGAAGCGTGCGCAAGTGTTCTTCCCGATCCCTGAGAATCTGCTCGGAGGCCTTTCGTTCTGAAATGTCGCGAACACTGCCGATAATATGACTTGGTACACCGGAGGCATCACGCAACAGCGTGTGACTGTCACTCAGCCAGTGGTACTTACCGTCTTTGCCACGGATACGGTACTCGGTCTTCGCGGGAGTTTCATCGCCCATCTGCGATGCAATCAGATCTCGACGGTGAGAACCAATGACTTTGAGATCATCGGGATGAACCAGCGACCGCATGTATTTCACGCCGCCGACAATTATCTCATCCTGGGAGTATCCCAGCATATCAACCACCGCTTTGCTCACATAATCATACGTCCCGGTTTTAAGATCAAGGCGATAAATGACATCGCGGGCGTTCTCAAGAATTTCACGATGACGCGATTCGATTTCCTTTAGAGCCTGTTCGGTTCGTTTGCGGTCGGTGACATCCCGGGCCACCACCTGTACCGCCGGTTGACCGTTGTAATCGGATAAGTGTGACGGTATTATCTCAAACCAGCGAATGTCATTATTCACATGGACTTCCGCCTCAAACGGTTCTGATTCGGCACCCTCCAAGAGCTTCCGCAAAGTGTCGAGATAATAACTGAGATTGTCGATCTGAAACAGCTCATTTCCATAAAAAGGTCGCCCGACCAGGTCCGACTTGGGCGCATTGGCATATTGCAGGGCGGCGCTATTGCAATCCAGAATCGTCCCGTCATGCCCCACAATAATGACCGCCTCATGCGATGATTCAAACAGATTGTGGTATTTTTCCTCACTTGCCCGAAGCGCCGTTTCCGCTTCCCGGCGCGACGTAATATCCATATCCGTCCCGACCATCCGAATGACTGAACCGTCCACGTCCCGGATCGCCTGGCCCCGAGTCATAAACCAGCGGACCGACCCATCCTTGTGCATCATGCGATGTTCATAAACATACTCCGGCGTCCGGCCATCGAGATGAGCCTGCGCCGCCGCCATGACCGCATCATGATCGTCGGGGTGAATATGATTGGCCCACACCTTAATATCATTCGGAATTTCAACATCCTGATACCCCAGCATCTCCTTAATGCCGGGATCAAGATAAAACTCGTCAGTCTGAATATTCCAGTCCCATACCCCGATCCGGGCCGCCGTCGTCGCCAGTGAATAACGTTCATCGCTGATGCGAAGCCGTTTCTCGGCCTGCTTGGCCTTGGAAATGTCAACTACCAGCCCCCACAGGCCGACAGGACGATTATTTTCGATGATCGGGGTCGAATGTATCAATATCGGCAGAACCTGACCATCCCGGCGTTGCAGGCGGTATTCATGATTGTCGATACCCTCGCCGCTAAGAACTTTGGAAACATCTCCCATAATCCGTTCACGGTCTTCGGAAACCAGCATATCATAACCGCTCAAACCCGCGTCGATATCCTCCTGGCGATATCCCGATAACTCAAGACCGTAGTTGTTGATGTATTGTATGGCTCCGGTGAGATCCATTTCATAATACGCCTGGGGAAGCAGATCCGCCAGATCGCGATAGCGTTCCTGTCTTCGAGCCTGAACCCTTTCAATTCGTTTCTGTTCGGTGATATCGATTACGGTGACAAGATCCGCCGACCGACCACCGTACATACAGGTGGTGGAATACTGATCGATCCACCGGAGCTTGCCGCTTTTGGTATGAATGCGATAGGCGTAACGTTCGATTACATCGCTCCTATCACCGCTTTGCTTCCGGCGCGCTTGCTCCATAACAAAAGACCGATCCAGTTCGTGAATAATACCCGCAACCATATCGGGTGAAAAAGATCGTAGCTCTGCCTCGGAATACTCCGTAATCGCGGCCGCACCCCGGTTCGCATATTTGATCTGATTATCCTGAAAGATGAAAATACCAACCATCGTCTGCTCGGTGAGAATATTAAGAACGGTTTCGTCATTATGGCCGGTCGAATCATCATCGTCATCGGTATCTACCTCCTGTGCAATCAGACAAATATTGCCATCCGTGCCGGGCACAACCCGAAAATCAAGACGGGCCGAAACACTGTTACCGACAGCGTCCCGAAACCGTAACGTTGATCCGGAAATCGCCGTCTCTCCCCCGGCCAAATCACCAAGAATACCTTCACCAACGGATATATCATCCTCAATCAGCAAATCGACAAGTGATCGCCTCAAAATCTTCTCGACCGATAGGCCTAATAAACTGCCTATTGTACTACTCGCCCTCAATATATGTCCTTTGGGATCAAGCAAAACGGCGGCGATGGAATCGGAAGCAAGCATGCGATCCGAGGCTTCTATCGATAAAACCTCGGGCACATTGACAACCGGACTCGTAACTTTCTGTATTTCTGCGCCTTGCGATTGCGATGCTTTGGGTTTCGATGAGGTCCGGCGAGGCGTATTTGAATCTCTGTCACGCTTACTCACGGTATATGCCCTTAATACTCCAGCCCCACAGCTGCGATTTCGTCCCTCCACCCAGCCCGGATACCTACATATTGCAGACAAAATACGAATTTGGCAAGCTATTTGTTAAACTGCCCTTTTTTAATATATCTGGAATTTCGTCCTAATATTTAGCTTAGATTTGACGAAAATAGAAAAAACAGCTTGACAAATCTCAAAAGTTTTTCATAATTAAATAAGTCTCGAGGGTGACTCTCTGCTGTCCCTGGGTAGTTTCCTAGCCCCCTCTACCCAACCAGAGTAGCACCCTCTTTTTTTGTCTATAATCTCACAAGAAAATTAAATGAATTATCTGTTTGTGGACTGAGACGCTAAATAATGTCGGCTATCCCTTGACGTTCAGAATCGGACGGAAACGCGCGACCTTGCGAGATATGCCAACCGCATCAACCGCATCCACCACGGCGTCAATGTCCTTGTAAGCATTCGCGGCTTCTTCTGCCAACCCCGGCATATATCCGGTCTTGACCAGGATTCCGTGGTCTCTCATGCGTTGCTGAACCGCCTCGCCGCGCATCATCTTCTTGGCCTTCATCCGTGACATGGTACGTCCCGCGCCGTGAAGTGATGATCCGAAGGTCTCGCGATCCGCAATACTCGTGCCGCACAGCAGAGCCGAGCCGGTTTCCATCGAACCCCCGACAATCACCGGTTGTCCGATATCGCGATACGCCGCCGGGACCTCAGTATGGCCCGGTCCGAACGAACGGGTCGCACCTTTGCGATGTACCAAGAGTTCTTCCTCACGCCCCTCGATAGTGTACCGCTCCCGCTTGGCGATATTATGCGCCACGTCATAGATAGTCAGGATCCCGAGCTTCATGGCGTCAATTCCGAAAACCCTGCTGAAAACCTGCCGTACCCCATGCGTGATCAACTGCCGGTTGACAAAAGCCGCATTGGCCGCACAACACATGGCCCGGAAATAACGTTGCCCTTCCGCGGAATTTACCGGTGCGGACATCAATTCCCGGTCCCTGACTGACAATCCGTATTTTTTGGCGCAGGTCGAGAACACCTGCAAATAGTCCGTTGCAATCTGATGACCGAACCCCCGTGAGCCGCAATGAATCGAGATGAGAATTTGATTGTCACGATCAATACCGAAACGCCCCGCCAGGTCACGATCGAAAAGGTCCTTTGGTTCGGCCACCGCCACTTCCAGATAGTGATTGCCCGATCCCAGCGTACCCATCTGGTTGATCCCCCGCGAAATCGCCTTCTGCGATACGGTCGTATGATCGGCGCCGGCAATTCTGCCCTGGTTTTCAATGTGCTTGAGGTCGTGATCGACAGCATAGCCATTGTCCAGGCACCAATCCAGACCCCGTTCCATAATATCCCGGAATTGATCCTGTTTCAGCTTCACATACCCGCTGGAACCTACGCCCGACGGAATCGTATTGTACAGCTCATGTAACAATCGTTCCTTCTTGGATTCGAGATCATCCATCGTAAGATCGGTTCGTAGCAGACGCATTCCGCAGTTTATATCAAAACCGATACCACCCGGCGAGATAATCCCATCATCAATCCCAAAGGCCGCCACCCCGCCGATCGGGAAACCATACCCGACATGCCCGTCGGGCATACACAGCGCATACCGGCGAATCCCCGGAAGACACGCCACATTGGTTATCTGGTCAATAACCCGGGCGTCAATGCCGTCGATCAGGCTCCCCGATGACAACACCCGCGCCGGAACCCGCATGCCGTCTTTAAACGACCGTGGGATTTCCCAGATATTTTCGCTGATTCGTGTAAACTGCTCCCGATTCATAAATCCAGCACCACTTCGGCTCGCCAGGTCTGGTTAACTCTGGCCATTCGAAATTTATAATATGTCACTGCCTTAATGTCAGCCATCAATACCTGTCGCTCGGGATCGATGCTGTCTCCCGTCAGCGTCGCCCGCAAACACGGCGGGGCTTCATCCAACACGGCAAACTCGCAACGCTTCAGCAGAAACTGCTCGGCATCCTTATAATAGACGATTTCTGACAACCAGGCCATAAATAATTCCTCAAGGCTCTCGGCCGTCAATGCCACCTCGAGACATCTCCCCTCATTCAGCCGGTCGATCTCCGTCATGATGGCGGTTAGCCCCAGCGCGGCATCCGCGAACAGCTCCGCAAGATCGTGGCCGGTGACCTCCAGCCCCACGTCGGCGCTGGTGTATTCATCGCTGATTATATACGGCATTCCGTACAATAAAAAAAACGCCGCCTGTGCGCAAGCGACGTTTTTCTGAATCTACTTCTAGCTTATTCTGCTTTTTCGATACATTCCACCGGACAGACTTCCACGCAATGGGGACCGTCTTCCTGATCCTCACACTCGTTGCAGGTATCAGGATTGATGATATAGATGTCACCCTCTTCGATGGAGCTGGTGGGACATTCCGGAAGACACAGCCCGCAAGCCGTGCACTCGTCAGTAATACGCATTGCCATTTCTATGCACCTCCTAATGTAAAAACGGCGACAATTTCCATTTCAGGGTGGAATATAGAGAAATAATTCGCCATGTAAAGCAAAAATAGAAACTTCCGGGCTTTTTTTTGCACCATGATTTTGAATATGCAGGGTAGTGAAGAATCCAAAAAAAAAGGCGGCTTCCGGACTCGAACCGGAGAATAGAGGTTTTGCAGACCTCCGCCTTACCACTTGGCTAAGCCGCCATAGAAAAAAGCGGGAAACGAGACTCGAACTCGCGACAGCCACCTTGGCAAGGTGGTGCTCTACCAACTGAGCTATTCCCGCTTATCGTCTCGTCCTAATATATATCGGAAAAAACGTTTGTCAACTTTTTTGAACTAATCCTTTATTTTTCGTCGCCGGCCCAGTTTTCAGTTGTGTGGGCATATCTGTTCGTCCCGCAAGTCCTTTCAATCACCTCATCCGAATCAGCGAATCCAGCCGGGGAACATACCATGGTACCAGATCAAGCAGGCGATCCCGGCAATGCGACGCTTCAGCCATATTTTTAGTAAGATTATATTCGTAGTGATATAAATCCTTGTAAACCTGGTAAATCAGCGTGTCCTCTTTCAATATATCGCGCAACATCATATAACTCGTCTTATGATCGCCCTTCAGACGATAGGCCTCCGCCATACAATACGACGTGTAGTGATAACGTAATTGAGATAAATACTTGTTGGCATTCTGATGGCTTTGGATAGCCCGGGCATATTCCTTCGTGGTGCGATAATTCATCCCCTTATTGTAATTCTGAACAAAACCGATTCCAATATCCCGCGTGACTTCTCCTGTGATGGCATAATAACGCTTGTAAACATCATGTAACATCCCGCCATACGAAAATCCGATTGTGCGATAAGATCGCAAAAAAGCGCTGTAAGTAAACAAAGCCCGCTCCGCCGGCGCCGACGGTTTTAATCCCGTTGAAAACAGGACATAATCAGGATTGCGCGATAACAAATAGGGCGTGTTGAAATGACGCTCCCGCCAGGTGGTTTCAAGTCCCGCGATAGATGCCTCGGGATGCCGAGCGATGGTCGTGTCGGTCAATCCCAGCATGTCGATGACCGTGTGCCCCGGAAGACAATAACTGATCATGCCAATTGTCGATGCCGCCAGCGAGAAATTACTGCCGTCAGCCATACGCAGGTTGTCTGCAATTATACGCATTTTTTCTGTCAATCGATTTTCATTAAAATGAAATGAATCCACATGATCACGGGGAATAATCAACTGCCAAACCAGAAGTCCCAGTAATCCCAGCGTCCCGATTATGCGCGGATACCACAGGGCACTCCATCCCGCCACTACCAGAATCGCCAGCACCGGCATCACCGGGATAAAAAAGCGATGCACTTTCAGGACATCACCGCCAACGAGAATGATATACAGGATATAGATTCCGACAAAAGCCGAAAGAAATATAACCTCCCGCGATTTCTGTTTGAACAGCGCATAGAATAGCGGCAGGATCAATACCCCCGCTCCAAGATAATGCCAGAAATATGTCCCGGCATAGTCAAGGCCGTCGCCGATTTTATTCAAAGCAAAACCGGCCTTGGCATAAAAGGGATTGGGAAGCAATCCTCCGAAATAACTTATTTTGAATACCGCATACGGAATCAGCGTCGCCAGGTACACCCCAAGAACAATCATCGCAAATTCGGTAATCCGTCGCGATGAAATCAGGTCATAGGCGATCATAAACACCAGCACCAATCCCCCTTCGGGACGAAGCAATGTCGCCAGCACCACCACCGGTCCTGCCAGGTATGAATGTTTGAGAAACAAGTATAAGGTGCCTGTCACTGCCAGTGCGAAAGCCGCAGTCTCCAATCCCGCCACGGCCCAATATCCGAAGGAATATGTTGCCCCAAGAATTACACAACTGACTCCTCGCCATACTGAATGCGTTCCGAATACGCGACCGGCCAGAACATACATCACATATAGCGTCCCTGCTCCGCATAGAACCCCCAAAACGCGAGAGAAAACCACCAGGTCAATTCCGGCCAGCCTGGCCGGTATCAGCATTAGCAACCAGAGAAAATTAGTATACCCCTCCACCCGCTCGCCGATATTGAATACCAGGCCGTGACCGCTGACAAAATTGTCAACATAGCGGAAGGTGATATACGCGTCATCCTGAGTGAAATTGTACTTGATGGTAAAAGCCAGGTAGATCAGAACGGCAAAGACAAACAAAACCGGACCGGTCCGGTGAATTAAATTCGAGGATTCTTTTACTTTGCTTTGGCTTCCTCGGTGTTTTTTCTTCATCAAGAACTTTGATTTATCATTTCATGATATAATTCAAGATATTGCCGTGCCGAACTGTCCCAGGAATAATCTTGTTGCATGCCCTGCTTGACCAATCGATACCAGGTTCGCCGCCGACCATAGAGCCGCACCGCGCGCTTAATGGCATTCAGCAAATGCCCTGAATCATATTCGCTGAATACAAAGCCCGTTCCCTGCCCCGTTTTCTCATCGAAGTCGATCACGGTATCGGCCAATCCCCCGGTCTTTCGGACAATCGGCACCGTGCCATACTTAAGGCTGTACATCTGGTTAAGCCCGCACGGTTCGAAGCGCGACGGCATAAGAAAAACATCCGCCCCGGCTTCGATCAGGTGCGCCAATTCGTTATCGAAGGTGAGAAAGGCCTTGAACTTGTCGGGATAGCCCTGCTCGATCCGCTCGAACAATTGGTGATACTCCTCGGCTCCCGTGCCCAGAACGACCATCTGAAGATCCAGCCCGAGCATATCATCGATGATGTCCGAGATAAGATCCAGCCCCTTCTGGTTGTCCAGCCGCCCGATCAATCCAAACAATGGCTGTTCCGTGCGAAGTGGCAGTCCGGCCCGATGGAGCAATTCCAGTTTATTGCGCTTTTTGCCGGACAGATTCGCGGGAATGTACTTATAAGGAATTTCCCGATCCTTCTGGGGCGACCAGACAGCATAATCCACGCCATTGATAATTCCCACCAGATCAGCCGCGCGATCCTTTAACACCCCTTCCAGTCCCATCCCGAAATCGTTGGAGGCCTGAATCTCCCGGGCATAGGTCGGCGATACCGTGGAAATCTTGTCGGACAGTTGTATCGCCGATTTCAAAAAATTCACTTTGCCCCAGTATTCAAAGGCTCCCGGCGCCTTCAACAGCGACGGATCAACCCCCAGCTTAAGACCGACCTCGGACGGAAACTGCCCCTGGTACGCCATATTGTGAATGGTCAGAAGCGTCCGTGTCTTGTGAAACAACGGCTCCTGCCTGGCCGTCGTCTTCAGATACGAAGCAACCAGGGCCGTCTGCCAGTCATTCACATGGACCACATCAGGTCCCCAGTTCATAACGCGAAACGAATCCAGCACCGCCCGCGAGAAAAAGATAAAACGATCGGCATTGTCATCATAATCCAATCCGGTGTGCGGATCACGGTACAACTCATCGCGATCAAAAAAAGAACCGTTGTCGATGAAGTATACATCCAGACCGGAGGTCTTATCATGAAGGTAGTAAAGCGAACCGTCGTAGCGCTTGCTCCCGACCACCGCTTCAAGCCTCATATCCAAACGCTCCGCCTGGGGATACGTATTCCTGATACACCGATGGAACGGAAGAAAGAGTTTGACCCGATGCCCGCTTTGGGCAAATAATCTGGGAAGCACACCCGAAACATCGGCCAGTCCCCCGGTTTTTGCATACGGGACGGCTTCGGGTGTTATAAAGGCAATTTTCAGCGCATTCATACCATTTTCACTGTGGCCTGCGGACCGAACAATCGTTCCGCCTGCGATGAGTCGATTTCCCGCATGTACCCGGCGGCATCCTCTGGTTTGGTGGGATTGATATAAAACCCCGAGCCCCATTCAAACCCGGCCACTTTGGTCAGCTTGGGGATAATTTCAAAATGCCAGTGATAAACCTCATCAAATTCATTGCCGAACGGCGATGTGTGAATGATGAAATTGAACGGCGGATTGTTCAGCGCCACCCGCAGTCGATTCAGCACGTCCTTCAGAGCTTCCGCCAGATAAATATAGTTATTCGGCGCCAGATCCGTAAAATGCGCCAAATGTTGCTTTGGCAAAAGCCAGGTCTCAAACGGATGACGCGAAGCAAACGGCGAAAAAGCGATAAAATCGCCGTAATCACTGATAACACGTTCCTTGTCGGTTAACTCCTGACGGATAATATCACAGAAAATACACCGTTCCTTGAAATCATAATACTTGTTGGCGCCGTCGATTTCCTCTTCAACGCGCCGAGGAATAATCGGCGTGGCAATCAACTGGCTGTGTGAATGCTCCAATGACGCCCCGGCGGCCTCACCATGATTCTTGAAAATAAGAATATATTTGAAACGACGATCCCGTTGAAGGTCAAGCGACCGCTCCCGAAACGCCCACAGAACGTTCTTGATCTCTTCATGTGAAAGATCCGCCAAATCCTTGTAATGATCCGGAGTCTCGATTATTACCTCATGGGCGCCGACCCCGTTCATCTTGTCATACAAACCCATCGGCTCTCGATTGAGACTCCCTTCCACACGAAGGGCCGGATACTTATTCGAGATCACCCGAAGAAACCAGCCCGGCTTGTTCGGTTGCGTGCCATTCTCACGAAAGGCAAGCACCTCCGGCGGCGTGCTGGATTCATTCCCCGGGCAAAACGGACACATCTTGGGTTCTTCCTGCTTGGGAACATTGCCGAAACTCGATGGCCGCTTCCCGCGATCAGTGGAGATAATCACCCATCGGCCGATAACCGGATCTCTGCGAAACTCTGGCATTAGCAATCCTCTTCAACTGTTTGGACCTGTAACATATAATCCCGGCAATGCAATATCAAGCCCCCATTTCATTTTCGCGCAGAATCTAATAGCATATCTTCTTATTATCGTCATTTCCCCGAGGAATTTATACTCACTCTTTCTTGGCGTGAATCGGAGAAGCCTTACTGACTTCCTCCAGCCGCCCTTTCAACGCCTCTGTCAATTTACGATCCCGGCGCGACATCGTCCGGTCAATCGTCTCTAATGCTTGAACAATCGTATAAGCCATTTTGTGCCGAGAAGAATACCAGGTAAACGATGGTATTTCCTTCTCCGCGATCAGTCCGTTTCCAAGAATATTACAGGAAAGACCGATGGTTATTCCGGTATTCAACAACGTCCCAATGGCGGTCTTGGTGAAATCGCCGATAAACGACCCGACCTTCAAAAAACCGGTGTCATGACTCTGACCGTTAACCGTCGCCGTCACCGACTTGTAATTGTTCTTCAAGTCGGAATTGGTCGTCATCGCCCCGAAATTAACCCACTCCCCCACGTAACTATGCCCGATAAAACCAGCATGATATTTGTTGGTATACCCCTGAATGATCGATTCCTCAAGCTCCCCGCCGATACGGCAAACCGGCCCGATCGAACTCCCCTCGATTTTGCCGCCGACCAGCCGCGACTCCTCACCCAGATACAGCGGCCCGATCACATAGGTGTGAGGCTCGATCCGCCCCCGGCGATCAATTAGAATCGGTCCATGCGATGCATCCAGCACCGTCCCCGGCAGAATCTCGGCATCCGGTCCAAGCAGGATATCCTCCGGCACAATAAACGATGCCCCCGGATATCGCTCCGGATCGGGCGTCACATATTCATCGCCCTTATTCCCCCGGACATAATCAAAATCGGCTTTTATCTGCACGGGAAGATCGTGCATTAGTTCCCAGAGATAATTGTAATATGGAATTTCAATACTCATCTGGTCGGCATGCGATCGAACCTTGCCGATAAAACCCTCCAGGTTACCGTTCATCAGGTCCTCGAACTCCTTATCGACCAGCTTGCCCACCACTTTTACCGCAACCATGCCGCCATCCGAATCGGATATCACCACCGAACCGTCGGCCTTTTTCAACGCCTCCATAAATTCCGGATTGGGCTTCAGTGCGCCATTAATCAAATAGGTCTCATCGGCATGACGACCGTTGAAGGAATTGACCGCGTATTCCGTCTGCTCCCGGACAATATCTTCGATTTCCGAACGGCAAAACAGTGAGACCTGACAGCCCGGAAGACTGTCAATAACCTTTTGACTTAAATTCCGAATTCCGGGACGTAAGAAATAAACCGGCCTGAGATAAGTCAAAGGATAGAAATTCGAAAAACGCGCATCCTCAAAAATAATTAAACTTGTATTCATGGTTCACTTCCATGTCAATAATGAATGATTTCGGCTTTAACCAACCCTGTGAAACAGCGGCTTTCGATGAATCAGGATCATCAATAACGGCAATCCAAGGACATAACACGCCCCCAACTGCCCCAGGCCGATCATCTGAACCGCAAAGAAATAAGGCATGCCGGTAATCGGCGCCAGATACAACGATACACCGAAGGCGTTTATCAATACCGGCGGAAGCGGCGCCAGCACCAACCCCAGTCTTCGTGACTTGATTGCGGAGGTCAGATGCGTAAGGTAGGCGGCCAAAAGAGTAAACATCGATCCGAAAACAATATCCTGAAGACCGTTCCCGCCAAAAATATTGGCAATCAGGCATCCCACAAAAAGACCAAAAATAGCCGGAAAATAAAGAAACGGAAGAATCGCCAACGCCTCAGCAACCCGCACCTGATAAACACCATAACTGATCGGGGCCAGAACTATGGAAATAACGGCATAGACAGCCGCAATAACACCCGCATATGCCACGTCTTTGGCACTCCAGACGCCCATAACTCTTCAAGAAAGAGATATCCCCACACTTGTCAACCAAAAACGCATATCGGCCGGTGCCACTTGGCCGAAGAACTCAGGATCGATTGATATTGTTTCTAAAAGGATGTATCTTTTCAATCCGGTCAAGGCGGATCCGTTTTTCCCTGCCACCGTTGGCGTCGGTAAAACTGAACCACCACCGGGCCCTGGAAATGTGCAAACCGGAGGGATAAACCCCGTGCAATTCGCGGCGGTTGCCCTGAATTTTAACGTCAACCGCATAATGTCCGAAGTACGCCTTCAGGAACAATTCAATTAGCTTGTCCTGCTTTGGCGTGAATTGTTCTCCGGAGTTGTCCGCACCGATCAACAGGGTGTTGAGCCGCCCTTTCTTGCGTTCCTTCAATGTCGACATAATTTTCAATTCTATATTCTTGATAATACCCCGCAAACGAGCGGATTTACTCAGCGGCGAATAACGCAGACAATAACCGATGATTTCCTGCTCGTCACGGGTGAACGCCAGTGGCGGCAATGACACCCCCCGGGTTAACCGATAACCCCCATCATAATAAATCGGTACGTTTAGATTCGAAAGGGATGTAATATCGCGATAAATCGTTCGGGTCGACACCTCACACTCTTTCGCCAATTCCTCCAGAGATATTCGTCGCCTAACCCTGAAGAGATTTACTAGAAATAACAACCTCTCCGCTTTCGTCATGGTCTATCCTCCCCTTTGCGGTCATCGGCCCGTCCGATAACCCCAGCGCCCGAACGTTGCTCAATGCAACCTTAATACACCATCCACGGTCTCCCGAAGATAATTTCGTTGAATACAATTTACTCATTCGCCGACGGCAAATTAGTCTGTCGGTAATATAGAGTATACCCCTGACAGGGTATGTCAGTAAAAATCCTGCCCGGTGTTATTTTTTATCATTTTTTGTGCCTGGCCGATCAATTCCCGGCGAAGATGCTCCGGTCGAATCACCACAACCTCCGCCCCGAAACCCATAATCCAGCGCCCGATCTCATCCGTGCCGTTAACCCGCACCCGGTAGCGAACCCACCCATCGG
>Ga0272442_10004069_pt1 | contig 20136 bp, 17 predicted proteins | sample SSMForm2O_FD_200262 | JGI IMG/M metagenome (GOLD analysis project Ga0272442, IMG submission 200262) | Marine sediment archaeal communities from Little Sippewissett salt marsh, Falmouth, MA, United States - SSM-Form-2O | ecosystem: Environmental > Aquatic > Marine > Wetlands > Sediment ... | reverse complement strand
AAGAGATGTTATATGTAACAGAATACCACTTTTTCTTTTAACTAACATACTAATTCTCCATTTAAGATAAGGTACAATCCGAATAATTTTAAGAGCTTAAATTACCAGATAGAACAGAATGAAAATTAGATTATGATAAAAAATTGCCAACATTTTTTTAGTACTAATATTTGGTATCAGTATCTGAACAGTGGAGAAATGATGGATCAAAAAGAAATTTTAATTAAAACAATCGAAAAAGTAAAAAGCTCAGATGCAAAAAAGGTTGCTTTTGTCGGTTTTGATGGTTTTATAGATGAGATCCTGGACGTGGTTAAAAAAAGGATCGATCCTGATAATTATCAGAAAGTAGAGACTATAAAAGAGTTTTCTGATCTTATAGCAAGTTCAGCTGGTTTTAGCATGAATATCGAGCTGTTTCGCAAGCAGGTAAAACTTGGTGGTAACGGACCTATCTTAGCTCAGGCACTTCGGAACCAAGGAATTGATGTAATATATATAGGAGCGCTTGGTAAGGATTCGATCCATCCTGTTTTTACGGATTTTACAATGGGATTACAGGAATTTTATTCCCTGACCGATCCTGGGTTTACAGAGGCTCTGGAATTCCTGGATGGAAAGATCATGCAGGGTAAAATGTCTGAGCTGGGAGATGTAAACTGGCAGCACCTGATCGAAAAAGTGTCGGAACCGAGATTATACCACTTGATATCTCGTTCTCATCTCTTGGCTGTTACTAACTGGACGATGCTGCCTGGACTTAATTCCATCATCCGGGGAGTAGTAAATATATTAAGAGAAAACTCTTTCAGAAAACCTTTATTTATAGATCTGACCGATCCTCAGAAACGTTCGAAAAGAGATATTCTGGAAATACTGGATTTATTAGCAAGATCTCAAGATTATGCAGATGTGTTACTTGGGTTGAACGAAAGAGAATCCAATCTTATAGCTAGAATCCTGGGAATAATGGAATCGGATCTGGTGATCCGGGCTGATAGAATAAGGAAAAAGTTTGGTTACTCGGTTGTTGTAATACACCCTCTTCAGGGTGCTGCTGGTAGCTCAGCTGGTTTCAAAACTTGGATCGATGGACCTTATACCGAAGATCCCATACTTTCAACAGGTGCTGGTGACAATTTCAATGCTGGTTTTTGTAACGGTTATATCCGGGGATTCAATCTCACTGAATGTTTACTCAATGGTGTATTTGTTTCAGGATATTATGTAAGAAAAGGAAGTTCTCCAAACAGGTTTCAATTGGTGGAATTCATGGATAAATGGTTAAAAGGTGGAATTGATTAAGAGAAAATCTTTCTAAGGCTTATTGCTAGAAGATAGGCTGATCCACTGATGAGAATAATCATAGGACCAGAAGGTAAATTAGGACCATAAGATATCACCAGACCGCTTAGAGTGAATATTATACTTAATCCGCATGCTGCTAACATAATCTTGAAGGGAGTTTTAACAAATAGCGATGCTATAGCTGCTGGCAGAGCCAACAGAGCAATAACAAGAATCAAACCTATTACTCTGATCAAGACAACAACGGTTAAAGCAATAAGAACAAGAAGAAGAACATAGACCAGATCAACCGGAAGTCCTCTTAACCTGCTGTGTTCCTCATCGAAACAGACTGCGATGAATAATCTGTAAAAAAACAGGACGAAAAAAAAGATCAGGATAGTTAAAATTACCAGGTTCCTTATATCTAGACTTGAAACCAGCAGAATGTTACCGAACAGATAATTCAACAGGTCGATGTTATAACCTGGGGTAAGGAACATAAAAATAACTCCTATAGCCATTCCAACAGCCCAGAGAGCACTGATTATTGTGTCTTCATGCTGATTGGACTTTAATTTTATCAGAGCGATGATAATCGCTGCCAGGATAGCAAAAAGATAAGCTCCTAAGATTGGGTTGATACCAAGAAAATAAGCGATTCCAATTCCTCCCAGAACAGTATGGGCAATGCTTCCACTGATATGGGATATTTTTTTTATAACGACAAAAGTGCCGATTATTCCACATATGATACTGGCTAATAAACTTGCCAGAACAGCATTCTGAAGAAATGGGTAACTGGTGATTGAATCAATAAAATCTAACATAAAATCTTACAACTTACAGGTATGATGCAGACTTTTGATTGATCCGTTGTAAGCAGCAATGATATCCTTGTCGGAGATCTCTTCGGTTTTATGAGTACATGAGCACTTGTTAAGACAGGTTACTTTATTTACATAAGAAGAGATAAAGGCAATGTCATGGGAAACAAGCATTATGGTTTTTTCTGCGTTGAGCAGTTTTAGAGTATCGAATATGTCTTGTTCCATATTAAGGTCGACACTTGCAGTTGGCTCATCAAGGATCAACAATTCCGGGTCGGACATCATTGCCCTTGCTAATAAAGTTCTCTGCAGTTGTCCTACCGATATTTCATTTATCCGATGATCAGCGATCTCACGGATTTGCATCTTCTCTAACAAGGAATATGCTTTGTTAGCGGATATTTTCTTAAAACCAGGGAAAAATGATTTTCTGTTTATATCTCCATACAAAACGACTTCGACAACACTGATGGGAAAATCCCGCTGGAAATTTTCTGTTTGAGGTAAGTAACCTATCCTTTTCCTGCTTTTAAGGGGATCTTCTCCAAAAATCTTGATTTTACCATTATCTGGAGTTAAAAATCCCAGGATCAATTTCAGGAGAGTTGTTTTACCACCACCATTGGGACCGATAATTGCCATGAAGTCTTTTTCCATGAGACTAAGATTTATATCTGATAGTACAGGTTGACCATTATAGCTGTAGGAAAGGTTATCGATCCTGACGATTTCACTCATTCTTGTTCCAATTGCTCTTTAAATGTATGAGCAATATTTCTCATATTATTCAGATAATTTTCAGCCAGGGGATCTATCTTGATAACCCTGGCATTCAAAACTTCAGCAATTGCTTCTGCTTCATGAGTGCTGAACTGTTCCTGAACAAAAATCACCTCTAAGTTTTCCAATTTGGAAAACAAGATTATATCAGTGATCATTTTCATACCAGGTGTTTTACCGTGAATCTCGATCGGGATCTGTTTCAAATTAAACTGTCGAGCAAAATAACCCCAGGAAGGATGAAAAACAAGAAATCTCCGGTTTTTAATCGATGCTAATGCAGTTTCTATTTCAACCGATAACTTATCAAGATCATGATGAAAATGTGCGAGATTACTCTGGTAAAAAGGTGCATTCTCGCTGTCTAATTCAATTAGAGCGCGATAAATTGTTTCGGTTTGGATCTTCACGAGCTCCGGGCTTAGCCAGATATGAGGATCCATTACTACAGCGGTGGAATCATATTTGAAATCGAATTTGTTGTGTTCGTAATAATGTGGATCAACTTCTGTTTTCAGGAATTTTCCCTCATTTTGTTTAAGATATTCCTGAGAGATCTCAGCAAAATTATCCATTTCCATTAATTCTATGTTTTGCCTGGTATCGATTATTTTTAATTCCTGATTATTGTTCTGGATCTTGGAGAGCCAGGCTTGTTCGAAAGGAACTCCTATCCTGAAATAAATTTGTGCTTCCGTGAGACCTTTCATCTGTTGCGGGGTAGGGTTATATGTCGCAGGACTTTCTCCGGGTTTTACCAATACCTTAACGTCAATTTTATCACCTGTTATTCTTTCCACAAAATATTTCTGGGGAAGAATACTCACAAACACTTGTAATTTATTAATTGCATCATTTTTCCGCGAGCAAGTGGATAAAACGATCAAAACGGTAAGACAGATAATAAAAATCTTAAAATGCTTCATCTTCTCATTTTTTTCTTTCTTTCTTCATCCATTAAGGCTTTAATACTAAAGTTTGTCCAGGGAATTGCTTTCAGTCTTTTTTCCGAGATATATTCTCCTGTGATCTCACAAATCCCGTAGGTCTTGTTGTAAATCCTGGCTAAAGCCTGGTTGATCAAGGCAATTTTCTTCTGTTCTTCCTCCAGAAGGTAGACTTCTGTTTCCTTCGTAGCTGTATCAGAACCCAGATCAGCCTGATGAATAGAATAGGAAGAAAGATCTCCTGAACTCTCTTTAGCTCCTAATTTCATGTTGTTGACCATATTCCCGATCAATTTCAGGGTTTTTTGTTTCTCTTCCAGCAAGATTTTTTCATAAAGTTTTAACTGTTTTTTCGACAAAGGTTTAACTGCCATTATTCTAACCTCATTATTAATTTTTCGATTTTAACTTAGCATTATTGGTTGATTTTCTACACTCTGAGCATAAACCCTCTATATAAAGTTCATGATGATGAACTTCAGCATCGATCTGTCCAGCGACCGCTTTCTTTATTGAATCAAGCTCACAGAACTCAAGACAAAAAACCCGCTGGCAATTCTTGCAATAGAAATGGTGGTGAGGATTTTTGTTCCTCAGGCTGCAGTAATAGTAACAGAGTTGTTGCTGCTCGTCTGTGGTTTGCCTTAAGATTCTTATTTGGCTTAATTGAGCAAGGATCCTGTATATAGTTGGCATTCCCAGTTTATTAAACTTACTGTTCAGACGTTGCCAGATCTGTTCCGGAGTAAGTAGTTTTCTCTCCTGATAGAACAGTTCCAGCACTGCCAGACGCCGGGGTGTGATTTTCAACTTATTGTTTCTCAAAATCTCGATTAAGCTTTCCATTTTTTACTGTCTCTAATAAACAGAAATGAATTCTATTTATAAATTGTCAAATTATATTATCGTATTCTTCGATCAATTTTTGCAGTATAAATCCCGAGCGTTCAAAAGCCTTTTCTAGCTTTGTAAAGAAAATCCTGAGTTGCTGTTTTTTCCTTTTGAGTTCTGTCTGTTTTTTCAGAAGGATATGGGAAGCAAGATAGAAATGACTTTCAAGTATGGGAATGAAATTCTCGTATGATTCTTCCTTTAACCAGAACTTACCATCGAATTCGTTGAGTCCAATCGCTTGGGAAATGTATTCATTTTTCAAGATTTTAATGAGAAAATCAGTATTTAGATCATACAGTTTTATCAATTCATCACAGGAAATTAGTCCTTTCAGATAACAGGAAAAAGTATTTAACTCCATATTACCCAGGAAGTTGAGAAGTTGATCAAAGATAACTTCATTCAAAATTTTCTCTTCAATAATTCTGATGCTATTATCGACAGAGTTATGAGATTCATACAGGAGACCGATTTTATGGAGTAATAGCCAGCAAAGAGAAATAATCTCATAATTTTTATTTAGTACATTTTTCTTTCTGAAAAGGAACCAGGAACGAAATTCCTTGATCACTTCACTTGCCAGTGAATTAGATAATTCAGCATTGGTATTTTCAGGATCGATCTCAGTTAGAAAAGCTGTATATCTGATGAACATCTCGGAGCAGAACTTATCGATCTGATCATCGGAACTTGTGACTAATTTGAAGACAGTACGAAAGACATACTTACTGAATAGATCTTCGACATTTTTGTGAAGTTTTCTGAATTTTATCTTTTTCAAATCGAGATCAATATCCTTTACTCCCTCACCTTGCAAGTGATTATAAAGCTCAGACACCAATCCGTCTTTGTCTTCTAAAGTCTGAAATTCCCAGAAAACATGATATTTATATGCTCCCAGATCGCAATACAAGCCTTTATCGTGGATTTCAGTAGCAGATCTAAGATATTGCAATCCGTTGATGTGATCTCTGAAGACCAGGAAAATATTTTCTTCGGGTGGTAATTCCAATGCTTCTGCTAGTTTTATTTTTTTCCATTGCTTATCGGAATCAGGTTTTATAATATTTGCATAATTTATCCACCCTCTTGTATGAGCGTATTTATTGTGGTAAATTATCAAAGCTGATTCAGAAACCATACGGTTTGAGTAGACAAAAACGTCTTCGTTTACGTATCCTTCTGGAGTTAAAAAATCGTAAAGCAGGAAATTCTTAACTTCAGCAAAAATGTGTCGTTTTTTTAAAAGAGGGAATATCTCTGTTTCATGTCTTTTAATCAGATCCTGATTTTCTACTTCTTGCCAGCGTGCCCTGGCAAATTCCATCCCGTATCTTTCTTTAAAGCCTTCTATCTGACCATGGGCAAACATCGGTAATCCAGGCAGAGTTACCATCATGATGCAAATCCCAAAGTATTTATCATTAACACCAAATTGAGCAATCGCTGTTTCTTCATCGGGGTTACTCATGAAGTTTACAAAACGTTTTAAGATATCAGCATCGAATTCTATGATATTGTAAATTGATTTACGGTAATTAGCATTTTCCTCATTCTTGAGCATATTCATAAAAGCGCTGTTATATACACGATGCATACCCAGTGTTCGGACGAAATAACCTTCCATCATCCAGAAGGCTTCTGCCAGCAACAAGGTGTCAGGTACTTCAGAAGCAACTCTATCGACTACTTCTCTCCAGAATTCTATCGGCATATGTTGGTCAAATTTTTCTTTTGTCATACCATAATCAGAACGACTTGGAATATCACCCCCGGAACCTGGTTCGGGAAACCAGAGTCTCTGTATATGCCTTTTGGCAAGGGTCATTGCTGCATCGAACCTGATCACGGGGAATTTCCTGGCAATATCGATTATTTTCTTTATAACGGCTTCTCGGACTTCAGGAATTAGATAATTCAACTGAGCAGTATCATTCCAGGGAATGCTGGTTCCGTCATTACCATGATAGATGTAACGGTATTCACCTGTCCTGCGATCGTGAAGTTGAAAAACAACTGCAGCATCGGTTTTTTCGTAGTAATGGTCCTCAATTCTGGTTTCAATCTCTGAACGACTGGAAAGGTTCTCTCCACTAAAGTTATAAGATGGAAAGGGGCTGTAAGGTAACTGCATGAACCACTGAGGGTGTTCAACCATAAGGTCCGAATCCAAAGAAGTATGATTGGGAACCATATCGCAGGCGATCCTGATTCCGAAATGCCAGGCTTTTCTCTGCAGTTTTTCTCTGGCTTCTTCTCCACCAAGTCGTTCGGCAATCCTGTAATCGACCAAGGAGTATGCTGAGGCTATTGCCTGCTCATCTCCGTTGATGTGCTTTATCCTTTCGGAGGCTTTGCTTCTTTCCCAGACACCGATCAACCAGATCCCGGTAAATCCACAAGATGCAAGCCTTGAGAGTTCTGTTTCAGGTATCTGGTCAAGGGTATTGATTTCTCTATTATATTTTCGACTTAACTGCTCGAGCCAAACATATGTGCTCTTAGCGATCAAAACCAGTTTTGGCATCCATTCGGAATCCTCCGAAAACCGTTCGTATTCTTCATCTCCTTTGAAATCATAGACATAAGCAGGACCAGGTCCCAGGAATCCAATTTTATTTTCTTCCTTGATCAGATCGAGTCCTGCTAATAACTTATCTAAAAAATCGCCTAGAAGATCCGCCCAATTATTCTTGATGTATTCTAGTTGTGACTGGATTGATCGGGGGTAAATAAGAGCTGGACGACGGAGGAATTGGATCAGATTATAACGAGAGTCATCAGGTTTGGGTGTTTTGTTAAAGAACTCTTCAATAGTCTTGATAAAATCAGGATAGATTTGAGTTGAACTGAGTGGAGAATCATCCACCAGATAATTGTAATCAGTAAAAGCCCTGTTGTTGTTGTTCAACCAGAGGGTTGTAACTTCGATAAAAAAGGAGGGAAAACTCAGTTTGTTTAGTTGGTTGGATTCGAAGATGTAAGAAAAATTATCAGTTAATAATTTGAAAAAACGTTTCAGTTCTTTTTCCGGATATGCTTTTTGGATTTCAAGCTGAAGTTCTTGATAGAACTCACCGGATTGTTGTTTGATATAATTTTCGATAACTGTTTGGATCGCTTCCGAAATCAGTAAAATACCGTTTAAATATGCTGCCTGCAAAGGATTAACATCAACTTTGTCCTTCTTGATAAATTTGTTTATAGAAGCAGTTTTATCCCTCAATTCCTGATGGGAATAAAAGTTTAATTTGCCGTGATCATTTAAGGCTTTTTTCAGTACAATATATTTGGAAATAGCTTCCATTCTAATATTCAAGCCTTCTCTATTGTGCGGGTTCGATTTGGTAAAATCTTTCATTGTTTGTTTTTATTAGGATTTATTGATAATACCACTTGATATGATCGTAAAATTCTTTGCAGCAGCACGATGCAGGTTTTATCCTGAGATTTAGATTCTGTTCTCCAGATTTCTTGATCTCTAAAGAGCCTTTGAAGATAGCAATGTTTTGATTTCTCTCGATCAGGTTGAGTGGTATCACTTCATATTGATCTTCATTCATCTTGTAAAATAGTTCAACAACAAAAAGATCATCGGGAGCACCATCGATATTTACTTCAACATTTACTTCAACTATGTCACCACTGTGAATGACTGCATTATCCTTGATATTAAACTTGAATTCCTTTATTTTGACCTTATCCCAGTATTTTTCTACTGCCATTTTCTTATCAAGGATTATAGTAAGGTTTTCGTAGTTATTTTTTGATAACTCTTTCATTTTTTGGAATCCCTTAAGATAAGATTCCTGGATATACTCTTTGAGCATGCGGTGAATATTAAAGCCTTTAGCTACATCCTGAATCGAGTTTTTCATCTTATAGATCCAACTCAGGGGTAATCCGTTCGGATCGTGATCATAATAAAGAGGGATGATTTCATTTTCAAGCAGATCATAGATTTCATTACTTTCCAGTTTGTCTCTGATAGTCTGATCGGAGGTAGAATCGAAAGAATTGATGACCCAACCGTTTGTCGGTTGGTAACATTCTGGCCACCAACCGTCCAGAATACTGAGATTCAGAGCTCCGTTCATACCTGCCTTCATTCCTGATGTACCACTGGCTTCCTGGGGTTTGTTGGGATTATTAAGCCAGATATCAACACCCTGGACCAAATGTCGGGCAATATTCATATCAAAATTCTCTATGAAAACAAATTTGTCTTCCACTTTATTTTCCCGGGCGAAATCGATTATCTCTTTGATCATGGCTTTACCAATGTTATCGGCAGGATGAGCTTTACCGGCGAAAACAAATTGCAGAGGTTTCTGGGGATTTTTCAGCAATTTCAGCAGCCTATCTTTATCCTGTAAGATGAGAATAGCCCGTTTGTATGAGGCAAAACGTCTGGCAAAGCCAATCGTTAGATGATCCAGGTTTAGGATACTGTTTATTTTGGTGATAGAATCACTGGAACCCTTGTGCAGGAGTGTTTCCTTAAGTCTTGATCTGATAAAGCTGATCATCTGTTCCTTTCTTGCTTGGTGAGCTTCCCAGATCTCATTTTCTGGGATCGAACTTATATTTTCCCAGATACTGGGATCTCCGGCTTTATGACGATAATCATCTCCGATATATCGGTCGAATATCCTGATCATCCTTCGGCTTAGCCAACTTTGGATATGAACTCCGTTGGTGATCGCTCTGATCGGCATTTCGTCTTCGTAAAGATCAGGATATAATGGGTGCCACATCTTTTTTGATACCTTACTGTGTAATTTGGAAACTCCATTTATATAATTGGAAAATCTGATAGCCAGAGCTGATAAAGAAAATTCTGTTTCTCCTGGCACAGAGCCAAATTCACAGAATCTGGCAAATTCTAACCCGGTTGATTTGATATCTCCCGAGAGATATTTCTCAATGAGATCCAAGTGGAATTTCTCATTTCCGGCAGGTACAGGTGTATGGGTGGTAAAGACTGTACTGTTTCGAATGATCTCGATGGCTTGATCGATTGAAAACCCATCATTGTTGATAAGATCGCCAAGTCTTTTAGTGATCAGAAAAGCGGAGTGTCCTTCGTTTAAATGATAAACTGAGGGTTTTATTCCTAATTTTTTAATCAAAGCCAAAGCTCCGAAGGCGAGAATAATTTCTTGCATGATCCGCATATCTTTATTAGCGTCATAGAGATAATCCGTAACCCGACGGTATTTTTCACTGTTGTGATGCAGATCGGTATCTAGGAGGTAAAGGGGAATTTTACCAACATAAATCAGCCATGCTTTCAGGAGGACTTCATCTCCAGCTAATTTGATTTTGATTATCAGATCATTACCTTGTTCATCTTTGAGTTTTTGAACCGGTTTGGAATACCACTCATTCTCCTCGTAGATCTCCTGTTGAATTCCATCCAGATTTATGGATTGAAAAAAGTACCCGTAGCGATATAAAAGACCGAAACCAATCAGAGGAAGCCCCAGATCAGATGCTGCTTTCATATGATCTCCGGACAATACTCCCAACCCGCCTGAATAAATAGGAAGAGATTCGTGTAATCCATATTCCATGGAGAAATAGGCAATCTGAAAATCTTTTTCAAATTCTTGCCTTTTTCCATCTTTATCAATATAATAACCGCTGAAATCAAGATAGTTTTTAAAATTCTCATAAACAGACTGCATCTCGTATAAAAAACCTTTTTCCTGTGCGAGCGTTTCCAAACGTTCCATTGGAACCGTTTGAAGTAGTTTCACCGGATTATGATTACATTTTCTATAAAGATTGGGGTCGATTCTGCTGAATAATCTGTAAGCATCTGTATCCCAGGTTGACCACACATTCTGAGACAATTCCATCAAAGGTTCTAATTTAGAAGGAATTTTAGGTTTCACATAAAAAGAATGAAATTTTATATTATTTCTCATTGCTCTAACCTCCGAATCGATTCCTTTTTTAAAATATAAATAAAATTGTCAATGCTCTAAAAATAATTTACTCCTGACTGAAACCAGCTAAATTAGAAAATCTATCACCAAACTAAAAAAATGTGGAAAAATAATGTTGACTATTTTGGTTTTTAAAGGTTAATTTGCAAAACAAAGTATTTAGTAGGATATTTTGAGAAATTTTCTCTGTCTAATGAATCAAAAGGAGAAAAATATGCGTTTTTCTGAAAAGAATATATTTGGAGATGCAATCAGGTTGTTAATCTTCATTATCCTTTTTATGAATTTTGTTTCAGTTCATGCATTGGAGAAGTTTTACAATTACTATGATAAAGGTCTTGAATTCATGGAGAAAAAAGATTGGTTGAGAGCGATTGGAGAATTTAAAAGCGCAATCTCTCTGGAATTTGAAGATTCCAAAATGAAAAGGACCTACGGAACACGATTTATCAAGTACTTTCCCCACAGAGAAATGGGTATCTGTTATTATAATCTGGGAGAATATGATAATGCTATGGGGGAATTACAATTGTCCATGGCCTACAAAAAATCTAAGAGAGCGAAAGCTTTTATCGATAAAATGAGTTACGATGGAAGACCACTTGATCTCAAGGATGAAACTGTGATTGCGGAAATTGAGAAAACCAGAGAAAAAGAAAAAGAAGAAGAACAAAGAAAAGCTGAAGAAGAAAAGCTGAAGAAATTAAAGGAAGAAGCAGAAAAAGAAGAAAAAAAGAAGAAACAAGATGAAGAGAAAAAAGAAGATCTTGCAATGGTAGAGCTACCTTCTGAAATTGAGACTTCAGTAGAGCCTGACATCAGTACTACTAAAGTTCCTGTGGGTGCTTTAACTTATGATCCTGATAAAGTTACTCAAGTTGGCTCCAGGCTTGCAATTGCTGTATTACCTTTCCAGGCTAATGAAAATGCTAAGAATCTTGAGGATTCTGTTACCGAGAAGATGATAACCCAGCTTGTTAATCTAAGGCGTTTCCGGGTGATCGAGCGTGGGGCGATCGAAGAAGTGATGAATGAACTGTCTTTCAATCTTTCCGGCATGGTAGACGAGGAAACAGCGGTTGAACTTGGGAAAGTGATTGGAGTAGATGTTATTATCATGGGGAGTATAAATGTTGAAATTGGATATTGTAAGGTGAATGCCCGTGGAATAAATGTCGAAACAGCGGAGACTATTGTAGCCAAGGACGCTTCATCGGGCAATACTAATATCGAAAATATTGAAAAACTGGTTGAAAGGGTAGCTATAAAGATTTATAATGATATGCCACTTGTAGAAGGATATGTGGTTAATGTAGAGCCTGACTTGATATATATTGATATCGGTACCGATCTAGGTGTTCGTAAGGGTACAAAATGTGTAGCTTTCCGGGAAGGTGAGACCATTACCCATCCTATTACTAAAGAACCATTGCAAAAGAAGGTAAAAAAACTTGGAGAGGTTATAGTGGTCCAAGTACAGGAGAAAATGGCTTCTGCTAGGATTATCGTGTCGGAAGGTTCTATAGATATTGGAGATAAGGTTGTTGTAAAATAACCAAAAATAAGGAGGATAAGGGATGAAAAGGTTAAGCATTTTTATAATTTTGATAGTTTCAGTATTCTGCCTTAATGCAGTGGTGGATTGGAACATTACCGGTGCTGGTGCCAGGGCTGCCGGTATGGGTGGTGCCTTCATAGGAGTAGCCGATGATGCTACCGCGATCGTTTGGAATCCTGCAGGACTCGTTCTGCTAGAACGACCAGAAGCTTCAGTGGTTACAAGATTCGTAGGTGATTATTATAAATATGAAGTCGTCGATGGTGATTTCGAGGAAGAGGAAACTACGAGTCATTTCATTTTCAACTTCGGTAGCGGTGCCATTCCATTAAATCTGGGCAGTATGAAAGTGGTTCCTGCTGTTGCCTATCAGAGACAGATAGACTTGTATAACTACACAAAAACAGAAGATTACGAAAGTGAAGGTCTGGGTGGTGTGGACACCATTACCCTGGGTTCCGGAATACAGATTATCCCTGTTTTTTCCCTTGGCTTTGCCGCAAATCTCTGGCTGGGGAAATACACTTTCGAGAGTGATAACAGAGCGGATTATGAATATGAGGAATCGTACTCAGGTTTAAATTTTGTCATCGGGGGAATGTTAGATTTGAATAATCTTAATAATCCTATTCCTTTAAAATTGGGAGTAACTTTCCGAACCCCGTTTGACTTGGATATTGAGTACGAAGATAGTGATGGGTTAGAGGGTGACCAGACACTAGGTCTACCAAATATGATTGGTTTTGGGGCTTCCTATCGTTTTGGGGATTTCTTTACCGTTTCCGCCGATTACGAAATGAGAACCTACAGCGAAAGTAAGATAAAGGAAGATGATAATGAATGGGACTTGACCGATAATGATATCAACCAGATAAGAGTAGGCGCAGAGTACCTGCTTGTTACAGATTTTGCTGTAATTCCTATCCGAGGTGGCTGGCATAACTACCCCACCCTGTTCTCCAATGTCGATGAGGATGGAGAATTCGATGACCAGGTTATTGGTATGGGTTTTGCAGTAGGCTCCGGTTTGATCTTCCAGAAATTTGCTTTTGATGTAACTTTTACCTATGATGCTTATGAAATAGTTGATAAATGGTGGTACGAGACCAAGGAAAATATGGCTAAAAGCACGATCAGTGCCTCCGCCATCCTTTATTTCGATTAATAAAGAAAATGTTTGTGCCCTCATATGAATTTTCGTATGAGGGTTTTCTTATATAAGACAGGAGGAGAAATGAAAGATAGGCTTTCTCGATATTCGATCTTGCTACTTCTCATTATAAGCTTGTTACCTCTGGGAGCTAAAACTCCTTCCTGGGTAAAAGAACGCCCTATCGATAAAGATTATTACATTGGTATCGGCATTGCTAGCAAGCAGGATGATAATAGAGACTATATTCAGTTTGCCAAAGATGCTGCCCTTAAAAACCTTGCCTCGGAAATCACAGTAAACATCAACAGCGAAGTAGTGAGCAGCATGATCGAAAAATCAGGAGTGTTGGAAGAAGAGATTAGAGCTCGGATTGAATCTACCACCAAAGCGGAGCTGGAAGAATATGAACTGGTCGATACCTGGGAAGATAAAAAGGAATACTGGGTATACTACCAGCTTTCCAGAGAACGTTACCGGATGAACCGGAAAAAAAAGATCGATAAAGCAACAGCCCTGGCCCTGGATTTCTATGAAAAAGCAATTATAGCTGAACAAAAAGCTAACCCAGCAGATGCTTTCCGTTTTTATATTCAGGCATTGTTACCACTGGAAAAATATATCAACGAACCATTATTAATTGAATACCAGGGCGAAGAAATCTACCTGGGTAATGAAATTTATTCCAACCTTACTTCCCTGGCAGGAAGGATGACCATGGAACCTGTTAAAGCTAGAATGGAAGCAAAAGCAAATAAGCCGATCAAGGAACAGGTAAAATTCAAGGTATCCTACCAGGATGATACATCTTCATCTTGTGTTTCGGGTTATCCTCTAAAGTTTTCCTTTCTAAAAGGAGCTGGGGATCTTGTTCAAAGTTCTGCTACCAATTCTTCGGGTATTGGTGGGACTACGGTAAGTAGGATAACAGTTCCCGACAAAATGCAACTGATCAAAGCAGAAACAGATATCAATAAACTTACATCCCAGGATAGTACCTCCTTTATTTTCCAGCAGATTCTTAGCAGTCTGCAACTTCCGGAAGCTAAGGTTATCCTCTCTGTTTCAGGATTAACGATTTATGTGGAATTTGAGGAGAAGAATTTTGGTAAGGAAGTGGAGATAAAGCACATAGAGCCGGTAATGAAAGAGAAATTAGCAGAATTGGGTTATACCTTTACCGAAGATCCTTCCAGCTCAGATATCTACCTCACCTTTAGAGCCGATTCTCGTGAAGGAGGAAGTGCTTATAATATGTATACGGCTTATGTGGACCTGAATATCTCTGCTGTCGATATGGAAAGTGGGGAAGAGGTGTACAAGAACTCCCTGAGTAAAATAAAAGGGATTGATCTGGAATTGGAGAAAGCAGGTTTAAAAGCACTTGATAATGCTGCTAAAAAACTTACTCAGAAGGTTGTACCGGAAATGGTAACGAAATTTTAACAATATAGGAAAAAAAGCCGGATCAATTATGATCCTGTTTATTTCTTATTTTTCCGCATAGATCTCACAACCTATAAAGAGATCATCATCTATCTTCATAAGAAAAACCCGAATGGGTTTGTTTTCATCAGCATTGCTGTATTTGTGATACTGAGACCATCCCATATCCTGTTCGGATAATAAGTTTATATAGCTGTTTATGTAATAACCACCCTTGGGATCAATTGAGTTAAGAATATTCTGTCCAATCAGATTTTCATTCTTACTGAAAGCTATAACATAACCGTCCATATCGAGAGCGAACATATCGTATCCCTGAGTGAAATTAAGATCGGAAAATTTTTCCTGGATAACTTCCCTACCATGATAAGCTATCATTTCAGCAGCTTCTTCGACCAGTTTTTCAACTTTAGCTACAGCACTATCCTCCCGATTTATCTGCAGATCAGAACGTTGATATTTTCTGGCGACAGTATAATTCTGGGTTTTTAGAGATGAGATCATAAAAAGAAAAATGATTACAGAGATCATAGGTGTTATTAATTGTTTCTTCATGACATCCTCCGTTAGTCTGATCTGATTCAAACTAATCATGATAATATACCGCATTTTCCATACCAGGCGAATTAAAAGGAAGCTAAATGTTTCTACTGTCCATTTAAATTGGTTTTTTAATAATTTTAGTTTGAATGTGTTTTTCTGAATATTGCTGAATGAAATGGGCAGTTTGATTATTTTGGACTAGAGAGCGGGGTTTATTTGGAGAGAACTTCCGGATTCACAATTGCTTGGGGGTTTTTGCCCATAATGATATCTCTTGCATTTCTGGCAGCCAGTAATCCCATCTTGGTCCTGGTTTCGATCGATGCGCTTCCAATGTGAGGAGAAAGTACAACATTGGGAAGATTAATAAGTTCTTCTGTTATTGCTGGCTCATTGTAGAAAACGTCAAGCGCTGCTCCGGCTATTTTAGCCTTTCTGAGAGCATGAACAAGAGCTATCTCATCTATGATCTTACCTCGTGAAGTATTGATCAAACAAGCTGTATTCTTCATTAGCTCGAATTCGGTTTCTCCAATAAGATCTTGTGTTTCAGAGGTTAGAGGAAGGTGGAGAGTTATGAAATCTGACCTTTTAATTAATTCTGAAAGAGCAACATAACGAGCATTGGATTCACTTATTAGGCTTGAATTTTCGATTTTATCGTGGTAAAGTAATTCCATTTTGAAGCCCAGTGAACGCCTGGCAACTGCTGCTCCGATCCTGCCAGTTCCAATAATTCCCAATGTTTTGCCAAAGATATCATTTCCCAGCATCAACATGGGGGCCCAACCCTTGAATTTGCCTGCCCGAGCAAAACTATCAGCCTCTACGATCCTGCGAGCAATTGCCATCAATAACGCCCAGGTAAGATCAGCCGTGGTTTCTGTAAGAACTCCCGGGGTATTGGTAACATATATATTACGTTCCGAGGCAGCTTTTAAATCGATGTTGTTGTAACCCACAGCATAATTGGAAATCCCTACAAGTTCGGGGTTAGATTCAATAACATCCCGATCAATAATGTCATTTAATAAACAAAGAAGGATACGGCATCCTTTCATACCGGTTATGATCTCAGTTTTGGACAGAGAACGGTCGTAAGGATTACCTATTACTTCAAAGTCTTCTTCCAGCCTAACCATAACTTTTTTAGGTAAGCTTCGAGTTACAAATATTCTGGGTTTCAAATCTTCCTCCTTTTTATATCTGATGCAACTTTCTTGGCAATTTCGATCAATCTTTCAGTAGAATCTTCTGGGGTTTTAGATGATTCTGTATCTTGCTGAATCCCATAAATTCCTTTTAAATGTAGTTTACTTTTTATAATATCTGGAGATTGGACAATTGCTCCGATGGCAATTACAGGAATGTTCAATGATGAAGCTTTTTGGCATACACCTGAGATAACCTTCCCACTGAGTGACTGCAAATCGATTTTTCCTTCTCCGGTTATTATGTAATCGGCGTCTGCAATTTTATTATTGAAATTGACCATGCTCAAAATGATTTCTATCCCAGGAATAATCTCTGCGTTGAGAAAAGCATACAGTCCTGCTGCCAGTCCTCCAGCTGCACCGGAACCAGGAATATTCTGTATCTGTTTATGATATTGTTGTTCTATTATTTTGGCAAAATGAGTAAGATTTTTATCTAATTGATGCTTAACTTGCTGATCAGCTCCTTTTTGCCCAGCATAGACCATTGCTGTTCCATTTCTTCCAATCAGGATATTATCAACATCAACTGCAAGTTTGAAGAGTGATTTGCTAAGGGCAGGATGAATTTGTCTATTTTCAATCCTGAGTAATTTTCCCAAGTTTCCTCCCCCAGATTCAATATCACGATCATTTTCATCAAGGAGATCAAAACCAAGAGCCTGCAGGGCTCCTGCTCCACCGTCACATGTGGCACTACCACCGAGACCTATTATAAATTGCTGACATCCTTCCTCCAGCGCATTTTTTATTAGTTGACCGGTTCCAAATGTAGTAGCATCCCACACCTTGTACTCATCCTTTTTCAATAAATTAAGACCCGATGCTTTTGCCATCTCTATCAAGGCTGTATTTTTGTCTGATAGGATTGCATATTCTGCAGAAATTATCCGTTCCAATGGGTCAAGTACTTCGGACTCAAACTTCTTGCCGGTAAGATTCTGTAATATCACATCCAAAAACCCGTCACCACCATCGGATAAAGGGATTTTTAAGATATCAGTATCAGGAAGACAACTAATTATTCCCTTCTCAATATAATCGGATGCTTGAACAGAAGTGAAAAAACCCTTGAAGCTGTCCGGTGCGATTACAATTTTCATCTTAATAACCCTATTTAGAAAAATTTTATATCATTATCCGTATATATTTTCAGTATTGACGATAAATATAGCAAACAATTTTTTGCAATAAGATGGATAATATTAAAAGAATTTTGATTTTGGGTTGCAGTGGTTGTGGGAAAAGCACACTGGCAAAAAAAATCGGAGAAAAATATGATTATCCTGTTATTCACCTGGATTTTCATTACTGGCAACCCGGTTGGATTTCCATGAAAAGGGAAGCGTGGAGAGAAAAAGTAGAAGAGCTGATCCAAGGAGAATATTGGGTTTGCGATGGCAATTATCACAGTACTCTTGAAATTAGATTGAACAAAGCTGACCTGGTAATTTATATCGAGAGTTCAAAATTAAAATGTTTGTGGAATGTCTTAAAAAGATATCTTAGATATCGTGGTAAATCAAGACCGGATCTTAATCAGGGTTGCCAAGAACAAATTGATTTAGAATTTATAAAGTGGATATGGAACTTTAATAGAAAAATAAAACCTTACATATTTAAAATTTTTGCTAGGAAATTGAAAGAAAAACAATTGCATATAATTAAATCGAAAAGGGAAATCAAAGCTCTTTTGGAGAGAATTATATTATAACTATAAGTATGGTGGGGATTTCAATAAATTTCTTGACTTACGAATCGGAAAAAAATTCTTGGAAAGATGTTGGGGCATTAGCTCAGCTGGGAGAGCGCTACACTGGCAGTGTAGAGGTCAGCGGTTCGAACCCGCTATGCTCCACCATTTTTGTATATATAACAGTGACTTACGTATTATTGTTAATGTTTAGGGTGTCCGATAAAATGTCCAACAGAAATCAAATCTTACCCAATAAAGACATTAAAAAAATCCAACTTTAACCAGGTAAATATTTCCAAAAATATCTAAACAGAAAATTTGACAATATCCCCAATTAAAAAAATCATTACAAATTACACATAGGTGTAATGAATTCTAAATAAAGTTTAAAGGTAGGTAGAATAAAGAAGGAGTTTAAAATGGAACATTATGATGTAATAATTATCGGGGGAGGTCCTTCCGGTCTAATTACAGGAATTACAGGAAAAACTCAGAATCCTAATAAGAGTTTTTTGATCATTCAGAAAGAGGAAAAAGGCCTTGTTCCCTGTGGTATTCCATACATTTTTCACGATTTAGGTGATGTGACTAAAAATGAGATGGGACCAAAAGGTTTTATAAATTTTGGTGGTGAGGTTTTAGTTGATACGGTTACAGATGTTGATATGAAAAAAAAACAACTATATACAGAAGAGGGAAAAGAACTATCCTATGAGAAACTTGTCTTTGCCACAGGTTCTATCCCAACGATTCCTACCTTCATCAAAGGTTATGATCTGCAAGGAGTAGAATATATTATTAAAAGTTATGATTATATCAAAAATCTCAAAGATAAGACCGATAAAGCGGAGAATATTATCATTATCGGTGGTGGCTTCATCGGAGTAGAGCTGGCAGAACAGCTTGCGAAATTTAAGGACAAGAACGTATCTCTTGTTGAAATGCAGGAAAGTTGTCTTTATAGAGCGTTTTCAAAAGATGTTGCCAAAACTGTTGATGATGTTATTAGAGAAACTGATATCAATCTTTATAACGGAACTAAGGTCCAGGAGATAATCGGTATAGATGGGAAAGTTAGTGCGGTAAAATTATCAAATGGGATAGAGATAAAGGCAGATCTGATAATTTTTGCCATAGGGTATAAACCAAATACTGAACTAGCTCGAAAAGTAGGCTTGGATATCAATCATAATGGTGCAATCAGGTGTGATAATTATCTTCGCACTCCCGAAAAAGATATCTATGCAATCGGAGATTGCGCTCAAAAGGTTGGTTTTGTGACAGGAAGAACCGATGATATAATGCTTGCTTCCACAGCTACAGCAGAAGCACGGATCCTCGGTTATAACCTGTTTGCTATTAATTTACTGCGCAATTTTGTAGGAACACTTTCGGTCTTCTCCACAGAGATAGCAGGCACAGTTTTTGCCTCGGCTGGGGCAATTGAGCAGAGTGCCAAATATGCAAATGTAGATTATATAGTAGGTAAATTTGAAGATGTAGACAGACATCCCGCAACTTTACCAGGAGCCAAGAAGTTGATGACCAAGCTGATCGTTTCACCCCGAAATGGAGAAATTATTGGAGGTGAACTCTATGGCGGGAAATCCGTAGGTGAATTGATTAATGTCATAGGTCTGGCAATCCAGAAAGAAGTAACTGTCTATGAACTTATTTCCTATCAGATTGGAACCCACCCACTCCTAACCACTGCTCCCACAAAATATACTCTCATCAAAGCAGCTGAGATAGCAGTGAAAAAGATAAAAGAAAAATATCAAAGGTAATCAGTTCTATAAATATAAAAAGTTCTGGATATATTTCTTAGTTTATAAAA
>Ga0272442_10004068_pt1 | contig 20138 bp, 15 predicted proteins | sample SSMForm2O_FD_200262 | JGI IMG/M metagenome (GOLD analysis project Ga0272442, IMG submission 200262) | Marine sediment archaeal communities from Little Sippewissett salt marsh, Falmouth, MA, United States - SSM-Form-2O | ecosystem: Environmental > Aquatic > Marine > Wetlands > Sediment ... | reverse complement strand
CGCCCCGTAGGGCCCGATATCGTGTCTCAGATATCGTCTCCGGGTTATTGCTCTCACAACCCGTATCCGTCGTAGGCTAGTCAGGTCTTTACCCTGACTACAACCTGATAGTCCGCAGACTCATCCTAAGGCGCCGAAGCTTTTAATCTAGATGCATTCCAGCCTTCTAGATCTATGGAGTATTATTCTCAGTTTCCCGAGGTTATCCTCCACCCTAGGGCAGATTATCCACGTGTTACTGAGCCGTCAGCCGAGGGCCGAACCCTCTCGACTCGCATGGCTTAATCGAATCCCAATAGCGGTGACCTCCGGCAGGATCAACCGGAATCAAACACACTATTATTTTTCTTTTAATACGCACAATTATAATCTTTAATTGGCGGGTGAATCAAATTTCACCAACACATGTCAATCGTCAGATTCAAGAGACCGCAAGATACCACTAGGGAATCTTGATTTTCTTGAACCTCCACATCCATAATGTATCCCAAGACCGGAAGTGACCTAGTCATAGAAAGTGCAATGACGTAGTCTCATAGGTCGACCGGAAAAGGTCCGGGACTTTAATCTATCGAGGTAAACCAACCGTATAGACTAATCATATATAAATCTTATACATATATTTTTTGCTGGTATAATAGGGTCTTAAAAAAAATATTGTAAACCATAAGAACTAAGAACTTTTACCTAGTTTTTTGATCTAAAAGTCTGATTTTTGATCGAACAATATGTATAGAAAATAATACAAATATTAAAGCAAAAAATAATGCTGCAAATGCCCCTATTAATTCATAAGACACAATGAAATTATAAAAACTGTGGATTATAATGGCTAAAAACAAGAATGGTATCACTCGAAAAAACGAAGTTTTTTTCAGTATAAATTGCCCATATCCATAGCCAGTCCATGCTGTTGCAGATGCATGAAGAAGACAACCTGCAATACTTCTAACAAGTATTAAAAATAGGAAATATTCTATACTTTCTTGTAGCGCTATTAGACCATATAACAAATTTTCAGTTGCAGAAAAGCCAAGTCCTGCTACTGCTCCGTATATCAATCCGTCTTCAGGTTCGTCTAATTCTTTTTTTATTTTGTGGTACCTTAGTATCATTGGTTTGGTGAGCTCTTCTGCAAACGGTGCAACTAGTACTGCTGTTAAAAAAGCGATTAAACCTGCTTCTTTAAAGGAAATAACGATTGGTATGTGTAAAATAATTTCAAGTATTAGTGCTGCAAGTATTGCTATGGTTGCTCCCCAAAGGAAACTCAGTAGAATGGGTTTCCATTTTTCCCTGTGGTATTGTTCAGTATTTCGTATCCAAATTGCATAGATTAGGGGGGGTAAAAAAGATAATATAAATAACAATAGGATAGTTATGGTATTCACAGAGATATGCAACTTTTGGCTGTATTTAGTTTTTGCTTATGTTTTTTGTGTATAGGTTTATTAAGTATTAGATGTATTTTGGCGTATGGACTCTGATTCTAATCAAATTCTTTTTTGTCGCAATTGTGGTGCACAACTATATAATATTGATGAAATTGCCGAAGGGCTTTGTAAAAATTGTTTAAGTAAACGATAAAAAGGTATGCGGCTATGGACTGGGCGGGATTTGAACCCGCGGCCTCCACCTTGCGAAGGTGGCGATCTTCCGCTGATCTACCAGCCCTATAAAACCTGTAGAGGTAAAGGCCATAGATATTTGATTGTTTCTCTTTAACAAAAAAAAACCTTATTGGTGATAGTTTACTTTTTTTTTACAGCAATAATTTGAAAGCAGTCATCATGAACAAAACCAGGTATACTTTTCATATTGGGCCCGACAACTGGTAGGCTTGTGTTATAAATCTCAAAAATCTTTGGTATAATGAATTTTTTGAATGGCAAATAATAATAAAATCTATCGAGGATGTACATCTTATTGAGTGTATGGGTAAAGCGTTTAAAATCTGATATGGCATCTTTTTTTGAGGTAAAAGCCTTTGATGCAATTTTTCCTGATACCATTGCTCCATTTACGCCAAAGCCAAATATTGGATCAATAAATCCGCTAAGAGCACCAGCTAAAATAAATGTTTTTTTATGTAGCCGGGTAAACAGACAGGTAGTTCTTGCAAAGTTATCAATGACTTTATTCCATTTGTTAAATTCAATATTTTCTGTTTTTTTAAGGTGATTTTTAAATTTTTCAAGGTTTGATTCCGAAGAATCCATGGTAAAACCGACTTGTACAGATAATATGTTGTTTTTTGATGAAACGTATCCATAACCTTTTGTATAGGCGTCAAAAAAAGCTAAGCAAATTTGTTTTCCATTAGTTTTTTGATGAGCATCATAATGTTTATAGGCTACATGGCGAAGTTTGAGAAGGGTAAACGCATTTGAGTAGCCTCCTGTTGCAATAATTGAATTTTCAGGCATAATGTCTAACGACTCGGCTGTTAATGGACTAGAAAATTTAAAAATTACTCCGTGTTCTATTGCAAGTCTATATAGATAATTTTCAATGGATGAACTTCTTGAACCTCTCTCAACTACATATAAGTGTTTTGTATTAAAAGTTACAATTTTTGAGTAGATATGTCCTTTAAATTCTTCTAGCTCAGTAAAACAGGGTTCTACGTCAATGCCGATATACTGATGCATTTTATGTAAATCTATAGGGGTCATGTGTACTGATGGTTGGCAGTGTAAAGATCCCCCAATTTGTTCTTCTTTTTCATGTACCGTAACTGTATATCCTTGTCTTGCTAGGTTTATTGCTGCGGTAAGACCTGAAAGCCCTGCACCATAAATGCTGACATCTCTCATTAAAAGTAAAAATGCATACAACTATAAAATATTTTTATTAATAAACAAATTTTTTGTGCATTAAATAAGCACATCGGTTTTTTTTGCTTTTTTTAATGCTTCCACTACAGGTAGTGGTTTTCCCATCATGAATTTTTCAAGGGAGCCGCCACCTGTGCTTATGTGAGATATTTTTTTGCTAAGGTTTAGTTTTTCTATTGCTGCTACTGTGTGCCCACCACCTACTATTGATATTGTGTCAAGTTCTGCGATATGGCTAAAAATTTGTTGTGTTCCTTTTATGAATAGTGGGTTTTCAAATACACCGCAGGGTCCTGAGAGAAATATTGTTTTTGCATTTGATAATGTTTGTTTGTAGTTTTGTATAGTTTTTTCTCCTATATCAAATAGGTTGTTTTGTGTTGGTAGATCTGATATTGTTATTTCTTTTCTAGAGTTGTTTTCATCTACAGCAAAATCAATTGGTAGCATTATTTCGTGTTTGTATTGTTCATATACTTTTTTTATTTCTTCGAATTGCTCTGGTTTTCCTTCTTCTAAAAGTGCTTTTTCGTTTTTTTCTCCAAGATTATATCCTTGGGCTTTTATAAAGGCGTTTGCAGGAAGTCCAGTGAGCAGTATTTTTGATGCGGTTTTGTTGTCTAAAAGGTGTTTTATTGTGATTATGACGTCTGAGAATTTTGCGCCTCCGAATAGAAATATTGATGGTTTTTCTGGGTTTTTTATTGCTTGTTGTAGTGTTGTTAGTTCTTTTTCCAGTAGTCTGCCAGCGCAGGATGGAAGAACTTCGGTAAAACCTATGAGAGTGCATTGTGGTCTGTGTGCAGCTGCAAATGCATCGTTTACATACAAGTCTGCTAATGGATAAAGATTTTGGATTAAATCGGATTGTGCGTGTTCTTCTGCAGGTTTTTTATCTGTTTCTTCTTTAAATTTTCGTACGTTGTCAAGCATTAGAATGTCTTTTGGTTGTAGTTTTTCTATGGCGTTTTTTGCGTTTTCACCGTATATGTCTTCTACAAATTCAACTTTTTTTCCAAGGAGTTTTTCTAATGCTTTTGCATGGTTTTCTAGTGATATGAAATCCCAGCTTCCCATACGTCCTTGATGTGCAAGTATTACTGTTTTTGCATTTTTTTCAATGAGTTCTTTTATTGTTGGGAGTACTAGTTTTATTCGTGTTGTATCAAGTATTTCAAAAGTGTTTTTATCAAGTGGTAGGTTGAAATCAACCCTTAGTAACACTGTTTTATTTTGAAGGTTAAAATCATCAAGAGTGTTGTATTCTCTCATAAATTTAATTCCTCCTCTGAACAGCTTGGTATCATCCTAGTTTATTTAAAGTTGTAGGATAAAAAAAAGGATTTTTTTTTTAGTTTGAGTATATCTCGGCTTCTGAGGTTGGGTTGTTTTTTTGAGATCTAAACATGTAGTTTATTAGGTCTACTAGTCTGCAGGAGTATCCCCATTCGTTGTCGTACCATGATAGGAATTTTACTAGGTTTCCTTTTCCACCTATTACACTTGTTGAAAGTCCATCTATTATTGCTGAGTGTGGGTTGCCTACAATGTCTACTGAGACGAGTGGTTCTTCGCTGTATTGCATTATTCCTAGTAGGTGGTTTTCACTTGCTTTTTTAAAAGCGTTGTTTACGTCTTCTCTTGTTACTTCTGTTTTTAGTATGCAGGTGAAGTCTGTTACTGATCCATCTGGTGTTGGTACGCGTACTGCCATACCATCAAGTTTTCCTTTAAGCTCTGGGATTACTAGTGTTACTGCTTTTGCTGCCCCAGTGGTGGTTGGGATGATTGAGACTGCTGCTGCCCTGGCTCGTCTTAAATCTTTATGTGGAAAATCAAGTATACGTTGGTCACCAGTGTATGAGTGGATCGTAGTCATTGATCCTTTTTCAATGCCAAACGTATCATGTAAAACTTTTACTGGCGGAGCTAGGCTGTTGGTTGTACATGATGCATTAGATATTATATGGTGTTTTTCTGGGTCATATACTTGTTCGTTTACGCCTAGTACTAGGGTTACATCTGGGTCTTTTGCTGGTGCTGAGATTAATACTTTTTTTGCTCCAGCGCTGAGGTGTTTTGATGCACCGTCTCGTGCACGGAATACGCCAGTGGATTCTAGTGCTACGTCTATTTCAAGTTTATCCCACGGAAGTTTTTCTGGGTTTACTTGAGAAAAAAGTTGTATGTGTCGTCCATCTATTTCCAGGTCATTTTCTTTTACGTTTACTGTTCCCTGGTATTTGCCGTATATTGAATCGTATTTGAATAGATGAGCTAATGTTTCTGTATTGCCAAGGTCGTTTATTGCAACTATTTCAAATTTTTTCCCGTATTGTGAATGTGATATTGCAGCTCTTAAAGTATTTCTACCTATTCTTCCAAATCCGTTGACGGCTACTCTTATCATCCCGTCCTCACCACATTGGCTCATATGATTATTTTCTATATAAGGTTTCCTACAAGATGTGTGTTTGTTGCATTTGTTATTTTTACTTGGTGAAATGTGCCGATTTGTAAATTATTTTTGATTACTGTTGGTTTGTAATTTTCTGTCCTTCCTTTTGAAATATTGTTTTTCGTTTGTTCTGTAATTAAAATGTTGTATGTTTTGTTTATGTGTTTTTTGTTGTTTTCAACTGATATTTGCTTGCATATTTTTGTAAGTTTTGTAGATCTTTGTTTTGCAATATCAGTTGGTATTCGGTTTTTCATGGTTTTTGCTTTTGTATATGGTCGTGCTGAGTATCTTGTGATGTTTATAATATCTGGTTTAGTTTGTTTTAATAAATCAATTGTGTTTTGGAATTGTTTTTCTGTTTCACTGGGAAATCCTACGATTATATCTGTTGAAATTGTTATATTAGGATATTTTGTTTTAAATTTTTTTATTATTTCTTTGAATTCTTCTATGGTGTATTTTCTGTTCATTTTCTGTAGTATGTGGTTATCACCTGATTGTACTGGGATATGAAGAAATTTGTAAATTTTTTGGTGGTTGTAAGCGGAGAGTATTGGTTGTAGGTTTTTTTGTAAAGTGTAGGGGTTCATCATTCCTATTCGAACTCTAAAATCTTCTTTGATTTCATTTATTGCTGTTATTAGTTCTCCTAAATTAGTTTTGACATCTAGTCCATATGATGCTGTGTCTTGTGCTGTTAGATAGATTTCTTTGCAGTCTTGTTTTAACGCGTTTTTTATATCTTGTTTGATTTCATTTATTGGATAACTATTTAGTTTTCCTCGTGCTAGCCGGGTAATACAATATGAGCAGTTTTGCATGCATCCTTCTGCTATTTGGATGGGTGCGTTGATGTCATTATAATGTTTTGGTAATTGTGTTTTATTTTCTTCTGTAAATTGAGCTTTGTTGTTTTTTATGACATCGATTATGTTGTTTACATGCTGTGGAGGTAAAAATCTAGCTTTTGGAGTTATTGAGTTTATTGTATTTTGCTGTATTGTCGCCATACATCCTGCGACAATAATTGGTTTTTTTGTTTTTTTATATTCGCGAAGACGTGAGAGCATTCTTTGCTCGGTGGTATCTATTACTGTGCAGGTATTAAGAATTAAAAGATCTGCTTGATCCATGGATTCTACTATTTTGTGTTTGTTTTCTTTTAAAATCCCAATTATAATGTTTGAATCTGCTTTGTTTGCAGTGCAACCATATGTTTCAAGATAAACTTTCATACTCTTAGGTGGTAAAAGAAGTGTGTTTTATTTAACTGCTTCTGTGATTCTATTAATGACAAATTGTTTTTCAAGATTTGAAAGGAAAAAACCTGCTCTTGGTCCTTTTTCTTTTCCAAGGATTATTTGATAGATGCTTTTAAAAGCGGTTTGTATTGGTAGTTGTTGTTTTTCTGAGACATCGTATATGGTTTTATGTATGGTTTCTGCATCCCAATTAATGTTTAAGATAGAGTCTTTTAATGTTTTTAGAAAAATTTTTTGTTCACTTGTGAGTTTTACTGTTGGTAGTTTTTTTTGGATTTTGAATTTTACCATTTCTGGGGCAAAGTTTTCAAGCCAATATTTTGCGTGTTGTATACGCATTTTTAGTCTTTTTTCATCTTCTGTTTTTAGTTGTTTTGTAATCTGATTTGTTCTTAGAAGTATGTCTTTGATATCCTCCCAGTTCTCTGTAATCTGTACAAGGGTTACTAGATGTCTATAAGGAATTTGTGTTGGAGTTTTTCTAGAAATTTCATAGGGCTGAGATAGTTCATAAGTTTTTTTTAGATCTTTCATACCACGTGTTTCTTCTTCAATTCCATAGTATACTCTTTCTTCTTGATCATATTCATCTACAAGGTTTAATACTCCAAGACCTGAATCAAAGTTAATATGTTTATTTGGTTGGTTTTTCATCAAAAGAAACCTTAGTACTTCTGGTGGAGTCATCTTCAGCATTTCTTCACCTGAGAGTGCTGTTCCTTTTGAGCTATGCATAGCTCCTTTTCCTTTAAGAAGTATAAACTCATAGACAAGAAGTGCTGGATGTGGATAATTAAATATTTCCTCAACAATGGCTTTTCCTGTGTCTCGTGCTCCACCTACTGTTGCAAGGTCTTTTCCACATGGTTCAAAAGTGACAGAAAGCATTTTCCATCGGGCTGGCCAGTCAACTCGCCATGGTAGCTTTCCAATGCCTCCTTTTCGAATGTCTGCTTCTCCTTCATGTCCACAGCTACATTTGTATTCAATAGTTGGGTAGTTGTAGAGTACTGGTTGTGCTGTTGAAATTTTTTTGCAGTTGCTACATTGTATGTTAAATGGAATCCAGTTTTTCGGCAGCTGTCTTTTTGAGATTTTCTCAATTATTTTTTTGATTTTATCAGTGTTTTCTAAAGCTGTTTGAATTGCTGTGTTGTATTCTCCGTTTTTGTACATTTCACTTGCTCTATAAACTTTTGGTTTCACACCGATTTCTTCAAGTGAGTTTAAAAAAGAAAATAAATAGTGTTCAGCATAGCTTTTATGTTTTCCACAGGGACAAGGGATTTCGGATATGGGAATTCCCACATATTTTTCATAAGATTTTGATAGATAAGGATACACCTTACGTAAGGGATCATAGTCATCTGCGATGTAAATAAATTCTACATCACATTTTTTTTCTAAAAGCGATCTGAAAACTGCATCTGTAGTTAGTATCTCCCGCATATTTCCAATATGTATTGGCCCTGATGGAGTTATACCCGTGGCTAGCACGTGTTTTTTTTGTTTTTTTAAAAGTTTTTCTGCTACAACATCTGCCCAGTGCATATGAATGATTCCTTAAACCTTATTTTTTTTATAGAGCACGGGCTCTAATAAGTGCACGAAGCGGTACACCACTGATATCATTTACTGCTCTTTTATTTATTAAACTTACACACAAAACAGGTTTTCCTTTCTCAGCTTTTGTAGCTTTTATTGCACTCTTTAATGTATCGCCTGTACCAACAACATCATCAACAATAAGTACGTTTTTTCCTGAGATGTTTGAAAAATTTGATGAAAAAGCCCCAGTTTTTTCATGATGTGGTCTAAATAGCGCAAGCTCAAGACCCAAGTTTTCTGCGATAAAAGTAGCAAAAGGTATACCATTTATTGCAATTCCAACAATTGTATCAATATCAAGATCTCGATTTGCAGATTCCTCCATTATAATATCGCATAATGCATCTGCGATAAAGCCTATACGTGATGGATAAACACCTAATGACCGCCAACCAATTTTGACATCGCCCTCTGGTTTTTTCTCTTTTGTTTTATTAAGTAACCATAATGCAGTTTCTTTGGACACATTGAGTTCTTCTGCAATCTCATAATCTGTAAGCCCACTGTTTTTGTATTTCATCGCTTTTTGAGTAAGAATCTCTATTTCTTTCATAAAACAACAACCCTCATGTACGTATCAAAACTCAATATTTAGATGTTTGCTCAAAACACAAAAATTTTGAGTAATTAGTTTCAGGGTAAAGCCTAAATAGTAAAACTTTATGCTGTATTTTAGAACTAGTGAATGTGATTGTATATGGCGAAACAAAAAAAAGGTGAAGGTTTTCACTCTGCAGCAGGTCTTATTCGTTATTTTGATGCAGAGGAAAAAACAGCTCTTAAGATTCCACCATGGTTTGTCATGGTTATGTGCGCTGCAACAGGGATACTTATTACTGCTGCTCATCTGATGCATCCATTATAAAAAAATAACAATTATTTTTTTAGGTTTTTTATTGTTAGTTTTTTTGCTTTTTCTAATGCTTCAAAAGCTTTATCGTGGTTTGGACCACCACTTGTAGTAAGTTTTGGTTTTCCACCGCCGCTTCCACCAAGGATTTTACCTATTTCTGGAGCAATCATTTTAAGGTCAATATCCACGTTTTCTGATGCTGCAGAAACAAGTTTTCGTCCATCATAAATGTGGGCTACTATGTTTTTTTCTTTTACTAGTGTTGTTGCAATAACAGTTGCATCTGATTTTGTAATTGATGTTATTAATTTTATTTGGTTTTTAGTTATTATATCAGGGTTTTCTTTTAAAATTTCTAGTTCATCTTCAGATACATGTTTTTTTTGTTTTTGTGATTTCTTCCATTCAGTAAAAAGTAGATTACATGCTTGTTGAAAATCTGTAACTGTTTTTTTCTGGATGTCTGTTGTTTCCTTTATAAAACGTTTAATAGTCTTATCGAGTTGATGTGTTGGTACAGAAAACGTTTTAGCAGCTTGTTTTAGCTGATAGGAAATATCTTTATGATTCTTTATTTCGTATATGCTGTCAAAGTTTTTTACAATCTGAGAATAAAGCTCATTTTCTTCTTTTTGAAATTGATCAACCATTTCTCCTGCAGCAAAAACAATTCTATTTACACCATCTTGAATGCGTTCGGTTTTTAATATCCTAATTTTTTGTACTTCTTTTGTGTTGTTAAGATGTGTTCCTCCACATGCTTCTACATCAATATCTGGGATGTTTAGAACACGTATGGTATCACCCGGTGGGACTCCCCCCTGGTAAAGTCTGAATCCAAATTTTTTTTCTGCATCATTTCGACTCATTACTTTTTTTTCAACAGGTACTGCTTGTTTAATGATTTGATTTGAAAGTTTTTCAATTTCAGATTTTTCTGATTCAGAGATTGAATCGTAATGTGAGAAATCAAATCGAGCTTCACTAACTGCTAGTTGTGATCCTGCCTGCCAGATGTGTTCACCAAAAAATTTTCTTAGAGCGCCGTTTACCACATGTGTCCCTGTATGGTGTTTCATAAGTTGGTATCGGTGATCCCAGTTTATAGCTCCATGGATTTGATCTCCAACATTGAGATCACCTTTAATTATATGTATGATTGAATTGTTTTCTTTTTTTACTTGTGTTACTTGATATTGTAATCCATTATTTGATAGTGTACCAATGTCTCCGGGTTGTCCACCGCCTTCTGGGTAAAAAGCTGTTTTATCAAGAATTATTTCTGTTTCATTTTTTGTTTTATTTTTCCATGTAACCTTGGCATTAAATTCTTTGGTGTAGTGATCTTTATAGTAAAGTTGTTCAGAGGTGGGTAAGTTTTTTTGTGTGGTTTTAGTTTGTTGTTCTTTTTCAGCATGAGAATGAAGTTCTGCTATCATTGAATCAAAATTATTAGGGATAGTTATTTTTGTCCCTTGTTTTTGTGCAATTTTTTGTACCACTTGTGGCTGCATTCCATGAGTATCATAGAGGTTTATGAGTTCTTTTTCATTGATTTTTCCTTTATCCTCTATTATTCGTTTGATTAGGTTTTCTCCTCGAGTAAGTGTTTGGCTGTATCTTTTTGTTTCAAGATGTATAATTGTGTCTATCTGTTTTTTTCTTTCAATCAATGTTGGAAATTCTTGTTTTAAGTTTTCTAGTTGAAAGTCAACAAGATCTTGTAAAGTTAATGATAACTTGAGGTTTTCAATGAATCTTAGTGCTCTTCTGATGATTAGTCGTGCAAGGTATCCTGCTTTTACATTTGATGGGACTATTCCATCTCCTAGCATGAATGCAAGACATTTTGTGTGATCTGCAAGAGAGTATACTAAGTACATGTCTTGTGTTTGTTTCGTATGTTTTTGTATTTTATTGATCATTTCTGGAAATATCGTGTCGTAAACTGTTTGAGTTCCTTGTGTGATCCAAGATATTCTTTCTAGCCCATAACCTGTGTCAACAATATTCAAAGGGTTTGGAGCATAATTTTTATTGTTGATGGTTACTTTTCCAGATTTGTCTTCTTTCATGTTCATAAAAACAAGTGTAGCTATTTCTAGTCCACCTGCGAGTACTTCTAGACAGGGGCCTGCGTTTCCACCGCCATCCCAAAGTTGTTCTTTGTAAATGATTTTTTCTTTGGGTATACCAATTTTTTTTGTGAAATATTCATCTGCATAGGCTACTGTTTGGTTTTTCCAATATATTTCATTGGTTTGTTTATTAAATGCATGATGTCCCATCATTTCAAAAATGGTGAGATGTCTGCCGCTTTTTCCGACTTCATCAAGATCATTTAGTCGGATACAAGGTTGAGATATAACCAAAGGATTTGCAGGGGGTGGAACTTCACCAGAGGTTATATGTGGTTGGAAATCTGCAATTGATGCAATTGTAAGATATATATCTGTTCTCCACCTGGCAATTACTGGGCATCGCTCTCCTGTTTCTGGGTATTTGATTCTTTGGTGATCGTTTTTTTCAAAATAACTTAGAAAACTTTCTCTTACTTCTTTGAGACTTAGTGGTTTTTTTCCAAGTGGACTTTTGATAAAAGTCATGTCTACGCATGGCCGGTCTCCGCATAGAATGTCTTCTGAGTTTAGCGTCCAAAAGTAGTCTTTGCAGCTTGGACATTGTTTGCGTATGAAACCATTTTGGTGGAAGAACTGCAGATCGCATTCTTCTTTTAGGAATGAGCTCATGATATCCTTTTTACGTTGGTGGGAAATATACATTTGGTATAAAGTTGTTATTCTTAAAAAAAGGGGATATTTTTTGTTTTTGTAGTTTGGTTTACGATACTTTTATATGGTTGATTGCTGATAAATATATTTGATATTAATCTGGGGGATATGCTATGAATGAAAAAACAGTTGCCGCTTTGATTGTTATATGTTTTATAGTAGTTAGTATTGGTTCTGCAACGGCAATTAATCAAAATAAAGATGAACAAGTTGGTTTGCAAGATAATATGTATGGTGTTCAATGGGAGAAAAACTATGGTCCTGACCCCGGTTATGGTGCAAGGTATGAAGGACCGCAGCCAATTGGTGACTGTGATGATGATGGTTTAAATGAGCTTTTAGTTGGCGGCCGGGATGGTATGCTTCGTGTTATGGAATGGGACAGCCAACAGCAGGTTTATGAGGAGACTACGCAAATCTATGGACCATTATATCGTTGGTTAAGCTTACTTCAGAGATTTGGTTTAAGTAGTGGTCCTATGGATCCTGGTGGCTTTGCAATTGGTGATCTCACGGGTGATGGAAAAAATGAGATTGCTGCTACTTGGATGGCAGGTGTTCATAAATTCAATGGTAGACGCTATCAGCTGATTGGTTTTAATTCGTGGATTTTTAGAAATGGCGGGGGTAATCCAGATTGCTTTATTGGTGACTATGATGATGACGGTCAAAACGAACTTATTATGAGTGGTGGTCCTCTTGAGGATGGTGCACCAGTTCCTGAAATCGTAATTTATGAATGGAGAAACAATCGTCTTGTACAGGAAGCTATATGGGATGATGTAGGTGTTGATGGTTATGTTTTTTATGCTGGTCTTGGTGATGCTGACAACGACGGTGACACCGAAATTGTGTGTGGAACTGCAAACAAGGTTGTGGTTCTAGATTGGAATGCAGTAAATGAGTGTTTTGATGAAACTATAATTAAACGTACGCATGGTTGGGATGGTTATCCTTTTGCAAATATTATTCGTGATAGCGACCAGGATGGTTTAAATGAGCTTCATGTAAGCTACACTGGCCCTATGATTTCTATTTTTGAATGGGATGGCGATAGCTACGAGATTAAATACGAAAAAATTTGGCATGGTGAAGGATGGCTAATTGAAGCACTTGATGTTGGTGATGTTGACGATGATGGAATACCTGAGGTTTGTGCTGGTACCGATATCATTCATATTTTGCAATGGAATGGAACAGATTACGAAGAAGAAGCGTTAATTACTGAAACATTTGGAGATCTTGCTGTTTTAAATATCGGTGATTGTGATAATGATGGGAAAAACGAAATCCATGCAGGCTCAGTCATTGTTGAAGACGGTGAGGATTTCATGGCTTGGATATTTAAGTATGGTTGGAATTCCTAGCTCATAGAAAATTTTTTAACTTATTGACGAATTAAACATCGACATAATTAGAAAGAATGTTTGATGTTTATGGATACAAAACAAATTATTGCAGAAAAAATTGCAGGAGAAATCACGCTTAGTCCAAAACCCGGGCAGACTATTCGTAAATGGCGGAAGATCTTTGATATATCTCAGTCTGAACTTTCGATGTTTTTAGATGTTTCCCCTAGTGTTATTAGTGACTATGAGTCTGGTCGAAGAAAATCCCCAGGAATACAAACAGTTAGACGCATTATTGATGCTTTTTTTTCTCTTGATAAAAAAAACAACAGTAAAGTGCTAAAACAGTATCAGTCAATGAACAAAGAAAACGAAGGCATCATTGAGATAATGGAATACCCATTCGCAGTCTCAGTTGAGCAATTTATCAAACAAATCGATGGGAAAACCTTGACTTCTAAAAAACTCTTTTCAAAAAAATATGTAAATGGTTTTACATTAATTGATGGAATAAAAACAATAAAATCAATTAGTTATAAAAACTATGTTAATCTGTATGGATGGAGTACAGAGCGGGCATTAATTTTTACTGGTGTTCAATATGGTCGTAGTCCTATGATTGCGATTAGGATTCATCCAATAAAACCATCACTTGTTGTATATCATTCTCCAGGGGGGGTTGATCCCCTTGCAGTTCATTTAGCAGAGCAAGAAAAAATTCCGTTAATTGTAACCAACATTAGTTTGGAAAATTTAAAAAATAAATTAGTAACATTTGTGAGGTGAAATATTTGGGAGATGTTGTAGGTCTGTGTAGTATTTGTGGAAAACCCGGTGCTATGCATACTTGTTGTTTATGCGGAAGAATTGTTTGCAGCAGCTGTTATAGCTACAATCATAGTGTTTGTAACTACTGTAATCAAGAAAAAACGTAACTGAAGAAAAAAAACGGATTATTAGTTAGTCTTTGAAAAAATATATATAGTTTAGTAGATATTTTATTCCAATAATGGAAAAATATAAATAGTTAACAATTGTTAATATATATTGGGGATAACTAAATGAAAATAACTTTAATAAAAATAATAGCGTCAATAATGCTATCAACAATACTATTATCAAGTACGGCACTAGGAACATTAAGACAAGACCAATCTAACAAAACAAGCACAGTTACAACAGATATTATTCCATATGAAGGAACTTTAAAAGTCTATATTGTAGAACCAACATCGAGATATAAAAATCGTGGTATCCCCTATCACTTTGGATTTTTAGACTATGCAATAGATACACATCTATTATTAGACTATGAAGAAACATATTCTGATACTGTGACATGGAATGGATCACAGCATGGTTTTGGAGATATGGCAGAGGATAACATAATGGTAATTGCTGCAGTATTTAACCCTAAAAGATGTGAAGGTCATGCCTATCCACCATTTAAAAACCCTTTTGACGCACATTATCTTGATGCAGCTGCTGCTGCAAAACCCAATGAAACTGGAAAAAATATGGAGGCAGAAAATTTTACTCACACTGTTTTTCTTGAAGAAGCAACTGCCACATACTGTGGGTTTTGTGCTAAAACAAGAGACGCGTTACATAGCATTTATGAATCACAAGATTACCCATTTTATTATGCGGCAATGGTTGGAGATGCAAATACTCAAGCATTCAACAGACTCATCTATGACTATAACCTCTATGGGTATCCAACCTGTTTTGTTGATGGAGGATACCGCGTTGTCTTAGGAGGTTACGATGACGAGGGTCCGTATCGAAGCGCAATTAAATCATCAGGTAAACGAAATGTTCATGAGTTTAATCTCTCGGTTTCACTTGAATGGCTTGGAAACGCAGTAATAGAAGTAACAGTGGAAATAACTAATAACGAACTACTTGAAAACTCCCCGCCAGAAAAACCAGTAAAACCCTCCGGTGAAACTGAAGGAAGGCCAGGAACTACCTATAACTATACTTGTAGCACCACGGATCCAGATGAAAATGAAGTATGTTATTGGTTTGACTGGGGCGATGGAAATGAAAGCGGATGGACTGAATACTTCAGATCAGGACGCGAAATAACACTTCCTCACAAGTATACACAAGAAGGAATCTATGAGCTTCGTGTAAAATCAAAAGATACCTTTGGATTTGAAAGTGAATGGTCAGACCCACTTGAAATACAAATGCCAAGGTTAAAAACAATTGTTGAAAAAATCTCTAAATTAAAGATAAACAGTTTTATTCAAAATTTATTAGAAATATTAGAAAAAAGGGCATATGTAAATAATTTCAGGATTGGAGAAAAATGAAGAGAGCAAAACAACTCTTTATAGTTTTAATGCTAGTTTCTATTTTTTCATTTACCGTAAATATATCTGCAACAATTATTAAAGATAAAACTCAAAATAACGAAACATCAAATGTACAAGTAAAACTAGTATCTGAGAACACTGAAAGCTTTCAATCATATGCGGAGATCACAATTTTTGTTTATGAAGGTGAAGGATGTGCATGTGAACCCTTATTTGAAGTTGATATTTGGGCGTATGGTATGGATATCGGCCATAATGATACAAACTTGACTGACGAAGAAGGTATGTGTATCCTGCGTTTAGAGTATAATTTTAACTACAGAGTAACATTTGAAAAGGAAGGTTTTCAGACAGTAAAGTTTGATTTTTTAGTCCTTGATGATCAGACATTTGTGTTTCATCTGCAAGAAGAAGAAAGTATTCCCATCACAAAAAATGCAATAATTCATAAGGTTTTATCGAGGCTGAAAAGTAGGATTCCATTAAACCTTTTAAACCCAAACCAGTTTCAGGCTTTTCTATGAGCTCAAATGATGAAATCTTAGATAAAGTGTATAATCTAGCTTTTAAATATGAAGCTGAGATAGGTAGTTGTCCTCAGTGTGTCCTTGCAGCTTTGCATGAAACTCTTGGTATTGGTGATGAAGCAACAATTAAAGCAGGAGACGCTCTTGCAGGAGGAACCGCACTTTCATCTAAAGGTACTTGTGGTGCACTTGTTGGCGGACTTCTTGCAATAAGCTCTATTGTTGGACGCGAGTATAGTGATTTTAAAAAAGGTGAGAATAAACGACGGGTTTTTCTTTTTTCTAAGAAACTGTATGATCGTTTTATTGAGGAGTATGGGTCTCCATTGTGTTGTGGTGTTCAGGAAAAGATATTTGGTAGGTCATTTGTTTTAAACGATCCCGATGAGTATAAAGCTTTTGAGGAAGCAGGTGCTCATGTGGATAAATGTCCAAGTGTATCTGGTAATGTTGCGAAGTGGACAGCTGAAATCATATTGAAGGGTCTGCATAAGTAGTATAAAAAAAAAAAAACATTTTCAATATTATTTTCTATTAAAAAATTTTAAATAAATAAAAAAGTTTAAATAGTAAGTGCAATAAAAGAGATAAATAAATTGTGTTCTGATTGAAACCAGAATATATTGCGGGGGAAAAGCTATGAAAAAACAATACAAAATAAAAAACATATTTAAAATAAGTATGGTAATGCTGATAACACTAGGATTCATAATACCAACAACAGCAATAACAATTGAAAAAAACAATAAAATAAATGAAATACCCGAAGAGGATACTCTAAATAATCCAAATAAATCAAGCTCCACTCTTGAGTTTTATGAAGTAAGTTGTACATCATTTGACGGCGATTATACTGAAGATGGATTCTATGATGCTGTCCATGTTAAAATGGATGTAGATGCTAGCTGTTATGAAACAGAATGGGAAAGCGTTTATGTATTCGCAGAACTTAGAGACGAATGGGATTGGGCTATTTCTAATTCAGATGCTTATTGGGACATTCTAGGTTGTGAAGAACCCTACCCTGATGACCCAGATAGTAATGAAGAATGGGGAGAGCTAGATCTATATCTTCCTTGTGATTCAGAAGGACAACCATCTATATATTATGTTTACTTAGAGCTTTATAATCAATCTAGTGAGTATCAAGATAGTTATTCATCAGGTATGATCGGGCTTTGCCCGCCGGAATGGGGATTAGAATCAATTACCAGTTGTTTTATCAATCCATATGATAGCGATAGCGATGGGTTCAATGATGCAGCATCAATTGAAATCGATGTTGACACACATCCAATGAACACCAATGTAGAAGTAGAAGTAACTGCATATCTAATTGATTCGTTTTTTGACGTTGCTGATGACGGTTTTCAAAGTTGGACAATAAATGGAATTGAAACCGAAACACACACTTTACAGCTACAAGTATCTAATTATTGTTACCCTGACATGTACAATATTAAAATATATCTAAATGAAGATGGTGACGACTATGAAGATTATTACCAAAGTTCTGCAGAGTTATTTCCACCCTCATTTGACATTGATGTATGCTTTGCAGATGTAATCTACACTCCAATTGATACTGAACATCCCGATAACGATGGTTATAACGACGGATTAAATGTCAAGATGGATGTAAACACCGACTATCAGATGTCGACCAATGTGCGTGTAGAAGCATATCTTAAAGATTCAACAAACAATATTATAGATAGCAACACTGCATTGTGGTCAATATATTCAGATAACGTAGAATGGGAAGAACTTGATTTATACGTCCCATATGGAGCACAACATGGATCATACCATGTTCAATTAAAATTATTTGATAATCAAAATAACCAAGATGATGGCGATATAAGCCCACCTATAGAACTATGGCCTGAAGAATGGGGATCAGAATATATAAACGAAATAATTGTAACGCCACTCGATCAAAACTCAGATAACTATAACGACGCCATACAACTACAAATAGATGCAAATACACACCCTGGACACACACTATCAGTATTCGCATCTACAACATTAAAAGATCCAAACCAGAATGTTGTAGAAACAAAATCTGATATATGGTCAATAACAGGCGAAAACACAGAATATGGAACAACTACATTACAAGTACCAGCTGGCAGTCCAGAAGGAATATACACGTGGGAGATAATATTAGAAGACGACACTGGAAACCAAGAAGACACAGATACAGGAACACAAGAACTCTACCCACCAGACTACCAACCAGTAAAAGAATGGACATTCATAGTATATATGGATGCTGACAATGATCTTGAAGAAGGTATTTTAGATGATTTTTTAGAGATGAGCAGTGTAGGGTCAACTGATGATATTAATATTGTTGCTCAGCTTGATAGGGTTCCAGGGTATAAACTTCCTGATCCAAATGATGATGACACACGTTATGGTGATTGGACAGATACCCGTCGAGGTATTATTAATAATGGTGACGTTCCAAGTGATGGTACAGACGGTAATCCTGCATGGGGTGTAAGTATCGGAGAAGCAGATATGGGCAATACGCAAACGTTATCAAATTTTGTAAATTGGGCAATTGATAATTATACTGCAAATCATTATTGTCTTGTTTTAGAAGATCATGGTAATGGATGGTTTTTAAAAAACGGAGATGAGCCACCTGTACGTAAAGTATGCGATGATTATTCAACTCCCGGTGGAAGTTATTTAACCATAATTGATCTGCAAAACGCACTTATGAATATAAATTCCCATCTGCAAAACACACAAAAAGGTGCTAACAAATTAGAAATTCTTGGTTTTGATGCTTGTTTAATGGGAATGGTTGAGGTATACTATCAACTTAAAAATGATACAACTGGATCTCCTTTAGTTGATATTGTTATTGGATCAGAGGAAACTATACCTTTTTGGGGATGGCCTTATACCACCATTCTTAATGATTTAAAAAATAATCCAACACAGAATGGATGTAATTTTGCTCCAACAATAGTAACTGAGTATATTAATTCCTATGTTGGAATTGACGATGATGCGACACTTGCTGCTTTTAATATGATGAAAATAATACAATACGTTGAACCAGCAGTTGATAATCTCGCTCAAAGATTACAACAAACAATGGCACTATACCATAATGAGATTCTAACGTCAATACAATTAACAGAAGGATATAGTATGATTTATCCAGATATTTGCGATAGTATAACTGACTATGTTGATCTCTATGATTTTGCATATGAAATCACACAACATATCAATGGTAATGAATGGACCGCTCAAGAAATTCGTAATTTAGCAAATATTGTAATGCAATCTATAGATGACGCACGCATTGGCACCGCAGCCGCAGGACATCTTAGTGGTCATCCTGATTCACATGGGCTTTCAATCTACTTTGAGACAACACAATTTTGCTATGAATCATTTGATAAAATGGATTATAAACAAATATCCTTTGCTCAAGCTACTAAATGGGATGAATTTCTTGAAGCATTTTATACCAATCCAGACAAAGTATGTGGAGATGCTAATAGCGATGGAGCTGTAAATGTTGGTGATGCAGTTTTTATAATAAATTATTGTTTTAGAGGTGGATTTACACCATATCCTCTTTGTCTTGGTGATGCCAATGGAGATGGCTCTGTAGATGTTGGTGATGCTGTATATCTTATAAGTTATTCATTCAAAGGTGGCCCAAAACCAGTAAAACCCTCTGGATGTGACTGTATAATTCCATAAAAAGGGTGAAAAAAATGACGGAAAACAACTCACAAAAAAAGAAATTAAACGCTGCAATAACGATACTGATAACAATAGCTGTTATACTCCCCGTATCAACTGTTATAGCTAATGATGGCCAACAAACTCCAGATCGCAGTATTACTGATATTGATGAAGATGAAAATAATATTATAAATCCATTAATGTCGATTACAGCAGATGGAGATGAATATTTCAGCCATACTAGTAGATCTGATTCTGATTCAGATGGAGACGGTTTTGATGACTCTACAACAGTTTCATTTGATGTTTCAACTACATATGAAGGAGAAGGAACCGTCTCAGTAAGTGTAACCGCAGCACTTGAATACTATGCAAATAATCAGTGGATAACAGTTCACTCTG
>Ga0272442_10004067_pt1 | contig 20139 bp, 30 predicted proteins | sample SSMForm2O_FD_200262 | JGI IMG/M metagenome (GOLD analysis project Ga0272442, IMG submission 200262) | Marine sediment archaeal communities from Little Sippewissett salt marsh, Falmouth, MA, United States - SSM-Form-2O | ecosystem: Environmental > Aquatic > Marine > Wetlands > Sediment ... | reverse complement strand
TGAAATATTTACAAAGTCTTCCTTCTAAAGAAGTAAATACATTACGATACAGAGAACACACAAACTATGTTACAGGCGAGAAAAAAATGACTGTTTTAACCGATAAACAAGAACACGATTTACAAAAATGGGATTATGCACTTGGAGTTGCAAAAAAGGATTACTCTGAAAATGTTGATTATATTGATGCTTTAGCACATGAATTATCTGGAGATCCTTTTACAACTGCTGCAATCTATTGGGAATATGGGGATCCTAAGTTAAAAGAACCATTGATATATAGTTCTACTCCTGTACTTAGTTTTGGAAAATTAACAGGATTATTAAAAGCAACAAGAGGAGAAACACCAGAAGAAAGAAAAGAAAGAGAAAAAAAGTTAAAAGAAGCATTAATCAATCAAAGAGCAAAAGAATTATATGAAGAATATACAGCTGGTGAAGGAACTGCTGTAGATAAACTCGGATACATATTTTCTCGTCCTTTAATACAACTTGCCGAATATGAATTAGCAGCAGCACTTTTAAGTGGAGGTGTTGGGTTGGCGGTAGGAGCAGCATCAAGACTTGGTTCAAGAGCCGCTGTAACAGCAGCAACATATTCACCACCAATTGTAATGGGTATAATTGGAGCACCATCTATAATTGAACCAATATATGAATATGCAACTGCCGAAACACCAGAAGAAAGAATAGAAGCAATGGGAGAAGGATTATTTGTAGGAGCAGGAATAGCTACAACAATTGCTGGTTACAGAACAGGATTATACGGCAGGACACCAGGAGGATTAACAACTACAGAATTAGGTGCAAAATGGGGAGAAAGATATAAGATATGGAAATTACAACGTGCAAGTAAAACATACTACGGTGGTAAAACAGCCCTTTTAGTAGAACCCACTCTAAAATACAAATGGGGTGTCTACAAAGGCAAATACCCAAAAATGGGCAAAAAAGTATTTTACGAACCTACTAAAGAAACAACAACAGCATTATTAGAATCAACAGTAGGTGATACACCTCATTTATATAAATTTAAATACTTATCATATTCACCAGAAATCGCTAGAATGGAAAAAACACTTCTAAAAGGTCAATACGGAGAACTTGCAAAAACATATAAAGTACCAACATATGATTACGCCGAAGATTTAATAGTTGGAAAACAAGGAGGAGTAAAACAAACATTCCAAAATATAGTAGGAATGAAAGAAGGAGCTGATTTCTATCAATATATAACAAAATCCAAATCAGGATTATTCAAAAAAACAGGTGGTGAAATCCTCGGCGGAACCTCCGCTAAATACTACCCTAAAGGTACAACAGGTGATATTGATATAAACATCGCTCCAAAAAGATATATAATGGATGTAACACAACTTGATATATATCAACCCAAATTAATGGAAGTTTCAGATCCTAAACCATATTTAAGAGAACACTCATTATCAACAACAACTGGTTACAGGCAACCCAAACTATATAAAATACAAGATGTTGATTTTGCGCCACTACAAAAAACTGCAATAACAACATCAGAACAATCTCTCGGATTAGTATCACCAGAAGCTATCAAATCACCAATATCATCTGTTTCATATTGGAAACAACTTGAATATATCAAAACAGGTAGAATGCCAAAAATAGAAGTTCCTACTAATAAAAATATTATAGAAACACTACCATCCGGTAAAAAAATATCATATGTTTCAAAAGGTGGAGAAGGTGTTTGGAAATTTGGAGAAAAATCTTTATTATCAGATTACGCAAAAGCTGTAAAACAATTTACCGAAACACCAGTAATAGAATCCTCTAAACGTATTAAATCAATCTGGCAACATAAAACATTCGGTCAAAAACTACAACCCTACTTTGAAACATTCTACAGAAAATTTATACCAGAAAAAATAAGATTAAAAATATTTGAAACAACTATGGGTTATAAGGCACCAAAGGTAAAAAAACTAACCAAAGTTTCTAAACCAATTCTTACATCTTCTCCTTCATTCTCATTATTCCCAATAAAATCAATATCAATTAGCAAACCCAGTTCTGTAAGTTTATCAAAATCATCAAGTAGTGTAAGTAGTAGTTCCTCCTCTTCCTCCTCTTCCTCATCTTCCTCCTCTTCCTCATCTTCTTCATCTTCCTCCTCTTCCTCATCTTCTTCATCAAGTAGTAGTTCCTCCTCCTCATCATCTAATACTAATCCTATTATCCCAACCACAACATACGAAGAAAAGAAGAAACCACTCAAACGAAAAATAAAAGGATATCACGTTTATGTAAAAGAAAACACTAAACCCAACGCAAGATACATAAAAGCAACTAAAAAACCCTTAAAAAAGTATCAGGCGTTTGGATACGGCGCACAAATGGTTGATAACACACTATCAACATCATTCCGAATCTCCTCCACAAAGGAACCGCCTAAATCAATCCCACGATATGAAAACGAATGGACAAGAAGAAAACACAAATTCTCTCCACCAACAGTAGGCGCCAATATAAAAGAAAAAGTAAAATATAGAAAAGACACAATAGGTGAAAAGAGAGGACAACTTCCTTTCTCCCCACCCCAAGTTAAATTCAAAACGGTGAAATTATGAATGAATTAAGCGCACTAAAAGGATTTATGATATTCTTTATAATCATAGCAATCGGCTTCATGTTACTATACATATTTGATACATTTGTATATGAAACATTATTTACTGGATTTATAAGAAACAGTATCAATGATTCTATATACTGGCTTATGTCAGTATGTGTATCATTCGGACTACCTGTTGTTATATTCGGTCGTGCCTTCCTGGAGGCAATAAGGAGTTGATAATATGGATTGGTTAAAAGCAATAATAGCATTTTTATTGGCAATAATAGTAGTAGGAATAGGTTCAACAGCTATAGGAACTGTATCTGATGTTATAACAAGTAATTCAGATATTGCAGGAGAACAAGAAGATAACTTAAACGCATTCTTTATAAACTTAGCACAATATGTTATAACAATCTTCGGCATATGTGTTGTTGCTCCTTTAGTATATATTTTATTAGGAGGATTTAACAGAGGCGGCGGAAGAGAAATTGAAATAGGAGGTCAAAGATATGAATTCTAAATTGATACTCCTATTATTCTTTTCTTTCATACTATTCATACCCTCAATCCCCGCTGGATTCGTAACAATAGAAGTAGATTTAGAAACATCATATGATGGTGATGTAACACCAACAACAATAGATGCAACATCTATAGATCTGTATGCAGTTGGAAAATCGGTTGGTTTAGCAACACAATGGATCTTTTTAGAATTCGATATATCAGGAATACCCGACCAATCCACAGTAGAAGCTGTAAATATAACATATAATGTTACATCGGCTAGTGGTTTTAATTGGCAAGACAGATGGAAAATCTTTGGTTTAAGTGCTCAACCATCAGTATCAAATGCCGCCACCTTATGGCCTAGTATCACATCAAAGTATTTAGAAGTATACCATGAAACAGAAGGATTAAAGATACGTGATTTATGGACAATCGCAGAAACAGATTTACAAACAGCATTACAATCTGGAATAGATTGGTTCGGTTTAGCAATGTATGGAAGTTGGGTAAGTGGAGATTGGGTACAAGTTCATATACAATCATCAGAAGCTGGCGATGTTATCCCAACACTCGGCATAACCTTTTCACCCGAAGCACCCTACTGCCACACTCCAACCCCTACATCAGGCGCTGTAGAACAAGAACCAGAAACAAATCTCACCATACACGTAACTAATCCCAACCCCTGGAATTACACACTAACCTGGCAATGGTTAGATGGTGATACTTGGAAGAATTTCTCAACAAACAGTTCAACAGATGATGATTACTTTTGGGTAGGCACATACTCCTATTACGCACAATTCCTAAACGCCACACGACCAGGAGAAACATATTACTGGCGTGTCTACATAGAAGATGATTCAGGCAACTGGAGTTTATCAGATACATACTTCTTCACAGTATCAGGAGTTGCTCCCCCATCAGGGGCATCATGCTCTCGCCACAACGAAACAGCAATTAACATATCATTCACAAAAGCCGTAGATGATGATATCAATTGCACAACAATATGTTACTATCAACTCGGCTATGATCCTCCTGGCTGGGAAGAAGGCACCTTCGGCTTCAACACCACAGAATCATACTACATAGTAGATGATCTCGAAGAAGGCGAATGTTATTCCTTCTCCTTATGGTCTAACTTTAACGAATCAGGCAACTGGACACTATCAGACACCAAAACCTATGTAAGACCTTGTTGTACAGGCGGTGGCGAATACAACATTTGCTTCAGATATGAAAACGAATCATATGATGCAGCAACAGACACATGGACAAACGCTTATATAAACTTCTCCGACTATCCCTGTTCAGATCACCTTTTAACAATACACTATGACAATGCTCCTAACGATTACAGAATAATAAACGAAACTTGGTATCTTAACAATGATAATTCATCTTGCATATCAATAAACACATCTGAAGAACCATTATACTTTGAATTCGCTTGGAATTGGACAGTAAATACAACCTGTTCTAACTGTTCCTTCGCTCCACGATATTCAAGATTCCTAACTCCTTACGCCGCACGAAATATAGATGGCAACGAAACTATCACTTTCTATATGATAACCAATCGTAATGTTGTAGGAGAATACTATGGATACAATTACTCTGGAAACTGTACTCTAATAGAAGAAACAACATTAAATGATAATTTAATAAGATATGAATTCAACTTTGAAGATAGAACACATCTATTTGATACCTATGTAGGCACCAAAACATACTCATCTTTCTATAGAAGAAACAATACAAATGAAAAGATAATAGTCCACCAAGAATACTGGGATGCACAACAACACGTCCATCCTGTTTTATTATTTGAACCCATAAAATACTTCGTTGGCGTAAACAACTCTGATGTATCAGATGGTTATAAATATGAAAAAGTTGGAATTGCTCCTAATTATGAATGGTGGTATGGAAATGATGTAAGAACAATATATATAAACAAAGTAGAAGAAAGATTTAATTATCTCGGAAAATACTTCGATCTTACCTATGGATGGGATGGTGATGGATTAGGAATGTATGTTTTATATGAAATTGATCCCAGTTCAAATGTAACAACCACAGCATTATCTTGTAATATATATGGATTTGATGATGATGAAACTCCTGAATTTACAAATGACGAATACGATTCAAATGAATACTTATTCCATTTCCCAACTGCTAATGAAACTCGTTCATATCATATTTTTCTTGATATTACTGTTGAAACAGAAGATGATCCAATAGAACAAAAAACAATATCAGTAAACTGGTGGATTCTTTCTAATGAATCGGCTGCAAGTATAGCCGACACTATTAATACAACACTCTACGCTATATTTGGTCAATTACCCTATAGAATTGATGAAGGAGAAAACACACAATATATGAATTACAACAATATCATAATAGGTGGATTTATGATCTTAACATTATCATTTGGAGCACTTGTAGGATTAGGTGCTGCAATGATGCTAACAGGATTATCAACAATATATATATCAGGAGTAATATACGGCGGAAGTGTAATATCAACAATCTTTCCTTACGCTGGAATATTTATAATTTTTATGGGAATACTTGTTTGGTTTTCAGGGAGGTCGCAAGGATGAGTAGAAGTGCAAAAGGATATGATTTACTTACATTCTTTTTAGCTTGTTCAATAATGGGAGCATTATCAGCCATTATAATACCACAAGCATTAGGAATAACAAGTTTTGAAGATTTTTATAATGAAATCAATTTAGGAAAAGCTTTAGGAATACTAATAGCAGGTTTAGCGGCCGTAGGAATAGTATCATTGATAAGACCTATACCAGTAGAGAAAGTTGCTATATACACAGCTTTCTCCCTTGTATTTATAGGAGTATGGGAAGTTATAACCCCTGTATTTTCAGCAATACAAGTTCAAATAAATCAAACAACAGGATCAGAATACTCCTTTCCTTTAGAATTGATAATGTTTCTATTCGGATTTATTCTGTTTATAATTACACTCTTTTCAATAGGAGGTGGCGATGTTGAACATTAATCTAATACTCATGTTTCTAAATCTAACAGACGAATTAGAATTCAGCTTAAACCGAATCTCCGAGATAGGCGCCGCAACCCTTGGTTTAGACACTTTCTTCACCATAATAATGTTCGCAATGGTCGGAATCGGCTACTATCATATAAAAGATGAATACGGCGCACGAAACATCGCAGTAATTCCTGTGATAGTAACAATTTCAGTAGTAATATTCAGCGTTATGGTTCCCGTTATAACTTTGATAATGATGTGGTTATTCGGATTCTTCCTCGCCGGCGGCTCCATACTCTGGAAAGCTGGCTTCAAACGCAGAGGTGAATACTAATTAAAAAACTACTCCTAATCCTAATCATACTCGCCGCTTCGGCAACAACTGCCACATCAATATCAATAGATTGGGGAGAATATCCACCCTGGTATTGGTACACCAATCCCGACCATCCACCCTGTGGAAACTGTTGGGGTTCAGATATATTCACAAACGTATCACCATCAATAGGTGAATGGGACGTAGATATAACCGCCAAAGGCGTCCTCATCTGTGCCAACATAACACCTCCACAAGGATGCAACATAACAATTCAATATCAATGGTACAACACCACAGCATACTACAATGACTTCCTTGCTTGGGCTGATGCCCAACCTTGGGGAGATTACTGGGATTGGGAAGAATGGTGGGACGACATAGATTGGGATTCCTATCCCGACACAACAAACAGCACTTACTGGTATAACTTTACAGAAACATACGAAAACATAAACACTACAACCCAAATCTGCCAATACAACACAAACGTATCCTGTTTCACAGAAAACAATTGGTCATCAATGTACTTTGATTGGCGTATCAACTACTCCATCAACTGCTCTGGCCAAATCACCACAGGCAACTGTTACTATTGTTTTGATCCTGAATTCTGCCCCGCTATCCAATACATCTACCCACCTTCACCAAACGGCACAATCTGCCCCTGCTGCGACACAATGTGTATCTCCGTGAACAATACAGAAGGACATCCAATGAACATAACCTTCTACCGCAACGACACATACTTCACCGATTACTACATAGTAAACCAATACAACAACGTAACCAACGGCACTTACTGTTTCTGCATTGATGGACATATAAACAACACCACCTACTACCCAATGAACTTTCACGAAACATATCATTGGTACGTAAATATCACCGATACAGTTGATAGTGATTATCTTGAAAGTGATATATTCACATTCAGAACTTACCCCGACATAAGTTGGTGTCCGTGCGGTCCCGAAGATTTCGCAGAATGGGCTGAAGATACTGATACTATTCAAGATGATGTGTGGATACTACCAGTCGCTTTAATGGTTGCCTTCTTGGCGCCTTTAATATATATAAATAGGAGAAAGTTAAGATGATAAAACATTTTTATTTAGGTAAAAAAATACTTTTTTTAGTAAAAAAAGGATTTATTATGAATTATAAAAACACAAGAATAAAGAATTTACTATATTCTTTATTTTTAAATGCAGATATAAATGTTACTAATATTTATATTCAGAGGTGTAAATAAAATGATTGAAAGCATATACTTATGGTTTATGAGCGCTGGTCTTATAATGCTGATACTCGGCATAGAAAAAGAACGAATAACATACAACGCAGTATCAATACTATTCTGGATAATGGTACTCGCATCAAACTACTACATAGAAATCCCCTCTGTTGATTCATCTTACACCGAACCAGCTCTAATGATAATATCATTTGGCGTTATACTGATAAACGCATTAAGCATAATATATCAATATTCAACTACCGTGGCAGAAGCTAAATCAAACAGAATAACACATCGCTACAGGTGATTAAATGGGAAAATCAATAATTTATAAAAAACTCTCCCAACCCGATGATATCAAAATCAAACTTGATAAAATCGCAATGGATTTAGAAACCCACGGCAGGTCAATCGTTCAAGACCCAGTAGCACTACGTCTAATGTCCCGAAAACTCAAACCCTTTCGTTCCCGCCGCCAAATATTCATCGCACGTGATAATGTAAACAACGCATCAATCATCTCCGTAAACCCTAAATTCAAAATGATACGACCAAACAAAAACAGATTGAAGATACTTGAGTGGAAGTAAAATATCAACGAAAAGGGTAGGTGTTTCGTGTAAGGGAACGATAACCGTGGATCTTATATCTGTTGATATATAGAAAATATATAAAAAATGTATATCAATGTATATATATCCATATTTATTGGTTAAAGTATTTAAATAAAGGCATATAATATCAATTTATAAAAAAATAGGAGGAAAAAAAGTGAAGACAAAATTCGGCTTCATAGATCCAGGTGCAATAATGGGTGTCGTAGTCAGCTTGATTATATTAGCTGTCGGCGTTTTCGCATTCTATGTAACACTCAATAACATTCCAACCGGAAGCACACAATCACAGAACGCCATAAATAACACAACCTCAACAGGCGACAGCGTATTCAACATAATCGGAATCGTTCTGATAATCGGCGCAATCATGAGCATCGTAGGCCTAGTCTATAACTATGTAAGGTGATAACCATGAAGACAAAGTTCGGATTCATAGATCCAGGTGCCATTATGGGAGTTGTAGTAAGCTTGATAATCCTAGCAGTAGGAATATTTGCTTTCTTCGTTACCATAGACAGCATCCCAACCGAATCAGGCGCTGCAGGCAACGCAACTCGTTCAGCAATCAACAACACTAGCGCAACCGGAGATTCAGTGTTCAATATCATAGGCATAGTTCTGATCATAGGAGCCATAATGTCCATAGTTGGACTGGTATACAATTACGTTAGATAAACGTAGTGGGGAATGCTTACGATAATCTCGTAGGCATATCAACCCCAACTCCTTTTTTTCTTTACGGTGAAACTATGAAAAAACTTAAAGTGATAGAAGTAAGAGATGATTTTTATATCCCACATACTTTTGGGCGTGATATAGTCCATAAGGGGGATATCATTATGTATAAAATAAAAAGAGGTAAAAAGAGATGAAAAGAAAAACATTATTTGGATTTGTAGATGTAAATGTGATAATGGCAGTAGTTGTATCACTAATTCTATTAGCTGTTGGTGTATTTGCATTCTACACTCTGCAAGATACGTTAGAAGAAAATCCCAACTTTGATGTTAGCGGTTCACGCTGCCAAACAGTAGTTGATCCTTCTGCACAACAAACTGTTACAATACCATCCGACGCCACCATAACACGTGTCTACGAAACCCTTAACACAGGATCCACAAACGATATTGATACAGGCAACTATACATACGCCGGAACAACTGTAACTATCAATGTAACTGGGTGATGAAAAATGAAAATAATGAATTATATTATAATAGTAATACTTATAGTATCAATGATATCGCCATTATTTGTGATACAAGAACCTGTGAAAGCAGCAGGAGCAGGTAACCATCTACTTGATTATATTACTGTTATAGATGATGGTGGTACATATAATGATGTATATTATAATGGAACATATATTTATGTAGCTAGAGGAACTAGTGGTGTAAGCGTTTATACCTTTGATGGTGCTGATTTTACACTTGTAGATACCAATGCAACTACTGGACAAAATTATATATCTATCTATGCAAATGGTACTTACATATTTGCAGGAACTACAGCAGGTCAAGTACATGCGTTTACCTTTGATGGAACAAATATTGAATATAAAGATAATGACTCAGAATGTATTGCTGATCCACGAGGAATATTTGCCAATGAATCTTATGTATTTGCTGGTTTAAAAGATAATGGAATATTTGCTTATAGTTTTGATGGTACTACTATAACTTATATTGATAATTCTTCATCATATGATATTGGGGTTCTTGGAATTCATGGAGACGATTCATATATATTTACGGGCGCTGGTTCAGACAATCTAATAATGTATACATTTGATGGAACTACTCTTACAGAAGAAGATAAAAAAAATTTAGAAACAGGTGACTCTCTTGGAGTATTCTGGAATGGTACTTATGTATTTGAGTGTGTTAGTACTTCTATAATAAGAGCATGGACTACTGATGGTAGTTCTTTAACTAAAGTTGCAACATCTACGGATGGTCTTGATTGTTGTGACGTTTGGGCTTCAGATGATGGTTTAGTATATGTAGCAGGTGGTAATGATGATGCTTGTCTATACTCATTTAATGGTACTGTATTTACACTTGAGAACGTAACAACTTTTCTTGGAGGATGCAATGCTGTATTTGGTGGAGATGATTATGTTTTCTTTACATCAGGAGGCAATGGTTTACGTGCATTTAATAGAACAGACGCTGAAGCTAATAACCCTCCTATAAACAGCAACCCTGACCCAGCAGACACTGCAACTGATGAAGAACTAAATCCAGATCTAGAAATAACAATCAACGATCCAGAAGGAAATACAATGAATCAAACTTTCTGGACTAACGCAACAGGAACATGGACACAAATCGGTTGGAATAACAATTCAGCAAATGCAACAGTATCAAATTCAACATCATGTTTCTCCTCCTATTCAACAAAATATTGGTGGTCATCAAACACAACCGATGGAAACGGAAATTGGGATAATGACACCTACTCCTTTACAACCAAAGGAGAACCCCCTTGGGGAAGTTGGTCAGAAGGATGGACAATATCAGATTCCCATACTTGCTCCAACACAGGTTATGAACACGGCAACTGGTCGTTCTCTGAACATATGGCAGAAGGCGCACTCGAAGAGGAATGGATATTCGCAAACTACTCCCATTGGTCAGTAGTAGATGATTCCGCCTGGTGGGGTGGAAATTACACACTCACCGCAGATACATCAGAATGCAACTCCACATTTGCACTTCTAAATGATTCCGGAATGAACCGTAGCCAAATATTCGGCTGGGTCCACACAAACGACACAGAAACAGATGCTCTATACCCATTCATAATATTCTCATATAACAACGCCAGCGATTTCTATTGTGTTATGTGGTCATCACTAGAAGCTTGGATATTACATTGGGATGGTACAAACATGACAGATTTACCTTCCGGATCCGCTGTAGTAGATCCCTCAATTGATGGAACTGATATATCCGACCAATGGGTGGAAGAAGGAGTTTACATGACTGACCAAGGTAATACATACAAACTCATATACAACGCTATTAACGGAACAGTTTATTTCAAATGGTGGGGTTTACCTATATTCTCTGAACCAACTGGCTGGACATTCCAATATAGCCACGCAAACTTATCAACAGAAAACGCTTGCCACGGTATTGGTGTATGGGACCCCAATGAAAGAGAAACAACAGTCCAATTTGATATAATGAATTACTGGCAACTCAACTACACCGTAAATGAAAGCGCATACTGTAACATATCTGGTCACAACGAATCACGACCACATATGGAATTCCCTGTTATAGATCTCGGCACTTGGTCAGAAGAAATAATGAGTTATTTCAACGAAACAGGAGAAGGAAACATGACAAGTGATGATATCAAAAACATAATGAAAGATAATATCACTAACCCAATGAATCTTGAATCAAGAATGATGAGACTTTCATCACTTGACAACGGACAACAGAACGACACCGTTTACTACTACTCCTGTTTAATTGACAATTTCACCGCTTTCGCCCCAGATTCATACGACGAATGGCTACACTTACACGTACAAATGTGCCCCGAAGATGCTATTGGACTAATTGGTGAATACGGCGATTTAGTTGTAGGAATAGATGTTGATAACAACCGTGAATGGGATACCAACGACCGTTTCTACTGGGCTTACGCCGATGATTCATATGATATATGGAACCAAACCTGGAATGGCGCAGGATCTCAAATAACCAATCTAGCAACTTGGAATATATGGAAATCAGATTCAAATGCAAACGGCAATCTACATAGATATAATTCACATCTAAACTACGCAATAAGCATTCCTCTCGCCGACTTAATCAAAGAAGGAGAACAAGCATTGAATGTATCCGATGTATTCGGACTATCAATTATAACCACAACCTCTGGAGTAACATTTACAACAGAGGACGCATGTGTTTGGCAGAACTGGAATGAAACAACAGAATTACCTTACTATACAGAAGAGGATAACTATGAAGATGTATTCAACTACTTCTTTAACTGCACAGGAGAAGATGAATACGGCGCCAACACAACCAACCTCGGACGTTGGGGAGAAGGTGTAATAGTAGGTGATTTTGAAGAATCAGATGAGATAGCATACAGCGCAGAAATAAACGCTTCTTTTAACACAACATCAACATCAGAAGATTATCAAGTTGTAAACTTAACTATCAATGTAACAAACGATGGAGCAGGCACACTCACCGACATTGTTGTAAACATGACTTGGTGGAATTGTTCGTGTAGTGATCTGAATATGACATTTGTAGATTCAAATCTTGATATATCAAACTTCACCTGGTTCAACGACAGTTGTTATCTTCTAATCAACAATACTGGTATGACACTTGCTCAATCAGAAGTTTGGTCATTCTGGATACATATCAATATAACAAACTGCACAGGAACCGAATACGCAACTGGATATGTAAATGTATCAGCAAACGCTACAGAGTTAGATGAATCTGTAGAATTAACTGGTGATGATAGACCCTCATTCAATTTTGGTCTTTACGCTTCACAAGTATGCGTAACATATACAACCGATGCGACAGATGTTGGAGGAATCGCAAATAGTGTATTCACATTAATAGGCATAATAATGCTAGTAGGCGCTATTATGTTAATTATAGGTATAGTATCAAAATACAATTTATTTTAGGTGATTATCATAAAAAAACTGGTGATTTCCTCAACAATTATTCTACTTTCTATTCTATTAATTCAGAGTAACGCATCAGCTTACTTCCACGATAACTGGGATACATACGGAGGAAACTATCAAAGGACAAACTATCAAAATGATACTCTTTTTGCTCCTATACTAAATAATCAATTATGGTCTGCTAATGTAACAGGAAACTATGATTCTTATGGTAGTGTATGTGTTCACGATGGTATCGTATATGCTGTAGGAAAAGATTATGATGGAACTGATACTACATATTGGGGCAGAGATAACATAACAGCACTCTATCTTGAAAACGGAACCATAATCTGGGAATACGAAGTAGGTGATGATGTTGGATTTGATGATTCACCTACATATTACGAAGGTTTATTATATGTTCCTACTTGTGGAAATTTGAATAAAGAAGATGCACAAATCATATGCTTATACGCTAATAATGGGACAGTTAAATGGAATACATCATTACCTTGGGTAAATCTTGGTACTGGTTCTGCAATTATTGATTCTACTAATAATCTTGTTATTCTTGAATCTGTTGGAAAACTCTGGGGTTTATATCTTAATAATGGCACTATAAAATACAATATAACAGTAAATGGAAAAACAGAAAGTTCATTGGCTTTCTATAATGGTTATGTTTATGTGGCAACAAATAATGAAAATAATTTTACTTGTCATTATAGTATCAATGGCACTCTAAAATGGACTGCTAATATAGGAATTGTTTGGGATTCAGCACCTCTTATAGTTCCTGAATATAATGCAGTTTATATGGTTCAAAATAGTGATAATGGAATATCTTGTATTAACCTTACTACTGGAGCAATCTTTTGGAATTGGTCTTACAATGTATCAGTAGCAAGAGTTTCCACTCCAGCTTATTATGATGGAAAACTATATTGCAATCTAGCAGGATCATTAAAATGCATTAATGCATCAACAGAACCCATGTCTAATGAAACAAGAGAATTCTGGAATATATCAGCTCATGAAGGCGGTGAATATAATTCACCTGCTTTATCAAATGGATATCTTTATTATATAGCACAAAGTAGATATCTTAAATGTATTGATATATCAGATGGTTCAGAAGAATGGCATCAATATTTAGGTTCACCAGGTGTTTATTGTGGTGATGCTGTAATTGCGGATGGTATACTTTTATTTACATATGATGATGGAAAAGTATACGCTTGGGGAAACACAACACAACTTGATGGAGTTAATTTCCCTCCTGAAATGTCAGATGAAAATCCCGGTAATTACAGCGTAGATCAATCTGCTAACTTTACTTGGTCTATCACTATAACAGATCCCGATGGAGACACATTTGATTGGTGGATCAACTGTTCCGATGGTAACTTCTCTAATGGCACAGGCACGGACGGGATAAAATCATTGATACTAACTAACTTATCATATGATAGTAACTATACCGTTTGGGTAAATGTGACAGATGGGTTGTTATGGACGCGTGAATGGTTCAACTTCTCTACATCAAATTCTTATGCTATAACTATATGTATCAATTATACATACATTCCAAGAAAAGCAGAAATGAATGAACTTAGCGAAAGTTTGTTTCAATTAGTAGGAGTGTTCCTAATTATCTCCTCTATTTTAGCAATAATTGTTGCAGTAACTAAATACTATATATGAGATGATAATATGAATGAAAGAGAGAAACATAAAGAAGAAATAATTAAGGAGTTAAAAAGATGGAAGAAAAAAATAAAGGAAGAGGGAGGTGAAGAAAAATGGCAGCACATCATTGCAGAACTAAAACTAACGCCAAAGCATACGCAAAGAGGATGAGAAGCAGAGGATATAACGCAAGTATTGGTAAAGTAAAGAATGGTTGGAACGTATATGTTTCACGGAGGAAATAAAAATGAAAGATAAAATATTAAACGTAGCACCTAAAAAAGGTAAAAAATTCAAACCCAAACACGGGTATAAAACCATGAAAGTTAAAGGCAAAAAAATAAAATGGGTGAAATGATATTCAAGAAAAAGAAAGAGGCAGATGAAAATATGCTAAAAACAAAAATTATTCCTATCAAACCAATGAATGTTAGACCTTTTATTCCATTTAAGAAAGAAACAAACATAATATCATTTGGATCTTTTGGAGGTGGAGGTAATAAAGTATTACCTGACGCAAGTGGTTTGCCACCGCCAACTCAACGTGAATTAGAGAATTATAGAAAGAATCATGAAGAAATAGTTGGAAGTATAGTTAAAAAATCACTACATCAACACAGAAAGGATGTCCTACACGGATCAAGATCTTTACAAATGTTAATACCCAACTATTCAAGAACTCCTGGAGATTGGGATATGTATTCACCTATGGAAAAGAAAAGAGCTTTAGCTTTAGAAAGGGCGCTTGATAAAAAAGTAGGCGGTGATATTGCACAAACAGAACACATATCTATACCAAAAGTATCAGCTGGTCCCGACCAACCGGGTACTTCAAAAGAGTTATATAGAATTGTAACTCCAAGTGTTAGTAATGATGCTGAAATTGATGTAATGAATCGTCCTTCTGGATTAAAAACAATATCAAAACACGGTATAACACATGAATCATTAGATGAGGCGTATGTCAAAGCAAAAAGACGAGCATCAACGCAACCAATGAGTATGGCTAAGGCATCATCAGATGCAAAAGATATAGAATCTTATTTAAAATCTAAAGGTAAAAAAATAAACAACCCAATAAATATTTCTTGGTTGTAAGGATGTTTGATACGAGCAACTACAAAAGTCCGAAAAATTCAATATGAAAAAAAGGAGGGGTAAAAACCCCAAATTATTTTTCCACTAATATCACTTGGTTATGATTTAACGGCGTTTGTTCATTTGAGATAACAACGTTGTTAGCTCAAACTACTTTTTCTTTCTCCTCTTAACCCACGCCTGTTGATATCCACTTTTTGGTCTAGCACCTTTAACTTTATCTTTACTACCTTTTGGTCTACCCAACTTCTTACCCTGATTCTTCAACGCCTGTAATCTCTGTTTCGTTGCCTCTGATATCAATTTACGTTCTAACTCCGCTAACGCTACAAACACTTTTGCCACAAACTCTCCCATCGTAGTCGTAGGGTCAATACCCTCCATTACCGACACAATCGTTACTCCTCTTGCGTTTAAATCATCAAAGTCCATAATAAACTGTCTGCTTGAACGCCACGCACGATCCAGTCTAAACACGACTATCGCTTTATATTCCCCGAATCTAGCTCGCTTCTTAACCTCTTCAAACACAGGACGATACTTAACACTACTTTCTATTTCAGTATGAATATCATATTCCCAACCTTTTAGTTGACACATCTTAATACAAGGATCAACTTGTTGTTCATAACTCTGTCCTCTGGTTGATACTCTACAATATATTGCCGCTTTCATATTAATTCCTCTACTAATCTATCATAAAACTCTTGTCCGAATATATGAATGATATCTTCTTTCATTGTAACATATACTGGCTTATCTCCCTTTTTAAAATTAGGACATCCACCACAGATTGCACCGTATTGAATTCTTAATATCCCATTCTTATCAATCGTTAATGGTATCAACTTACACGCTAAAGGTTTATACTCCGGATGCTTTAAACATAAATCTATCAATTCACAAATCCCATCTTTATTTTTGACAACTCTATCTTTAGTATGTATTTTAAAAAAATCAGGAAGAGTATCAAACTCCTCCTCTGAATACATTACATGATCTTTGTTATAACAACAGAATCCCTCGCAATTCAATCTCCCAGCAGGCGTGCAATCTAATCTCTGCAACATCCATTTCTTTGATATTCTAATCTCTTCCGGATGTTTAACATAATATTCAATTCTTTTTATATCATACATTTTAATTCCTCGATATTCTGGCTTTTATCAATACATATACTAACCCCGCTAGCCCTAACGCTAGAATTACTACAGTTAATATATTATATACAAATAATGCTTCTTCCATTCTAATCTCTCCTATCTAAATAATACTTAAGCTTGTCTTTAAATGTTATAAAATACAACGCAAACGCAATCAACAATATTGGCAATTCAATCCAATGCTCACCAAATGCGTTAGTTAAAACCGTTGCACCATAAAACCCTGTTGTCAAACCATTGTAAGTGATACATATCATATCACAAACAATCGTCGCAAAACACGCAAAGCCAATTGCTTCAGCAAATATTCTAAAATATTGTTTCCTCATTTCTCCTCCTCCACCATCATAACAATCTGTTTTCTTGTCGCAGGATATAAATGGCAATGTTCATCTAACGTATCAATATCACAATCATACTTTTCACACAACGTTCTAACCTTCTTTCTAATATGATAATTCGGTGCCCATTTTAATTGCCCCTTCATTCTTCCACCTCACTAGTAGAACTGGTAGTACCAGTTCTACACTTTTTTAACCAATCATATAATGCAAATAGCAATGCTGTTGATAACGCCAACATCAAACCAGTTGCGGCAATACCAACCCACACTATCACATGGTTAAGATATACATTCAATATACTGTATATCAAACCGTAGGCGCTAACTAACACCATACCAGCTCCTAAAACTACCAACAGTAGTTTACCTATTTTATCTCCTTTCATATTATATCACCTCTCTTAGTGTTTACTAGGTAAACACTACTCCCTACCTGGTAGGGTTTTAGTACTTTACATGTAAAGTACTAACATTCTACATTCTTGATATTCAAATCTACATTTCTCATATGATCAGACCTAATCTGTTCAAATAACGAATTAATGGGTCCCGAGACAGAGTATATATGTATATATATTTCTTCATATATTGTTTGGCGCACACCACATTTAAAATAAATAAAGGTAGGTGTTGAATGTAGAAACTATAAATGTGGCGTATTTCGTCCAATATACAAAGCTCTACCATACGTTTCATGCCCCGTACAACACCCTAGAGGTGTTGTATGTACCTGTCGTCGGGGGTATTTGAGTAACCCCCGCGACGGTTTAGGTACTATCATTTTCAATTGGCTCATCATACCATATCACATAACGCTCTTCATTCTTATTCCTATTTTTAACAACATGAATATTATTATGTGTTTCTAATTCATTCTCCGACATGAACTTGTAAACCTTATCAGCTACATCACTCGGCAAAGCGTTAGTATCAATATAATGTTTCTTATATTTACTCTGCTCCTCTGGCTCCTCTTCCTCTTTAATCTTATATTGAGGCAGCATACAAACATCCATTCCTACTTGCTCCCTTACAAACACCAACTCCCAATCTTTTATATCAAAGCCAGGGCGATGTTCCGCTTGCCACTCAATCTCCTCTTTCTTAAAACACTTCTCAAAGTGTTCGTTCAAATCATCATATCTGATATTCGCCTTACCACAATGGTTGCATTCAAATACACCATCAACAACACTTACACCATCAGTATCATATTGTATATTCCTGCCTACAAAGTCCGTGTACTTATTATTCTTTCTCATACTTCAAACTCTCCTTCCTTATCAGGGACATATTCATACGTGTATATATCAATATATATATTTTTATATACTCTTAATTTCTTAAACAAACTAACCTTTCTCTTTTTCATTTTCTCACCATCTTTAAACATTTCTTACAAGTAACATCAAGAGATTTTTCTTCCCAATAATCTTCCCAAGGGAATTTGATACCACACAATGTTTTTCTATTCTTCACATCAATAATATGTATTGGTGCACATTCTTTCCAAGCTATCATTCCTTTCTTCATATCTAAATCTCCCAAACAATATTTTCTCCAAAATTATTTTCCTGACACAAAAAACAGAATTCGTGTCGCCAAGCTCTCGCGTCTAACTTTGCCAAATCTTTTTCATACATTCATAACGGCCTCCAATTTCTATTATACTATATGTAACTGCTACTATTTATAATTTTCGTAAACAAACGGGTATTTTGGAACAATTTTTTATGTTTTTCCACAATTCTCCATAAAAAACTCAATTATCAATTAGTATGGATAACTCCAAAACTATTATATATGATCTTAATATAAATTATAACCAATACTTTTATAACGGTGCTGTGTACATATATATACTGGTTAATATGCCACGCTTAACATCTCCAGTTCGTAAACAACAAACGGTTAAACAATATGTTGGTACATCACCTATTAGATATCAACAAGCCATGCGACAATACGAGTCAAACAAATCAAAAAATTTTACTCCAGATAACAAAGCTTACTATACTTACAAAATGATAGAAGGGTTAAAACAACTTTATGAGAAAACAGAAAGTTTAACATTAAAGAAACGAATAGAGCATATCATTAGCGTTTTAGAAAAGAAACTATCAAATCTAACAGGTATGGATTATCAAACTTTTTATCAACAAGGCGCTGTTTTAGATAGACCATACCAAACTCCTTCTCATTTATCAACAACTGGTATGACACCAGCTGAAAGAGTAAAACAACAAGCATTAGAGAAATTAAAAGAAGAACAATTACAATCATATAAAATATCAATAGGCGGAGATAAATTTATAACAGTAACAAAAGAACAATATGAAAAGATGAAGAAACACAATCTTTTAGAATCATACATAGAATCATTAAAAGAATATGAAAGATTAGGTAAAAAAGGTCCCATAACTAACAAATTTGAACATGATTACGAGAGTATTTGGATTAAAGATATGAGAAAACAAGGGTTTATTATTAAAGATAAAAAAGACCCTAATACAAATAAATATCAAAAAGTTGCATATACTGAAGAAACATATTTCTGGGAGTTAAGCCAGAAGAAAGCTGAAGATATACTTGATTTAATAGATAAAGGTGATGCACTAAATACCTTCGCAAACGCTTTTAGAATTGCCTTTGTTTCTGGTCAACCAGAAGCAGTCGGCGCAATTTGGGATTATCAAAATGCAACATTACCAGAAAGAAAAAAGATACGTTCAAAAATTAAAAATAGATTAACAGAAGGTTTATACGCTGAACAAATGAAAGCAAAAGACTTTGGTTCTTATCTACTACAAAGCCCCGCTTTTCAAACAGGTTTAATATTAGCAATGCCAATAATAGGTGGTACAACAATAGGTGCTGTTTCT
>Ga0272442_10004066_pt1 | contig 20147 bp, 16 predicted proteins | sample SSMForm2O_FD_200262 | JGI IMG/M metagenome (GOLD analysis project Ga0272442, IMG submission 200262) | Marine sediment archaeal communities from Little Sippewissett salt marsh, Falmouth, MA, United States - SSM-Form-2O | ecosystem: Environmental > Aquatic > Marine > Wetlands > Sediment ... | reverse complement strand
ATCCCTACCTGGCGCAGTTCCTCCGGGGTACCGATGGCCTCTGCGATCTCCGACAGGTCGTGTGAGTAGCACAATGCCACAGGCCCAAGACCAGCCAAATTCCGCCACAATCCCTGGGACGATTACCAAGGCAGAGAGGAGTTGACAGGGGGCAGCGTTCGGTGGTAGAAAGTGTTCATTCGTTCATGACTGAACATGTGTTAGCTGCTTTGTGTCGATTGGAAAGGGCTACCATGAAGGCGTTGTTGCAGACTCTGGCGTTGTTGGTGGTTCTGGGTGTCGTCATCGGCGGGCTGTCTTGTTCGCGGCGGGGCGGGACGGATGACCAGGTGACGATCTGTTTTGGCTTTCAGGATCTGGAGACTGAGTTCTGGGTTGCCGGCCACAAGGCCATCACGGAAACCCTGCGGGCCAAGGGCATTCGCGTGCTGGAACGTAATGCCAACCAAGACGCCAATCGCCAACTCGAACAGATTCGCGACGCCATTGCTCAGGAGGCCGATGGGATCATCATCATCCCGCAAGACGGAGAAAGCGCTGTGACCATCGTGGGCGAGGCCAACCGGGCCGGCATTCCTATTGCGGTGTTCAATCGTCCGCCCAGCGACCGCAGCAATCCGGCTCTGGTCATTGTGGCCGACAATGAGAAGATTGCGGAAGAGGCAGTTACATACATGGCCAAGGTGGCCCGTGAGAAAACTGAGGGCCGCAAGTGGAAGCCGCTGATCGTGGTCGGCGATCTGGGTGACCGCAATGCAGTGGCGAGACGACAGGGTTTCTTCAACGTGATCGAGAAGAACCCCGATCTATTTGAGACCCCGATCGAAGTGCCTTCGAAGTGGGACCCGGCGACCACCCTGGCGAATTTGGAGGCCGCGTTGCAGGCTAACCCTGACGTGGATTTCCTCTTCACCAGTTCGGACTTCCTCTATCCGCAGATCAAAGCCGTTCTTGAGCCATTGGGCAAATGGAAGAAGATCGGCGAGCCGGGCCATGTCATCCTCGGCGGCCTCGACGGCGACAGCACCGCCTATAAGCTGATGGAACAGGAGTATGTGGACGCCACCGGTGTGCAGGATCTGTTCTTCGAGGCCAACGCCATCATGGATGCGTTGCTGGAGGCCATCGAAGCGAAGCAAAGAACTCCGGAGAAGTGGATGGAGGACCCGGGTTTTGCGCTGACACAGGAGAACATGGCCGAGCGTGTCGAGGAGATGTGGGGTTACCGGGTGCTGGGTGAACAATAGGCGCGACATGTGAATGGACCGTCTCAGGAATAGACCGTGCAGAGCAGGGACAACGTAACTTCGCAAACCCGGATCGCCAATCTGAAGAATGTGATCATCGGCCGGGTGCTTCTTTCCGACAGTTTTATCTTGTTTCTGTCGCTGGCGTACTTCTTGTTGCTGTGGATCTTCTTGCCACGACTCGGCAGCACGCGCAACTTGACCAATCTCTCATCGAATGTGTGGCCCCTGCTGGTGCTCGTCATCGGACAGATGTTTGTTCTGATCGTCGGCGGAATCGATTTGTCGCAGACCTCTATCATGGCGATTACCAGCGTGTGCGGGGCCTTGCTGATGACATCCCACCTGGACCCTGATTTGTTCGCTCGGAATCCCCTATGGGGAGTGTTGATCGGCGAGCAAGGTGGACCGCTGGGTGGCAGCGCGGCCGCCGTTCCGATTGGTATTGTCTTCATGCTGGCGATCGGAACGCTGGTTGGCTCGGCCAACGGTTTGGCGGTGGTGAAGCTGAAGATGCCGCCGTTTATGGTCACGCTCGTCTCGATGTTCTTCTTCAGCGGTCTGGCTATTTTCGTCACGCGAAGCGAGAACGTACGCGATCTGCCGCCAGCCTTCCTGGCCATCGGCCAGAATTACCTCGGTCGCGTGCCAGCCGGTCGCGGCTCCGTGGGCTTGGTGCCTTACTCGTTCTTTGCCGGTTTGGCTCTGGCGGTGGCCGCCTGGTTCGTGCTGGCGCGAACGATCCTCGGCCGTTGGCTCTATGCGGTCGGCATGAACCGGCGCGCGGCAACGGTCTCGGGTGTTCCCACCGACCGCGTGATCATTTGCGCATATGCGATCAGCGGGTTCTGTGCGGCGCTGGGCTCGGTGCTGTATTCATCCCGTCTGGGTGCGGGCCGACCCACGCTCGGCGAGAACGTCCTGCTGGATATCATTGGGGCGGCCGTCATCGGGGGCATCAGCCTGTTCGGCGGCAAAGGCAAGGTGCGCTGGGCATTCTATGGCGTGCTCTTCTTTGTTCTGCTGGACAGTTCGCTCTATATGCTGAATTTCAAGTTTTACACCGTCAACATCGTCAAAGGCATCGTGATCCTGGTGGCGGCCTTGCTGGACGTGCTCCGCAATCGTGTTCGGGCGGGCCGAACGTCGACAAATCGGGTGGCGACGGCATGAGCGAACCACTTCTCCATTTCGAGCATATCGGCAAGAGCTTCTTCGGAGCCATGGCGCTGCACGACGTATCTCTGGCGGTGCGGGCCGGTTCTGTGCTGGGGCTCGTGGGGGAAAACGGCGCGGGCAAGAGCACGCTGATGAACATTCTGGGGGGTGTGATCGCCGCTGATGCTGGGCGGATTCGTTTGGATGGAGAGCCCTATCGCGCCTCCAGTCCGAGCCAAGCCACACGGGCCGGAATCGCATTCATTCACCAGGAGTTGAATCTCTTTCCGAATCTCAGCATCCTCGACAATCTGTTCATCGACGGGTTTCCTCGGATCGGACGAACCCCGTTGATTTGCCGGGGTGAAGCAGCGCGGCGAGCCGAACAGGCGCTGGCAGCGGTTGATCTGTATGTTTCTTCCCGGACGCGGGTCGACCGGCTGACGCCGGGGCAGAAACAACTAGTGGAAATCGCGAAGGCACTACACGGTGGAGCGCGGATCCTCATCTTTGATGAGCCGACCACATCGCTCACCTCCCGCGAAACGGAACGGCTCTTCGGGCTGATCGAACGGTTGCGCCAGGAGGGGCGGACGGTTCTCTACATCTCTCATGCCCTGGCCGACGTACTCAGACTGGCCGACGAGATTGCCGTCCTGCGCGACGGCCAGGTGGTACAAACCGGTCCCAGAGAGGACTTCGACATCGATACGATGATCGCGGCCATGGTGGGCCGGCAGATCGACCAGCTTCATCCGGCTCGTCGAGGTCAACCCGGAAGCAAGGTTCTGATGTCGGTTGCGGGTGTCACCGAGCCGGGCATCGTCAACGACATTTCGTTCGATCTCCACGAAGGCGAGATTCTCGGGCTGTTTGGATTGATGGGTTCGGGTCGGACCGAACTGGGCCGCATTCTCTTTGGGCTGGATCCATTCCAGTCGGGGACCATCACCATATCTGGCCGGTCGCAGCGCAAGCGAACGCCCCGCAGGAGCATCGCCGACGGGATGGCATTTGTTACGGAGGACCGTCGGGAAGAAGGACTACTGATGGAAGCGTCGGTCACCGAGAACATAGCGCTGGTGGCTCTGCCGGACTACTGCCGCAACCGGGGTCTGGGCACTGTGGATCGCCCGGCTTTGCGTCATGCGCTGGATGATATGACGGCGCTGCTAAAGATCAAATGCGTTGATCCGAAAAAGGACGCGGTCAAGAGTCTCTCCGGCGGGAACCAGCAGAAGGCGGTGATCGGCAAGTGGCTGCTGGCGAAGCCGAGGGTCTGCCTGTTGGATGAGCCGACGCGTGGGATCGACGTCGCGGCCAAATACGAGGTCTATTCGATCGTCAACGATTTGGCCGATCGTGGCAACGGCCTGCTGTGTATTTCGTCGGAACTGGAGGAGCTTATCGGCATCTGCGATTCGCTTCTCGTGATGAGCAAGGGACAGATCTGCGGGCGGTTTCGGCGGGACGAATTCGACGAAGAACGGATTCTGGCGGTGGCCTTTGAAGGCCACGTCGAGCGTGGACCGCAAAACCGGTCAGGAGCGTCAAACTGATGGGCACGCTGAGGCAGGGGACATTGACGACGGTTCTGCGGAACGTTCCGATCCTGATGTTCGTGGGGACGTTTGTGGTTTTCGGGTTGCTCTCGCCGCGTTTTCTGGGGTATCAGAGTCTGGAAAATACCGCCAAGCAGGCATCCTACATCGGCATCATCGCGGTTGGCATGACGTTCGTTCTGTTGACGGCGGGCATCGACCTTTCCGTCGGATCGAACATGTACGTCTCGGCGGTGGCGGCCGGTCTGCTCATGGAGAGGTTTTCCATTTCACCGCTGCTGGCCCTGCTGGTGTGCCTAGGAGTGGGCTTGTTGTTTGGCCTGGTCAACGCCTTGGCGGTGACCCGACTACACATCATTCCCTTCGTGGTGACACTTGGGACGCAGTTTGCCGGCCGGGGGTTGGGGTGGATGCTGAGCAAAAGCCGCGCGGTGGCTTTCCCGCAGAGTGTCACTGGTCTGGGGGCTGCCGAAGTGATGGGAATCCCAGTGCCTATTGTGATCTTCGCGGCCGTGGTTGTGGTGGCCGGGGTCGTTCTGGGACGCACGACACTGGGCCGTCAGATCTATGCCGTCGGGCATGGGCTGGAGGCGGCGCACAAGGCGGGGATCAACACGCGCCGCGTTCAGGCGACGGCTTACATCCTATGCGGTGTGCTGGCCTCGCTGGGAGGTTTCATCTCCGTGGCGCAGCTAGGGAACGTCAATTCCGGGTTCGGCGAGATGGTTGAGTTTCAGGCTATCGCGGTGGCTGTCCTGGGCGGAACGAGTTTGTTCGGGGGCATCGGCAATGTCTTTCCCGGCACCGTCCTCGGGGCACTGCTGATCCAGATGGTCTGGGCCGGACTGGTTGCGACACGGACGGATCTATACCTCCAGCCGTTGATTGCCGCGGCGATCATCTTTCTGGCGGTGCTGCTCGATAGTCTGCGCAATACGATCCTGGGCAGGCTGGGGCGACGCAACATTCGCATTGAAGAGCAAGGTGTGAGACGGAGAAGAACGCGATGATGAGAATGGAAGCCTTTGGGCTGATCGTGATCTTGTTGGGGGGCACTGTTCCCGGTCGTGCAGCCGATACGGTCGGCCGGTGGATTAAACATGAGAAGCATTTCGCCAGCGACATATCCTAAATGAGTACAGCGAGGCCAAGATTGTCCACGGCAAGAACAAACTGGAGGTCACCAGTCCGGCCGAACAGGACTTCGTGCTGATCCCCGAAAGACAATAGTCAACGGTAATAGAAAGACAGACATGACTGAATTGACGACCGACCAAATGCTGGTACGCGCGAGAGCGGTGATCGAAACAGAGGTCAGGGCGGTCTCGGCCCTGAAAGATCAGTTGAGCGCCGATTTCGTTGCGGTCGCGCGACGGATCCTCGACTGTCAGGGGCATATTCTGACCGCCGGTGCGGGCACGAGCTGCGCCATGGCGCAGCGTTTCGCACATCTGCTCGCCTGCTGTGGGACGCCGGCCCTTTTTATCAGTGCCGCCAATTCGATTCATGGCGGCGCCGGCGCCATCAGCGATAAGGACATTGTCTACATTATCTCGAAAGGTGGGCAAAGCACAGAAATCAACACCTTTGCTCGAATCGCCAAGGATCGTGGGGCGAAGATCATCGCGCACACGGAGAGGCCGAAGTCGCCTTTGGGAAAGCTCAGCGACGCCGTGGTGCACGTCATGGCGCCCGAGAGCGCCGACCCTTATGGCATGATTGCCACGGGAAGCTCCTTGATGACCGGTGCGGCCTGCGATGTGCTATGTGTGCTCCTGCTGGAATTGCGTGGCTATACGAAGGAGCAGTTCGGGCATACACATCCGGGCGGTGCGGTCGGCGTGAAGATCGAAGCAGAGAAGCGAGGGGCGTGACTTATGATCTCTCGGCGTGTATAGGATTGAGGAGAACCGATGGACGTGGCGTTCTTGACGGCACCGGAGACACTTGAGATACGCGAGATTCCCGATCCGGACGTGCCGGCCGGTGGGCTCATTCTTCAGGTCAAGGCGTGCGGGATCTGTGGGTCCGACCTGCGGCGCTGGCGAGAGGGACCACCGCCCGGCGCCGATGGTGTGATCCCGGGCCATGAAGCGGCCGGTGTGGTTGTCGCGGTGGATGAGCGATGCAACCGTTTCCAGGTGGGCGACCGCCTTGCGATTGCTCCGGATGTCCACTGTGGCAAATGCTATTACTGCCGGCGCGAGCGATACAACCTCTGTGACAACCTTCGCTTCATCGGTATCACGCCAGGCTACCCTGGAGGCTTTGCCGAGAAGATAGCGCTGACATCGGAAATATTGGAGAACGGCATCGTCCATGAGATGCCTGAGGGGCTGAGCTTCGCGCACGCCGCGGTGTCGGAGCCGAGTTGCTCGGTCTTGGCGACGCATGATAAGGCCGGGACTCAGGCTGGCGACACAGTCGTCGTTATCGGCGCCGGACCCACCGGTTGTCTGCATATCGCGGTGGCCAAAGCCCGGAAGGCCAGGGTGGTGGTGGTCCAGCGCAGCAAGGCCAGGCAGAAACTGGCCTGGAGATTCGGTCCGGATCTGGTCGTCGACGCGATTGCGCAAGATGTGGTCGCATGCGTAAAGGAGTTCACCGGTGGTTTGGGTGCCGATATCGTGATCTGTGCCAATCCGGTGGCCGAAACCCAAAGGCAGGCCGTGGAGATGGTTCGAAAAGGAGGCAGAGTCCTGCTTTTTGGCGGCCTGCCCAAGGCCAACCCCATGACTACGTTGGACGGCAACAAGATTCACTACGGCGAGGTCGAAGTCATCGGGACCTTCTCGTATCACCCGCGGATTCATCGCCGGGCTTTGGATTTGCTGGCTGACGGGACATTGCCGGCTGAGAAGATCATTACGCATCGGCTCCCATTGGACGAAATCAACCAGGCCTATCGAACCGCTGCGGCGGGAGATGCTCTGAAGGTGCTCATATCCTTTGCGAAAGACTGAACCATGATCGGTTTGAATGCGGAACTTCAGGAAAGACACGAGCGGAATGATCCCGTGCGCATCGGCCTGATCGGCGCCGGGCAGATGGGCATCGACGTTGTTGCCCAGATCACCATGATGAAGGGAATCGATGTCGTCGCCATCGCCGATGTGAACCGGGCCAGAGCGAAGGAGGCCTTTGAGATCGCCGGGCTGCAAGGAGAGGTGGTCGAGATGGGTTCGGCCATGGCGGCCGATGCCGCCATCAGGGCGGGCAAGAGAGTGTGCACGAGCGATTTTCGGGTCGTCACGGCCATGCGGCAGGTGGAGGTGATGCTCGAAGCGACGGGCGTGCCCGAAGTCGGTGCCAAAGCCGCCATGCTCGCAGCGCGGAACGGCCAGCAGTTGGCCATGATGAACGTCGAGACCGATATCACCGTGGGACCTCTACTGAATTGGCATGCGACGCAAAAGGGTGTGCGCTACGCGTTGGCCGCAGGGGATGAACCGGCGGCCTGCAAGGAGTTGTACGACTTCGCTGATGCGCTGGGTTTCACGATTGTCGCGGCGGGCAAGGGCAAGAACAACCCTCTGGATCGTCACGCCAAGCCGACCGATGAAGCCTGGGCCAAGGAGGCCGCCCGACGAGGACTCAACCCTAAAATGCTGATCGAATTCGTGGACGGCAGCAAGACGATGATCGAGATGGCGGCCGTCTCGAACGCCACGGGGCTGAAACCCGACGTGCGGGGCATGCACGGTCCTCGAACCAGCCGCGGCAAGCTTAACGAGACATTTGCGTTGAAAGAGCACGGTGGGGTCTTGAATCGCGCCGGTGTGGTCGATTACGGCATCGGTGGTGTCCATCCGGGGGTCTTCCTGGTCGTGACTACGGATCATCCACGCCTGCGACAAGCGCTGGTCTATCGAGACATGGGAAACGGGCCGTACTACACCCTCTTTCGTCCTTACCATCTCTGTAGTATCGAAGTGCCACTGACATGCGCGATGCTGGTGATACGCGAGAAGTCTAACATGTTTCCCATGAGCCGATTGACATCGGAGGTTTTCGCGGTGGCCAAGCGGGACCTTCAGCCGGGTGACATTCTAGACGGCATCGGCGGTTGTTCCTTCTATGCCTTGATCGACGAGTACGAGGCCGCCAAGAGTGAAAACCTGCTGCCCATAGGCTTGGCCAAAGATGCGAAACTGACCAAACCCGTCGGGCAGGATACGCCGTTGCGATACGATGATGTGGCGTTGTCCGAATTGAGCACGGTCCTGTTGCTGCGACGACTCCAGGACCGTTGGATGGCTGGTCAGATCGACGAGCAGGAATTGCTGAACTCTTTGGACGCCATCGCGCTGGACTGAGCCTGCGATTGCCTTTGAATACACGAGGTGTGTATGTCGGTTATTGGTTTGGACATTGGAACAGCGGGCTGCAAAGCGGCCGTATTCAGTGACGAGTGGAAGACTGTCGCCAGTGCCTCTCGGGAGTATCCCGTGCTCACGCCCCACCCCCACTGGGCCGAGCAGGATGCTGATCTCGTTTGGCGGCTGGCCTTGGAGGTGCTGGCGCAGGTGGCGGAACAGAGCAGGGAGGATCCGCCCAAAGCGATGGCGTTGTCCGTTCAGGGCGAGGCCGTTATTCCGGTCGATCGAACGGGCCGTCCTCTGCGCCGTGCCATCCTGGGCATGGATACCAGATCGACGGCCGAGAACGAGTGGCTCGCCGATACGTTCGGGCCCGAAGCGCTCTTCCAGCGCACCGGCATGCCGATGCATACCATGAATACGATCACGAAGCTCCTCTGGCTCCAGCACAACGAGCCCCGGGTCTGGGAGAAGGCCACTCAGTGGCTGCTCTACGAAGACTACTTCCTGCGCCGTCTGACGGGTCGGGCTGTCGTCAGTCACTGTCTGGCCTCGCGTACGCAGATGTACGATCTTAGGACTTCCACCTGGGCGGCTGATGTCCTCGACTGTTGTGGTATCGATCAAGGTTGCCTGGCACGACTGCTTCCATCGGGCGAAGCCGTCGTGGGAACGCTCGACAAGACCGTCGCCCAGAAGATCGGCCTGCCAGCGTCTGTGCTGGTCGCGACGGGCGGACATGATCAGGCCTGTGCCGCGTTGGGTAGCGGCGTCATCCAGCCTGGGCTGGCGATGGTCTCGACGGGGACCGCTGAGGTCATCGAGGTGGCAATGGATTCGCCCGTGGTTGATCGCAAGCTGCGTGAGGGCAACATATCGGTTTATCGGCATGTCGTGCCCGGCTTGTACCTGGCCATGACGCTTAATCACAGCGGCGGGCTCACGCTACGCTGGTTCCGCGACACACTTTGCGGAGATCAGGTAGCAAAGGCTGCGCGAGCGGGGCAGGGGGCCTACGACCTGATCCTGGCTGATGCTCCTGCGGGGCCGACCGATTTGTTGGTGTTGCCTCATTTTGCTGGGGCAGGCACGCCGTTGCTGGATACCCGCTCCCGGGGGGCCATCGTGGGTTTGACATTTGCCACGACGCAAGCCGAGATCGCAAAAGCGGTGCTGGAAGGACTGACTTTTGAACTCCGCACCAATCTCGAATTGCTCCGCGCCGCTGGAGTCAGGCTCGACGAGTTGCATGCGGTCGGTGGTGGTGCGCGGAGCAAAGTATGGCTGCAATTGAAGGCGGACATCTGTCGCATGCAACTGCGCGTCCCCCGAGTGACGGAGGCTGCCTGCCTAGGGGCTGCGATTCTCGCGGCCGTTGCGGCCGGCGACTATCCGGACGTCCCTGCGGCTGTGCACGGTGCTGTTGGTTTCGATAGCGTTGTACAGCCAAGCCCAGAACGCGGCAGCCGATACGACCAGCGCTACGAATCCTACCGGCAACTCTATCCCGCTCTTAAGCATGTTTATCGAATAGAAGGCTGACGCGAATCAGTTCGTGGCTACCGAGGCCCGACAGAATTGAAGGCCGGATCAATGGCACAAAACAGAAGAATCGTATTGCTGATCAATCCTTCCCGACAATACACGCGCGGCGTCCTCAGCGGCATTGCCGAATACGCGCGACTCCAGGGTCTTTGGACGTTCTATCGACCCCTTGAATATCGCGAGCGAAAAGCCGGGCGTCGACTTCTGCCCGTTCTCAAAGCCCTCAAGCCCGATGGTATCATCATGCGCGAACCGCCGGAAACCAGGGCCATCGTCAAGATGGGCGTGCCGACGGTGTGTTTTCCCTACAGTCGGGAAACGATGGAAGGGGTCGCCAATGTCATTACGGACCATAAGGCCGTCGCCCGCATGGCGGCCGATCACTTACTGAATCTGGGTCTGCGGCACTTTGCCTATTGTGGATTCGGTGACTGGTGGTGGTCGCGGCGTCGGCGGGACCGATTCTGTGAGGCGGTGAGTCAGGCTGGCTTCAAGGCGGAAATCTATCGACTGTCCAGCCCACGGTCGGAGCAGACGTGGGACAAGGAACTGCCGCGAATTATTGACTGGCTTCGGCATCTGCCCAAACCGGTTGGAATTATGGCTTGCAACGACGACCGCGGCGAGTTGGTGATCGATGCATGTAAGATGGATGGTTTGAAGGTTCCGGATGAGGTGGCTGTGGTCGGTGTGGACAACGACACGCTGATCTGTGATCTGTGCAGTCCGCCTCTCTCCAGTGTGGCCGAGAACCTGCAGAGAATTGGCTATGAAGCGGCTGAAACACTTGATCGCATGATCAAAGGTGTGGAAGAAGGCCGGCCTACCTTGTGTATACGACCGACGCATGTCGTGGCTCGGCAATCGACGGATGTACTAGCGATGGATGATCCGGATGTTGTGACCGCGCTGCGATTTATCCGCGAGCGCGTGCGCCTCAATATCGGGGTACAACAGGTCGTGGAAGTCACGAAGCTGTCCCGCCGGGCACTGGAACAGCGCTTTCGCCATGCTTTGGGGCACTCCATTCACGGCGAGATTCAGCGTGTCCGGTTGGAACTGTTGGAGCGCATGCTCATTGAGACCAACAAGTCTGTGACAGAAATCGCCACCATGCTTGGTTTTCCGGATGCCGCTCATATCTCACGTCTCTTCCGCAAGGCCAAGGGGATCAGCCCGATGATGTACCGTCGACAGCGTCGGTGCTGAGAGAAGGTGTCGCGGGGCGAGAGGATCTCCTCGTTCTCTCAGGCGAAGACCTCGACGGTAGTGGCATTGCGCAAAATGGCAGAGCGGGTGCGCAAAATGGCGTTGTTTGTCAATCTCCATCATCGCATACTATAAAAGGGGTGTACAAGGGCTGTTCGGAAACGGAAGGAGAGCATGAGTATACGAAGGGTGAAGGCGTTCACGCTGATCGAATTGCTGGTTGTCATCTCCATCATCGCTTTGCTGATGGCCATTCTCATGCCAGCTCTGAGCAAGGCGAGAGATCAGGCTCGAACGTTACGATGTCGCGCCAACTTGAAGCAGTACGGTATCGCTTTGCGCATGTACCTGGACGACAACAACTACGACTTCCCCAACGCCTCCACGTGGCTCAAGTCGGAGGGACACAATTGGGTGCGAAAGGGCGAAATCCCCGACGGCGTCATGTGGCCCTATCTGAAAGATCTCGATGTGCACATGTGTTCAAAATTCAACATGCTCGCGAAGGGTACGGACTACGCCGACACGGCCGTCAGCTATGTCATGAATTCCTATGTCGGTCGCGGGGGCACGATCTGGTCGAACTGGTTGGGGCCGAACGTTACCGGCGTGACCAAAGAAACGCAGGTGTACCAGCCGTCGCAGGTGATCGCCTTCACCGAGGAGAACACCTGGACGATCGAGGGATACAGCATCGCTCCCTTCAATGATACGCATTTCACCGTTGGAAACGCCAATAGGCAGATTGACAACTATGCCACGTTTCACAACACGCCAGGTGATATCGATCGCGGCGGCGCCAATATCGCCTTCATCGATGGCCACGTCGAACTGCTGCGTCGCCTGGATGATCTGGACGAGGGCTTCCGACTGGCGTGGCCGAAGAAGGAGGTTCCATACGCACAGTAGTCCGTGAAGGCAGGGGAAGCCTGTGCCTCTGAGGTGGGCAATGCCACAAGTTCAGGAGGAGAGTCACCCCGAGAGAGAGGAGAAGTAGTAAACGGTTGTGGGGGTATGACAGGAAGACAGCTTTTGGGAGGTGCAAGCCATGAAAGCAGTGCGATCGAACAAGGTGATCTATCTATTGGTCTTCATGCTGTTATTGTGCATGGCTCCAGGGGCCCGGGCCGCTGTCGTCGGTGCCTGGCTCTTCGACGAAGGCAGCGGTACGACAGCCACCGACTCATCGGGCAACGGTTTGACCGGGACCATCATGGGGGCTCCGGAATGGCTCGCGGAAGGTGAGGGCATGTTCGGTTCCGCCCTGCGATTCGGGGAAGACGACTGTGTCGATTTTGGCCCTCCCACCCCGCCGGCTCTATTGGTGGAGCAGGATATTACCCTCTCGGTTTGGTGCAAGCCTCATCAGGTCGTGTCGCATTGGCAGGTCGTTCTCTCTATGCAGCGCGGCACCACCGGCGGCGAGGCGTATGCCATGACGTATGGCAGCAATGACGATCAACTCCGCCTCATCTTGAACCCACTCTCAGGAGGTGATATCCAGATCGCCGATCCGACTCCCTTCGTTTTGGACGAATGGATCCACGCGGCGGCGACATATGACGGCCGCGAAGCGATTCTCTACCGGAACGGTGAACCCGTCGCGACCGATTCCACCAGTGCCTCCGGCGCACTCGATCACGGCGATGGAAACGGTCGTTTTGCCATCAACGGCAATTACAACTCCCTCAACGGAGGCCTGGGCGAATTCACGGTCTCCACGCTGGACGAGGTCGTGATCCTCGATGAAGCCCTGAGTCAGGAACAGATCCAGGGCCTCATGGGACTGGGCTACCAAGCTTGGAAGACGGGGCCGGGCGTTGCCAGAGATCCGCAGCCGGCCGATGAGGCGATCGATATTTCGCGCGATGTCGTCTTGAGCTGGACGCTAGGGGATTTCGCCGTGACTCACGATGTCTATTTCGGCGTGAGTTTTGAGGATGTCAACGCCGCCAGCCGGACCAGTCCGATGGATGTCCTCGTCAGTCAGGGCCAGACTGATGGAACGTTTGACCCGGAGGGGCCCCTGGAATTTGAGCAGACCTATTACTGGCGCATCGACGAGGTCAACGGGGCACCCGATTACGCGATCCATCGTGGAAACGTTTGGAGTTTTACGACAGAACCGGTGGCTTACCCGCTGACTGGCGTCATGGCAACCACCAACGGAATCTCGGAGACGGGGTCCGGTCCAGAGAAGTTGGTTGACGGTTCCGGTCTCGGTGCTGACGATGGACATTCAATCGATGCTGGCGACATGTGGCTGGCCAGTCCTAGCGGAGACGAGCCACTCTGGATTCAGTTCGAGTTCGACCGAGTCTGCCAGCTCCATGAGCTGTGGGTGTGGAACTATAACGTCCAGTTCGAAGTGGTTCTCGGCTTTGGTCTCAAGGACGTTACCATCGAGTATTCCCAGGATGGCGTCGACTGGACAACCCTTGGCGATGTCGAACTCGCCAAGGCTACGGCGTCCAGCAGCTACACGTATAACACGACGATTGACATGGGCGGCGTGGCCGCCAAGTACGTCAGGCTGAACGTCAACAGCGGCTGGGGCGTGATGGGACAGTTCGGGTTGAGTGAGGTTCGCTTCCTGCATGTTCCCGTCCAAGCGCGCGAGCCCGAGCCGGTTGACGGTGCAGCCAACGTCGCGCCGAACGTGGCGCTGAACTGGCGGTCGGGCCGTGATGCCGAAGCTCACGATGTGTATCTTGGAACCGATCCGGATATGCTCGATCTCGTCGATACGGTCGACGCCGTCGGGTTCACGCCGGATGGCGTTGAGTATGATGCCACGTACTATTGGAGAATCGACGAGATCGACGCGGCTTCCGTCTGGGAAGGTGACGTTTGGGACTTCTCCACTCAGCCGTACGCCGTCGTGGAGGATTTTGAGAGCTACACGGATGACGAGAACACGATCTTCGACACCTGGCTGGATGGTTTCGTCAATGAGACGGGCTCGACGGTTGGCTACTTCGACGCCCCGTTTGCCGAGCAGACGATCGTCCACGGTGGCCGGCAGTCGATGCCGCTGTTCTACGACAATGCCGGTTCGACCGTGGCCGAGGCGGAATATGCCTTCGATGCACAGGATTGGACCGCCAACGGTTTGAAGAGCCTCTCGCTGTATTTCCATGGCGAGCCGGACAACACGGGGCAGTTGTACGTCAAGATCAACGACACCAAGGTTGTCTATGACGGTGGCTCGACGGATATCGCAAAAGCCCAGTGGCAGGTTTGGAATATCGATCTGGCCACCGTAAGCGGGGATTTGCGCAGTGTCACGCGGCTGGTGGTCGGTGTGGAGGGTGCCGGGGCGACAGGCGTTGTCTATGTTGACGACATCTTCCTCTACCCCAAGACGCCGGAATTGCTCGCCCCAGTGGATCCGGGCGTTGACGGCCTATTGGTTGAGTACACATTCGACAATGGCACAACCGACAGTTCCGGCAATGGCTATGATGGTACGTTGCTCAACGACGCTCGTGTCGCGGACGGGGTGCTTATCCTCGACGGGACCGACGACTTGATGGCCATACCGAGACTTGGCGGTCCAGACGCCACCTTCAATCAGTGTACCTACTCGATGTGGATCCATTCGGACGTTGATCCGGCTACCCTCGACTTCACCGGTGGCATCAATAGCGATGGTTGGTCGTCCGGCGGCATCCACTGCAAACTCCGCAGGGGAGTGGCCAATGCGGGGATCAACGGCCTGGCCGGTGGTGACATGCAGGGCGATGCGGTGGTCCAGGCAAACGTGTGGGTGCACCTGGCTCTGACCGTCTCGGACAATGAAGCCGCGATCTACCTGAACGGCAACCTCCAAGATTCCCGGGGTTTCGCCTCGCCGCTGACCATGATTCTCGGTAACGGGTCGGTCGGTGCGTGGAACAACAACGGCGATATCGTGCGCGAGCTGAAGGGGCAGATGGACAACGTCCGTGTCTACGGTCGGGGGCTGTCTGAAGCAGAGGTTCTTTGGCTTGCCGGCCAGAGAAATCCGGTACACATGCCCTTCTGACACGATCTGTGCAGAGGAGCCTTCGCGGTTGAATTGCTAGCTTGACCAGCAGAAGAGTCTATGTGCGAGAGGCCGGGCCACCTATCAGGCCCGGCCTCATCGTTTAGCCGGGGTCGAGCTATGGTGGCCGAGACAGCAGATGATCATGAAAAGTCAGGTGATGCCAGGAGAATATGGCGCTACGCTGTCGAGCAGGCAGATTCTCACGTCATGCGTCTTTTGGGCATTAGAAAGAACCCCCATGGTGCTATGGCAGACGTGCGTTGTTTGCCCCACGCAGGAAGGATACTACGCAGATGTCAGACAAGAAGGTGACATTTGGTGTGATCGTAGGAACCAGGGGGATTTTCAATCCCCAGTTGGCCGTAGAAGGCCGCAGGCAGCTGCTGGCCAGGTTGGATGCCCTTGGCTTCGGATATGTGGTCCTTCCGGAGACGGCTACGGCTCATCAGGCGGTCGAGACACGGGCGGATGCCAAGAGGTGTGCGGCCCTGTTCCATGAGCATCGCGATCGCATCGATGGCGTCGTCGTCGTGCTTCCCAATTTTGGCGACGAACTCGGCGTGGTCGAAACCCTCGATCAGGCCCGTCTGGGTGTTCCTGTGTTGGTGCAAGCCTGCAATGATCGACTCGATTCGGTCGATGTGGCGAGCCGGCGGGATGCCTTCTGCGGCAAGCTCTCGGTCTGCAACAACCTTTACCAGTACGGCATTCCTTTCACCGATACTCGGGATCATACGTGCGACATCGCGGGCGATGTCTTTGCCGCCGACCTGGGTCTCTTTGCTCGTGTCTGCCGTGTAGTCCGAGGGCTGCGCCGGGCACGCATCGGCGCAATCGGCGCCCGTCCGGCGGCTTTTCAGACAGTGCGATTCAGCGAGAAGCTGCTCCAGGATTCCGGGATCACGGTGGTGCCTGTCGATTTGTCCGAGATCATCAGCCGGGCCCAACAGCTCGATGACAGGGCCAAAGCCGTTCAGCAGAAGCTCTCAGAAATCAAGAGCTATGGCACGATCCCCAAACGGATCGATCCGCAGAACGTGCTGAAACAGGCCAAACTCTCTGTGGTCATCGAAGAGTGGATGGCTGAAAATGAATTGGATGCCAGCGCCATTCAGTGTTGGACGTCCGTTCAGAACAACTACGGCTGTGCTACTTGTCTGTCGATGAGTCTGATGGGCGAGAAGCACATGCCCAGCGCGTGCGAAGTGGACGTGGCCGGCGCCGTCTCGATGTACGCCTTGCTGTTGGCCTCGGGACAGATTCCTGGCTTTCTCGACTGGAACAACAATTACGCCGATGAGCCGGACAAGTGCGTATGCACGCATTGCAGCAATTTCCCCAAGAGCTTCATGGGCAACGACGTCGAGATCTCCGAACTCGATGTGTTGGGCGAAACGCTGGGCAAAGAGAACTGCTTCGGGGCCGTTAAAGGACATGTCGCCCCCGGTCCCATGACGTTCTTCCGTATGTCCACAGATGACCGATGTGGGATCATCAAGGCCTATCTCGGAGAGGGGAGGTTTACGGACGATCCGTTCGAAATGGACGGAGGGGTTGCCGTCTGTGAGATACCCCATCTGCGTGATCTGATGGCGTACATGTGCCAGAACGGCTTCGAGCACCATGTGGCCATGGCCCGAACACACTGCGCCGACGTACTGCATGAGGCTGTGACAAAGTATCTGGACTGGGATTTGCATTACCATTGCTAAGAACGCTACGGCGTATCTAACGTGGAGATATGTCACACTCGCCGAGAAGGAGAATACGCGATATCGCGTGCCAGCGAAGGAGAAACTATGAAGTCTTTTCGAGTGCGAAGTATGGGGTGTTTGAGCCTGCCGCAGAGTCTGGTATTGGTACTAATGATCATTGTTGCCACCGGAGGCGCCGCCTTGGCAGACCTGCCGGGTCTTAAGGTCTCGGACAACGATCGGTTCCTTGTCTATGAGGACGGACGGCCGTTCTTTTGGCTAGGCGATACCGCGTGGGAATTGTTTCACCGGCTGGATCGCCCGGAGGCACAACGGTATCTGAAGAACCGGGCTGACAAGGGCTATACGGTCATCCAGGCGGTTGCACTGGCTGAGCGGGACGGACACAGCGACCCGAACCCCTATGGGTATCTGCCGCTGATCGATTTCGATCCGGCCTGCCCGGCGGTAAAGGACGGCCCGGAGAACGATTACTGGGACCATGTGGATTACATTGTGGACAAGGCCAATGAACTGGGCCTTTACATTGGTTTCCTCCCGACGTGGGGCCGCTACTGGCATGACAACGTCCACCAGGGCAGGCCACTGTTTACGCTTGAGAATGCCGAGATTTACGGTCGCTGGCTGGGGCGGCGCTATCGGGACAAGGACCTGGTCTGGATCCTGGGTGGCGACCGCACGATTGAGAATGATCAGCACAAGCGAATCATGCGCGCGATGGCCCATGGACTTCGCGAAGTCGATGACGGGGCCCACCTGATTACCTTCCACCCACGAGGGGGGCACGGCTCGGCCGAGTCCTTTCACAATGAGAATTGGCTCGACTTCAACATGCGGCAGAACGGCCATAATGTCAAGTTCAATGAAGGTTTTCAAAACACACGGGTCGACTATGAGCGCACGCCGGTCAAGCCGGTCCTCGATGGCGAGCCCATCTACGAGGACCATCCGGTCTCGTTCCAGGCAGGACGTTTGGGTCATTCCATCGCCTCGGACGTCCGACGGCCACTGTATTGGGACCTCTTTACCGGGGCCTTTGGCCACACCTACGGGCACCACTCGGTCTGGCAGATGTGGCAGCCAGGTCGTCATCCGGTGAACAATCCTCTTATGCCCTGGTTTGAGGCGATCGATCAGCCCGGGGCCGGACAGATGCAGTATGGCCGCTGGCTCATCGAATCGCGTCCATTCCTGACTCGGATGCCGGACGATTCAATCCTCGTGCCCCATCACTCCGATCCGGATGTCCGTGAAATGCAGAAAGCCACCGTAAGTACCGAGCTGACACACGTCGTCTATACCCGCGACAAGACCGGCGAAGCGACACTGTACATCGACGGCAACAGGGTTGCAGCCGAGCATATTGGTGGTGGACTATCGGCTTGGCAGGACGGTCTCCGCTTGGCGCTGGGCAACGAACTGACCAAGGACCGGCCGTGGCAGGGCGAGCTGTACCGAGTGGCTGTCTATGGGCGTGCCCTGAAAGCTGGGGAGATTGCCCAGGTTGCTGAGAACGGTCACCGGAAGAAACCGGCCGGGTCCTTGGCGCTCTATGCATTTGAGGAAGGGCGTGGCCAAACCGTGAAAGACACCTCTGCGAGCGGAACGCCGCTTCATCTACAGATCCAGGATGCCTCGGCAGTTCAATGGCTCGAGGGTGGCGGTCTACGGATTTCCCGGCCGACGCTTATCATTTCGTCAAAGCCGGGCGAGAAGATTATCGACGCTGTACGGAAGTCCGGAGCCATTTCGATTGAGGCTTGGGTCAGACCCGCGAACACGGCCCAGACCGGCCCGGCCCGCATCGTGACCATTTCCCGAGATACCGGTGTGCGGAATATCACCCTGGGCCAGAGAGCCACGACGTATGAGGTACGTCTTCGCACGACGGCTACGAGCGCCAACGGCGAGCCAGCCCTCTCCTGGCCTCAAGGCGATACGCTAACAGTACCGACCGCTGTTCCGGGTGCGGGGCGCTACCGCTTTGTGGCTATGCGGGACCGTGATAGAACCTACGCCATGGTCTATGCTCCTATAGGACGCCGTTTCACCGTACGGATGGATGCCATTGCCGGTCCCAAGGTCAAGGCCTGGTGGTATAACCCCCGCACCGGGGAAGCGACCGTAATCGGCACGTTTGACAGTCAGGGCCAGCGGCAGTTCACGCCGCCCAATCAGGGCGAAATGCTCGACTGGGTGCTCGTCCTGGATGACGTAGCTAGGCAGTATCCGGCGCCTGGGACTCGAAGCGGAACGGGCCGATGAATGGTCTCCAGATCATTGGCTCCTGCGATGGAGGTGTTGGTGTGTGCGAAGTAGCGCGACTGCAAGCTTTGCTCGACTTCCTATGTCAGAACGGCTTTGAGCACCACGTAGCCATCAACCGAGGATGTTATGCCGACATTCTCGCACAGGCCTTCGGCAAGTATCTGAGGTAGGATGTCTATCATCGCTGCGTATCGGATTAGCCCTGGTGAGGCTCCGGGAAAGGATATTGTCCCATGGCGAGGAAAGAGTCATGCATGCGCGTCTGGGTTCCTCAGATGATGCTTGTGGTTGCTCTGCTCTCTATGCCCGTAGGGTACAGTTGTTATCCATTGCCAATTGCCTCTCTGGTAGAGACTCACATCCCGTCTTGACGAAACCCCTTGCCAGTTCTGTACTGATGAACTAGCCTTGCCCGACTATGAAACAGAAGGTATGGCTAACGCTGATCACTTGTCTGGCGTATTGCGTCGACCGGGAACTCTACAAGGCGATTGACTATCTGCGAGAACAGGTCCGAGTCCTGATCGAGCAGCAGGAGAAGGACAAACGCATACTCCTCGACGATCATCAGAGGCGTCGATTGGCAATGAAGGCCAAACGTCTAACCCGCAAGCTCCTGGAGGACACAACGGTTCTGTTCACTCCGGACACAGTCTTGGGCTGGTACCGCCGGCTCATTGCCCAGAAATACGATGGCAGTCGGAACTGCAAGAATCCGGGCCGACCGAGGATCTCCGAAGAAATAGTCGAGCTGGTGCTGCAGTTCAAGCGAGAGAACCCGAACTGGGGCTACACACGAATCAGGGATTACATCGTGTATCTTGGCTATAAGATCGGCGAGACCACCGTCAAGAACATCCTCATTGCCAACGGCTTTGATCCCGAGCCTGAGATGACTCGTAAGACGACATGGATACAGTTCATCCAGAGCCATTGGAGTATTCTTGCAGCCTGCGACTTCTTCTCCATTGAATTGCTGATCAGGGGCCGACTGGTACGCTGCATGGTTCTATTCGCCATTGACCTGTCAACTCGCAAGGTCGAGATTCTTGGTGTGAAGCCTGGTCCCAATGGTGCATGGATGGAGCAGGTTG
>Ga0272442_10004065_pt1 | contig 20147 bp, 25 predicted proteins | sample SSMForm2O_FD_200262 | JGI IMG/M metagenome (GOLD analysis project Ga0272442, IMG submission 200262) | Marine sediment archaeal communities from Little Sippewissett salt marsh, Falmouth, MA, United States - SSM-Form-2O | ecosystem: Environmental > Aquatic > Marine > Wetlands > Sediment ... | reverse complement strand
TTATAGCTAAGATTATAATAAACCATACATATTATAAACTTAGAGTAGGGGTAAAAAAATTGGAAACTAGCAAAAAAATTTCATTTATAGAAAAATTTTATCTCTTCATACTTAACAAAAGGAACGTGTTTTTATTTGGCATCCCATCTGTATCCTCTCCGAAATTTTCCTTTTGTTAATAATACCCCTGCTAACGTACATTTATTTACTGGTTATTAGCATTATTTTTTATAAATAATTAAACAAAAAACGAATTTAAAACTGTTTTAAACATGAAATAAAACCAACATGAAATAATGATTATATTCGGATATGAACATATGATGTTTTAGAGGTATATTAAAATGAAAAACTTAGTTGAAACAGCAATTGAAGCGGGAAATTTTAAAACACTTGTAAAAGCAGTTCAAGAAGCAGATCTAGTAGAGACCCTTCAGGGTGATGGTCCTTTTACAGTTTTTGCTCCAACTGATGAAGCTTTTGCAAAGTTACCTGCAGAAACTCTCGAAAATATTATAAATGATAAAGAGAAATTAACAGAGATATTAACATATCATGTAGTACCTGATAAAGTAATGTCAGATAAAGTTGTTAATCTTTCAAATGCTCCAACAGCAAATGGCAAACAACTAACTATTAATGTATCTGGTGGAGTTAAAGTTGATAACGCAAATGTCGTTAAAACAGATATTGAATGCAGTAATGGAGTAATTCACGTAATTGATTCTGTTTTAATACCTAAATAAACATCCCATCCCATCCATCCTCCCCTTTTTTGGGGAGGAATGGGGAGTAATATATATGATAAATAAAACAATATTTTCAATATTTAAAGAAGGAAGTAGAACATACTTTTATAGCAGTTTATTTTTTCCATCATATATCAAAAAAGAAGTTTTTAGCTTGTATGGCTTTGTAAGAAAAGCAGATAATTTTGTTGATCATAAACCTCAGGACATTCAAGGTTTTTATAATTTTAAAGAGAAATATGAAAAAGCAATTAATGGCTATAAAACAAATGATATAGTTATTGATTCTTTTGTGGAACTTTCTGAAAAAAAAGATTTTAATCCAGCATGGGTTGAGGCTTTCTTGGAATCAATGGAAATGGATCTAACAAAAAATTCATATGAAAATATTGAAGAGACTTTAAAATACATATATGGATCAGCAGAAGTGATTGGTCTCATGATGGCAAAAATCATGAAACTTCCAGAAGAATCATATCATCATGCAAGATACCTTGGAAGGGCAATGCAATACATTAATTTCATAAGAGATATTGCAGAAGATAAAACTTTAGGACGTAACTATTTTCCTAAAAATGAGTTAAAGAAACATAAACTAGATTCTCTAAATTTTGATCATTTAAATAGTAACAAAATTAATTTTACAAATTTCATCCATGAGCAATTAAATAGATATTGTTCTTGGCAACAAAAAGCTGAAGAAGGATATAAATACATTCCAAAAAGATATTTGATCCCTGTGAAAACTGCATCGGAGATGTATAATTGGACAGCGGTTCAAATATACAAAAAACCATTTATTGTTTTTAGTGAAAAAGTAAAACCAATGGTAAAACAAATTATTACAACAACATTTTTAAATGTAATTGACCCAGAAAAACCAAATTATAGGTTAAATATATGTACTATTCCGAAACATATAACTCAGATAAATTATTAATAATACTTAATATTACAAACCTAGTTAGGAGTTCGAATAATAATGAGTTTAGAACAACAGATTGCACTATATATAATAGTCATCCTAATAACTTTTTTATTCATGGAATTTGTCGCATGGTTCTTACATAAATACGTAATGCATGGTTTTGGCTGGTATTTACATGAGGATCATCATAGATCATCTAAAGGAAAATTTGAAAAAAATGATTTATTCGGCGTATTTTTCAGCCTGCTATCATTTAGTTTAATATTATTAGGTTTTCTAGGTTTTTTACCTATACTACTACCAATTGGAATTGGAGTTGCATGTTATGGAATTGGATATTTCCTTGTCCATGACATATTTTTTCACAGAAGACTAAAAATAAAACATAGGCCTAAAAGCAATTACATGAAAAGAGTTCTCCATGCTCACTCGGTACATCATCAAAAAAGCAAACCACATGAAGGGATTTGCTTTGGATTCCTATATGCAAGTAAAAAATATAATGTAAAAAAATAAATAAAATGAATAATAAAATAAAATTAATAATAGAACTCGGGCGTCTTAGATTTCTTGCCGCAGGTTTTTTATTATATATACTAGGAGTTTTATTAGCAATAAATTCAGATGCTGAATTTTCAATTACATATTTTATATTTGGTTATGCAATAATGCTTCCTGCACATCTTTCACTATCTTATAGCAATAATTATTTTGATATAGAAGCTGATAAAAAAAGTAAATCTGTATCAATCTCTGGTGGAACAAAAATACTGGTAAAAAATCCAGATTTAATACCCCTTTGTAGAAATATTGCCTTAGGATTAACAATTATATCTATTTTATTTGCTTTAACATTTATAATTTTGTTTTCTTATCCTTTAACATTCCTACTTTTTATAATATTTGGGAACCTTCTAGGATGGTTTTACACAGCACCACCTTTTAGACTTGCATACAAAGGTTTAGGTGAAATTGCCAATATGATTAACATGGGTTTTCTAATGCCAGGTATTGGGTATTGGACTATGAATGGAAATCTTGATTTATTTTTTATAATATTTGCTTTTGCTTTTTTGCTTTACGGTCTTTTTTTTATAATAACTGTTGAAACTCCGGATATGGAAAGTGATAAGAAAGCAAAAAAAATGACTTTATTAGTAAAAATCGGTAGGAAAAAAAGCTATAAAATACTGATATTATCCCTCGTTATCGCTTCATTATACTACTTGATTATAGCCTTTTTAGATATAATCTCAAAAATAAATTATTCAATAATTTACTGTATATCGCTTATTCCATTGGTTATAGCAGTGTATCAATGGTTTAAAAAACCATATTTGAAAAAGAATGCTACAAAAATAGCTGAAAATAATTTGAATGCACTAATTTTATTTGTGATAATAATGAATACCTATTTAGTTATTAATTATACATTCTTAAAATAAGGAGTTTCATAATGAATAATAATTTTGTAAAACCAAAAATATTGATTAGTAAATGTATTGAGTTTGATAACTGTAGATACAATGGGCAGATGATTGGTTCAGATTTTGTAAAAAAACTAAAAAAATTTATTGAATTTATTCCAGTTTGTCCTGAAGTTGAAATTGGCCTTGGAATTCCAAGAAGCCCAATAAGAATTGTTGATGAAAAAGATAAAATTATTCTTGTTCAACCTGAAACAAAAAAAGATGTCACAATAAAAATGATTGATTTTTCAAACAATTTTTTAAAAAACATTGAAATAGATGGAGTGATACTAAAATCTAAATCTCCATCATGCGGAATAAAAGATGTGAAAATATATCCAAAAATAGAAAAATCAGCACCTATAAGAAGAGATAAAGGTTTTTTTGGAAAAGCAGTAATAGAAAAATTCCAACTTATTGCAATTGAAGATGAAGACAGATTAAGAAATAGAATAATAAAAGAAAATTTTCTAAGAAAAATATTTACAACTGCTCTTTTCCGTGAAATAAAAAATAAAAAATCAATAAACGAGCTGATAAAATTTCATTCAAACAATAAATTCTTAATTATGTCATACAGTCAAAAAGAATTAAAAAAACTTGGTAATATTGTAGCAAACAAAGACAAAAAACCAATATCAGAAATACTAGATGAATACGGAAAAAACTTATCACTTGCTTTTTCAAAATCACCAAAATGTTCATCAAATATCAATGTTTTAAAACACACATTTGGTTATGTTTCAAAAAATCTTAAATCAGAAGAAAAAAAACTATTTTTAAAATCTTTAAAAGATTTTGAAGAAGGACATGTTGGAATAAGTGTACCAGTTAGTATAATGAAATCATGGATAATTAGATTCGATGAACCTTATCTTAAAAAACAGAGCTACTTTAACCCGTACCCTGAAGAATTAGTTGAAGTAGAAAACATAAATTTTTGTGCGGCAAGGGATTACTGGAAATGAAAATAGGATACCCATGCATAAACCGGACTGTAGACTGCAAAGGAAATAAAACTTTTAGATTAAAATCGTATTCAGAAGAAAGACTTATTGAAACTGTTGATAACAATTTAAATTGTCTAGAAGAAATGCTTAATTTTAATAAAAAAAATGATTTACTCTTTTTTAGGATAACATCTGATCTTATACCATTTGCATCTCATCCAGTTTGTAAATTTGACTGGCAGGAATATTTTAAAGAAAGATTCGTTGAAATTGGAAAAAAGATTAAAAAAAACAAGATTCGGATATCTATGCATCCTGATCAATTCATAGTTTTAAATTCTGTTAGAGAGGATGTTGTAAAAAGAAGTATAGCAGAATTAAATTATCATGCAGAGGCCCTTGATCTAATGAAACTTGACAAGACCGCAAAAATACAGCTACATGCAGGTGGAGCATATGGAAATAAAAAAAAAAGTTTAGACAGATTTGCAGAAACCTATAAAAAATTAGATGATAAAATAAAAAACAGATTAGTAATTGAAAATGATGATAAAATCTATAATTTCAAAGATTGCATAAAACTAAATAAAAAAATTGATGTACCATTATTATTTGATGTCTTTCATCATAGTGTATTAAACAGTGGTGAATCAGTAATAGAAATACTTGAGCTACAAAGTAAAACCTGGAAAAAAAATGATGGAATACCAATGATTGACTACAGCTCTCAAAAACCAGGTTTCAGAGCAGGTTCACATGCTGAATCAATAAACATTTCAGATTTTGAAAGATTCATAAAAACTTCAAAAAATTATGATTTTGATATAATGCTTGAGATAAAAGACAAAGAAAAAAGTGCGTTAAAAGCAGTAAATATTGCAAAAACAGATAAAAGATTTTTCAATTAACGATAACATATGAATTTACATAAAGATAAAAAATTTATTAACTTGGTAAAAAATCAAAGATTTGCAGTAATTGCAACAAATGACAAAGACGAACCTTATACAAACCTGGTATCATTTATGATATCTGAAGATTTAAAAAAAATATTTTTTCCAACTTCTAAAAACACAAAAAAATTTCAAAACATTTCAAAGAATTCAAAAATATCAATATTAATTGATAACAGAGGAAACAACCCAGAGGACATAAAAAATGCAATTGTTGTAACAGCAGTTGGAACAAGTAGTCAAATAATAGATGAAAAAATAATATATAATTTTTTAAAAAAACACCCATATCTAAAAGATTTCATAAAATCTAAAGACTGCGCAATGATAAAAATAGACATAGAAAAATATGTAATAGTTGATAATTTCGAAAATGTCAATATAATAAATTTTTCAGTGGAAAAATGATCGACAAAGAAAGACCAATCTTTGGTAAAATTAGATATATGAATGATAAAGGTCTGGAAAGAAAATTTGAAATTGAAAAATATGCAAAAAAATATGGTGAATAAAAAAATGGAAAAAGCAACATTTGCAGCTGGATGTTTCTGGGGCGTAGAAGAAGCATTCAGCAAAATAAAAGGAGTCAAAGAAACAACAGTAGGATACATGGGTGGAGACTACGAAAATCCAAGTTATGAAGATGTTTGTAGTAACAAAACAGGCCATGCTGAAGTAGTAGAAATAAAATATGAACCAGAAGAAATAACATACGAAGAATTACTAGAAAAGTTTTGGGAGATACATGATCCAACACAAAAAAACAGACAAGGACCAGATGTCGGCACACAATATAGATCAGTAATATTTTATCATAATAATGAACAAAAAAATAAAGCAGAAAAATCAAAGAAAAATTTAGAAAAATCAAACAAATATAATAAACCAATTGAAACAGAAATTACAGATGCAAAGAAATTCTATAAAGCAGAAGAATACCATCAAAAATATATCAAAAAAAATAAAAGACTCTTTTAAAAGATATTCATGAAAAAAATACTACATAACATATCAATCAGAGTATTTGAAAAAAAATCTGAGAATATAGAAGACATAAAAAAAGTATTCAAACAAATACTGCCAATTGATTTTAAAAAAGAAAAAATAATAATAAAAAAAGAAACTGTGGAAGGCTTAAATCAAAAAACAATAAATATTATACATATAAAAACCTCAAAGAAAAGACATAATAAGATGATTTTAGATAATATCTTTAATAACCTAGATGATAAAGATAAAAATAAACTATATCAAGAAAAAAATAAAAGAATTGACCAAAAAGGTAACTTTTATATCAGGCTAGATAAAAAGCAATTAATAAAAAACATATATAAAATAACAGATGGAGGAGATTGTTTTCATTTTACTATCAAAATAGCAGCATATCCATTGAATAAAGAAAAAATAAACGAGGCATTGGAATTATTATTTGAAAATATGGGTTATAAAAAAAAATAATTAATACATTATATTATCAACAAATATTTTTTATAAAACTTTTTTATAACCTTGTTTTTTAGTAGTTGAATTAAATCAGAAAATATTACAAGATAAAAAGGACAAATAAGAAATGAAAAATCAGACAAAAGGTGTACAAACTTTACTTGGAGATCCTAAAAAAGCTATAATTAGACTTTCAATACCAATGATTATTGCAATGTCTGTTCAGACATTGTATAATTTTGTTGACGCACTTTTTGTTTCAGGTTTAGGTCAAGAGATTTTTACTAAATCTACAGTTGAAGGTGTTGGAGAACTTGGAATTGCAGCAATTGGATATGTTCTTCCTTTTTTTATGATGGCTATAGCCATATCAACAGGTATAGGAGTTGGTAGCTCATCTGCTATATCTAGAAGGATTGGTGCGAAGGATAAAAAAGGCGCAGATAACATAGCGGAACACTCAATAATTACTGGTTTGATTATTGCAGCTATATACAGTGTTATTTTATTCTTTTTAGCCGAAAATATAATAGATCAAATAGGTGCAGGTGATGCACTACCTTTTGCAGTAGCATATGGTAAAATTATCTTTGCCGGTAGTATTTCAATTTATTTTATTAACATTGCAACTGCAATTCTTAGGGGAGAAGGTGATGCAAAAAGAGCAATGTATGCAATTATTTTTGGAACATTACTAAATATTATTTTGGATCCAATATTCATATACACTTTTAAACTTGGAGTTGAGGGAGCAGCATATGCAACGATTCTTTCAATGTCTATCACTTCGTTAATACTTGTATACTGGTTATTTTTCAAAAAAGATACATTTGTTGAATTTAAATTTAAACACTTTAATTTCAAAAAAGATATCATATCAGATATTTTCAAAGTAGGATTTCCGGCATCAATACAACAACTATCTATGTCATTTACAATGATAATGATCAATTTGATAATAATACATCTTGCAAGTGCTGGTGATCAAGGAATAACAGTTTATACAATTGGTTGGAGACTTGTCATGGTTGCAATATTGCCGCTATTGGGTCTTGCAACAGCAGTTATAACAGTAACAGGCGCAGCGTATGGGGCAAAAGATTATGAAAAGTTAAACACGGGTTTTTTCTTTTCATTAAAGTTTGGTTTAATTATTGAGGTAACTATTGCTATTGCAATATTTTTATTAGCACCATATATAACTTTATTATTCACAACTGGACCAGGTTTATATGATTTAAGAAATAACATAGAACAATTTATTCGAATATCTTGTTTTTTTTATCCTGGTGCTGCTTTTGGGATTATATCATCTGCAACTTTTCAAGGGACTGGAAAAGGAACTTATGCATTAATAGCGACCTTACTAAGAACAATAATTTTAACACCTATTCTAGCATCGATTATTTGTTGTATAATTGCATTGAATCTAAATGGAATTTGGTGGGGTATAGTAGTTGCTAATTTAATAGGTTCTACGGTTTCTTTTATTTGGGTTAGAATATACATAAAAAAGTTAGTAAACACAAAAAATAATTAAAGAATTTTGTAGACTTGCATTTCGTCTTTTAAAATCTTTCCATCATTATAATAAGTTTTTATCTTTAAATTATATTTTGAAAATGATCTAGTATTCCATATCATATCATATGGCTTATTATTATCCTCATGTATTTTGATATTATTTATGTAAAATTCTACTTTTGTTACATTTTTTTCATCGAAGGTTTTTGCAATAATTTTTATTTTCCCAATTATTAATGTTTTTTCAAATAGTGTATTTTTAATTTTTTTATTAAAAACATATAGATAGTTTTCTTTTGGTTTATCAATAATTGAACTATTAAGATTAATCATTACATTTTTTTCTTTATTATTTAAATAGTTGCATGCAAACCAGATATTTCCATTTTTACTTACATGTCTTTTATCAGATTTGATTTTTTTTAATATAATTTTTAATATCAAAATAATTTTTTTCTGAAGAATAAGATAAATACAAAGGATGACGAGGATGACCTTTTTTAGTTAAACTACCAAAATTAATCCAGCATGTATTACAATTCTTATTTTTCTCATATATATCTTTAAGACACTCGATCATATATTTTCTTTTTTCAATTAAAGTTCCCCATGCCGCCCAAATTATTGGTTTATCATATTTTTTCAAATAATTATTAATAAAAAATATATTTTTATTATGTATCTCATCATTACAAGATTTTTGAATTTTATCTGGATTAGTTGACCTTTGAGGATAAACATTTAACATAAACCATCCATCAAAATTATTTCTAATAGACATTTGTTTAACCCTATGAACTGTAGGATCTAAACTATTTGGTTCAGCTGTGCTTGGGTTAATGCCTATACAAAAAAGTGGATGATCTCCTTTTTCACCTAGTATATATCGAATTTTATTGTTTTTATCGTTTTCATAACACCACATAGAAACTAATTATTTAATATTAAACTTAAAAATTTTTTTAAAAAAAACAGATTTGGTTTTTTCCGAACGTTTTCCAGGTTTTTATATACTTTTTCAGACAATAATTATGTAAAATGAAATAAATGGTGATAAAAAAAATGAAAAAAAACAGATTTGTAAAAATTATGTCAACCGCTTTATTAATAATTATAATACCTTTTATGTGTACACCTCTTGCAAATGCAGATGGATGGCATCCTTCTGCAGAACAACTTCATTTATATGAACCTGCTCAGAAAGCCGTAATTTCTTGGGATGGTACAACACAGATAATGTATTTATCTTCAGCAGTTAAATCAGATAACTTAACAGATATTGCTTGGGTTGTACCAATTACAAGTACAACAAAACCCGAAGTTTCAGCTGGAAACATGACTGTGTTCGAAGAACTTGTTGATTACTTTGATGAATATTATTGGTGGCATTCTCCATTTAGAAAACTCGTAGACTATGGCAAAGGAAACGGGAATATTACAATAATTGAAGTATCTGAAGTTGACATTTATGATGTAATTATTTTAAAGGCTTCAAATGCAACAGATTTAATTGATTGGTTAACCGAAAATAATCTACTTGTTCCAGAAGAAGCACATAAGGTAATAAAAAGATATGTAGAAAAGGAGAACTGTTATTTTGTAGTAAATAAACTAGATCTTAAAAATAGATTTAAAGATACAATAGAAAAAATTGAAAAAGGTGAAATACCTGAGAACATGAGTGAATATTTAAAAGTTTTAGAAGATTTAAAAAAAGGTATGGCAACACCTTTAAAATTTGAATTTACACCACTGGAACCATATTATCCATTAGTAATCTCTAGTTTAAATGCTGGAAAAGGAGCAATAGAAATATATGTAATAGGGGAAAAACCAGTAGCTGATTCCAACAATATAATGAGAGTAGATCACTGTAAACAAATAGATAAAGAATTAAAAGATAAACTAAAAGAGTTCTTCTCAGTTGATAAAGCCCAATATGTAACAAGACTTTATTATAACGGAGAGTTAAAGGATTTAAGTGATGATGCCGTATTTGAATTTTTTACAAGAACTAGTCGATATGATTCAGTTTTTCTATATATTCCATCAGAATTAGAAAATCTAACTGGTAAAGCCTCAATTGATATAATGGTCTTTGACCCTAAAGGTGGATTAATTGAACTACAATATAGAATTGACAACTCTGGACCATGGATGGTAGCAGATAGATCAGATATTTCATATATATTTAAAAGCTGGTATAAAAGATACAATGTTTATGTTGCAAAGTCTCATGAAGCACTATGGACAATAAATCTTGATACAGCAAATCTAACAGAAAAAAACCATTCAATTGAACTAAGAATACTACATGAAAAATATTCAAATATTTACTACTCAGCAATACATTCATTTAATTTTACTAAACAAAATGAAAATATTACAAACAAAAATATCACAAATAATTATTCAAATAAAAATCAAATTGCAATATTGCTTTCAAGCTTAGTAGTAATATCAATGGCAACCGTAGCAGTGATTAGTAAAAAAACAAAATCAACAAAAACAAAATAATAAAAAAAAATCAGGATTTAGATTCAAAACCCAAAGAAACCGAGTTAATACAAAATCTTTTACCAGAAGGTTTTGGACCATCATTAAAAACATGACCAAGATGACTTCCACAACGACTACATAAAACCTCAGTTCTGATCATACCATAACTAAAATCCTTTTTTAATTCAACACTATCAATTGATAAAGCTTGCCAAAAACTAGGCCAACCTGAACCTGAATCAAATTTTGTATCAGAAGAAAACAATTTATTACCACAAGCAGCACAAACAAATATACCCTCATCTTTAAAATCAACATATTTACCAGAGAAGGGTTTCTCTGTACCTTTTTTCCTTAAAACACGAAACTGATCATCTGATAAAATCTTCTTCCAATCATCATTTGATTTAACAATCTTTTTAATAACTATATAAACACCTAAAAAAATAAAATAATCTTTTAGTATATAAACTTAAAATAAAACAAAAATAAAAATTATTAAAAAAATACCCTAAAAATTAATATAATAAAAACAAATATATTTTTATGGTGAAATTATTGTTTTTTAATAACAAAAAAACCTTAAAAAACATTATAATAATCATTATTATAATATCTATAATTACTTTTTCAGCCGATGCGAAAAAAAACAATAAAACCAAATATCAAACAAAAAAATTTAATAATAACAACTTATCAATTCAGGAAAAAATTAATGCAGCAGAACCAGGAGATACAATATTTGTAAAAAATGGAACATATTATGAAAATATAGTTATAAATAAACCAATTAATCTAATAGGAGAAAACAAAAAAAATACAATAATTGATGGGAAAAATCTTAGTGATACTATTACGATAGAATCAGAAAACGTAAAAATAATGAATTTTACAATAAAAAATGGTACAGGAAATGGTGTAAATAATATTTTTAGAGCAGGTATTAGAATCCTTAAATCAAATAACACTATAAAACAAAATATAATAAAAGACAATAATGTTGGATTATTTACTAGAAGAATAAAAAATACAACAATTGAAGATAATCAATTTATCAATAATAGCATATTACTATCACCATATGATGTAGTAGAAATAGATATAGATTTTAAAATAGATTATTTTATTCAAAATATTAAAAATAATTCTGTAAACGGTAAAGATATTGTTTATCTGATTAATGAAAAAAACAAAAAAATAAGTTATGAAACAGGTCAAATTATAGCAGTTAATTGTAATAATATATCAATTGATAATTTATCATTTTCAAAATGTGATTACTCGTTATTATTGATCTCATGCAAAAAATGTATAATAAAAAATTCAGATTTTATAAATGATGCAGATATATGGTTACTTAACTGTCAAAATAACTTATTTGAAAACAATTTAATGAAAAAAAACTTTCATGGTATAACACTAGATTATTCCTCAAAAAATAACAAATTTATATCTAATAATTTTTCAAATAATACATATATGGGGGTAATGATAGAAAAACAATCAAATTATAATATCTTCAAAAAAAATAATTTTATGAATAATCTAAGAGGAGCATATATTGTTAAGTCTTTTAAAAATAAATGGATAAATAATTACTGGCAAAAAAGAATTATAAAAAATGATTTTCTCAAAAAATTTTTACCAAAAATAATTTTTGGATCATTAACAACTAAACAACATAAAATTCCAACATTGATAAATTTTGATTTAAAACCAGCAAAAACCCCCTATATTATCTAATAATAAAAAAAGAAATTTAATTGATATATTTTGATAAAAAGTATTATAAGTAATGTCTTTATGGGTTATACGCTATTTGTCAAAGGATGAGGATGAAGATTTCATCTTAAATATTTAGTGTATGAGGTTTTTATTTAACTCCTTTTTCAAAAAATATTAAAAATATGTGATATGTATGAAAGGCGAAGTAAAATGGTTTAACCCTAGGAAAGGATATGGATTTATCAAAGGAGAAGATGGAAAAGAATACTTTGTTCATCAATCTGAAATTCCTGATGGTTACGTCCATGAAGAAGATAAAGTAGAATTTGAAGAAGCAGAAACCGAGAAAGGTTTAAACGCAAAAAACGTAAAAAAGATCTAAAGGTGCATTTTTTCATGAGAACAGTAAAAAAAGGAGATAAAATTAAAGTCGAGTATACCGGTAGTCTTGAAGATGGGACTATTTTTGATAGCTCAGATAAACATGACAATGATTTAGTTTTTATTGTTGGAGAAGGACAGATAATAAAAGGTTTTGATGATGCAGTGTTAGGTATGAAAGTTGGTGAAGAAAAAGAAATAAAACTACCACCTGACCAAGCATATGGTCCGCATAACCCTGAATTTGTAAAAGAGATGCCAAGTGATATATTTCCTCAAGATCAGGAATTAAAACCTGGTATGATTTTTATGATAAATTTAGAAGATGGGCGTAATATCCCTGTTAGAATAACTAAAGTAGCAGGTGAAAAAGTAACAATTGACCTTAATCCACCATTAGCTGGTAAAACCCTAATCTTTAAAATAAAAATAACAGATATTGACTCATAAAAAGAAAAAAAATATTTTTTCTTATTTTTATTATATCTTATACAAAGTTTTATATTACAATTGTTAATTTCAATTTAACAATTGTCGAAAATAGGGGGTTAAAAATTATGAGTGAAGAAGTATTCAAACGTTTAAAAAGATTTAATTTTATAATGGGTTTTTTCCATTTAATACAAGGTATATTAATGCTAATTTTAAGCAATGATTTCAATTTACCTGTAACAATTACAAGACCCGAATTTAATCCAATAACAGAGACAATATCTCCTGTATCTGAAACCTGGTTTAACATACAAATTGGACCATTAGTTGCATTATTCTTGTTTATATCAGCAACTGCTCATTTTTTATTGTCAACAGTTTTATATGATTGGTACAAAGAAAAACTTAAAAAACACATAAATCCAGCTAGATGGTATGAATACTCCTTTAGTGCATCATTGATGATAGTAATTATTGCAATGCTTACTACAATTTATGATTTCGGAACATTACTTGCATTATTTACATTAACTGCGGTGATGAATCTCATGGGCCTTATGATGGAGCTTCATAATCAAAAAACAGATAAGACAAACTGGACATCATATAATATTGGTTGTATTGCAGGTTTTGTACCTTGGGTTGTTATTTTTATTCCATTGATAAGCGCTGAATCTGTTCCTGATTTTGTTGTAGGGATATTTATATCAATTGCAGTATTTTTCAATCTATTTGCAATAAATATGGTTCTTCAATACAAAAAAGTAGGTAAATGGAAGGACTATCTCTATGGAGAAAGAATGTATATTGTCCTGAGTCTTGTTGCAAAATCAGCTCTTGCTTGGCAAGTCTTTGCTGGCACATTAAGACCTGCTTAAAAAAAATAATTTGAAAAATAAATATTTCTTTATATTCTTATATTTATTAGCGTTTAGAAAAAATAACTTAAAAATATTTAAATATAAGATGAAAAATATAAAACATTAAAGATGAAAGAACTATAAGTAAATCTGTGATAAAAAGATGAAATTTTTATTTATTTATCCGCCAATGGAAACGATAATTACAAACAAAATGTTTTCATTTGAAGGATACGCACCTCCATTAGGTATTCTATATTTAGCTTCAATACTTGAGAAAAACGGACATAAAGTTGAAGTAATAGATTATACAGCAGAACAATACCATCCTGATAGATTAAAACAAAAAATTAACTCATCTGACGCAGTCGGCCTAACAGTACTTGCTACAACATTGAAAGCATCATCTGAAATATCAGATACAATAAAAAAATATGATAAAAACATACCAATAATAATTGGTGGTCCGCAATGCTTGGTTTCTCCAGAAAAATGCATGAAAGATATAAAAGCAGATATATGTGTAATAGGAGAAGCAGAAAACACAATAAAAGATATCGAAAAATATCTTATAACTGGGAATGGAATTGAAAAAATAAAAAATATTTACTATAGAAAAAATGGTAAAATAAATAAAAATAATGGAATAGGCGTAATAGAAAATCTAGATAAATTACCTTTTCCCAATAGAAAACTAATTGAAAAATACAAATATGGAAATATGTCAGGATTAAATTTATCAAAAGGTAAATTTACATCAATGATATCAAGCAGAGGATGCCCCTTCAAATGCAGATTTTGTATAAGCTCAAAATATCCAATAAAAAAATATCGTTCAAGATCAGCAGAAAACGTAATAGATGAAATAAAAATAATATCAGAAAAATTTGACTCCCTTCTAATAGCAGATGATAACTTTCTAGCAAATAGAAAAAGAGTAAAAACAATAATGGAAAAAATAATTGAGGAAAAAATTGACTTAGAATTCTGGATAGAAGGAGCAAGAGTTGACTCAGCAGATAAAAAACTATTTAAACTAATGAAAAAAGCAGGTGTAAGAGCTATAGAATTTGGAATTGAATCAGGAAATAATGATGTACTCAGTTTTTATAATAAACAAACCACAACACAGGAAATAAAAAAAGCAGTTAACATTAGCAATAAAACAGGTTTTATCACAATTGGGAATTTTATTTTAGGAGCACCTATAGAAAATCAAAAATATTTTCAAAATACAATAGATTTTGCAAAAAAACTATCACTAGATATCGCATTTTTTTACCAATTAGGATACCTAAAAGGCTGTGACCTATGGGATGAAGCAAATAAAAAAGGAATAATTAAATCAGATGAAATAGCAGTTCAAAGCGGATCTGATAACGGACTTGGAGATCTATCAACTGAAACAATACAAAAATGGATAACCAAAGCATACAAAGACTATTACACAAATCCAAAATATATATTAACACAAATACTGAGAGCAGCAAAAAGAAGAGACCTAAGTTTTATAAAAGCTGGATATAACATGTTTATAAAAGGTAACAATGATTTGAAATAAAATTAAAATTATACAATAATTGGACCAGCATATTTACCAATTAAAAGAATAGAAACTGAGCTTACTGTAATAAAAATATTATCATCAATAGACCCTACTTCTAATTTTTCAACAATAGATGCTACAATAGCTGCAATAACACCCCACAACGCTAAACCCTCTAAATTAGACATATTAGCAAAATAGTAACCAATAGGAATACAAACACCCATCATATAGATATTACCAATAGGATGCTTTACACGCTCCTTAAAAGCAATATTTCTTATAATACCAGTGATACCATCACCAAATGCCATAAACGCAGGAGGTATAATTGCAATCCAAGGACTACCAGTTATCTGCCATAAAATAAAAACAGCAAGACCCCACATAAAACAAAAATTAACATCATTTACATCCTCATCTGTCTGAAACCAATAGAGAATTCTACCAGTTTTATGAAACATTAACATAAGAAAAGTTAAAAACAAACCACTCAGTAAAGGATACCAAGGAGAAGAAAACACAAATGGCACTATTAAAACAATTACTCCACCAGCAAAAATATGAATAAGTTTACGATTATAATAAACAGCAGACTCCTTAGTCAAACCCTTTTTGTAAAGATAATGATAAGATTTTTTCGTAAGAAAAATAACTAACAAAGCATAAATTGCTAAAAGAAATATCCAAACGATTTCACTTAAGATTATATTATCAAACATTACCCGCCCTTTATAAACTCATCATATTTAAATCTAATAGAATAATATTAAAAATAATCAAAAAAATAGGAGATAGAAACCTATATAAAACCCTGTTAAATGCATAATATCTAAAAAAATAGTAAAAAAACTCCAAATTATAAGGAGGAAAATAAAGTATGAATGGAAAAGTAAAATGGTATAACGCAAGAAAAGGATATGGCTTCATAGAAGGTGAAGATGGAAAAGATATCTTCATCCACAGAACAGCCATACCACAAGATGTCTTCTTAAACGAAGGAGACGAAGTAGAGTATGAAAAAGAAGAGTCTGATAAAGGTCCAAAAGCAGTAAATATCAAAAAATTATAAAATTTACAATCAACTTATTGGATTTATCAATTTTTATAACAGTATTTTAAAACATAAGGGGTCTTATAACCCCCCACCTCTCTTTTTTAAAAGAAAACAAATTATTTACAAAAAACTATTAAAAAAATTCTTATACTACTCTAAGATAAAAGGTTCACAAAAAGAGAAGATAACATGAAAGCTTTTGTAACAGGTGGAGCAGGATTCATAGGTAGTCATCTAGTAGACAAATTAATAGAAGAAAAAAACACTGTAACAGTTTATGACAATTTAAGCTCCGGAAAAAAAGAATTCATAAAACAACATAAAGAAAACAAGAATTTAAATTTCATAAAAGGAGACCTATTAGACCTAAAAAAACTAAAAAAAGAAATCAAAAACCATGATATTGTTTTTCACATAGCTGCAAATCCCTACGTAAGATTAGGTGAAAAACAAACAAAACTTGATCTAGAACAAGGAATGATCGCAACATATAACGTTTTAGAATCAATGAGAATAAACGATATCAAAAAAATAGTTTTTTCATCAAGTAGTGTCGTATATGGCGAAACAAATGAACCATCACTATCTGAAAAATATGGACCTTTACTACCAATATCATTATATGGAGCAGGAAAACTAGGATCAGAAGGATTAATAACATCATTCTGCGGAACATTCAACTTTCAAACATGGATTTATAGATTTGCAAATGTAGTAGGAATAAGGGGAACACACGGAGTAATAGTAGATTTTATAGATAAACTTAGAAAAAATCCAAATGAACTAGAAATACTAGGAGACGGAAAACAATGCAAACCATACTTATACGTAACAGATACTGTAGAAGGCATCTTATTTGGTCTCAAAAAATCAGATGATATGATAAACTTATTCAACCTAGGATGTGACACAAACACAACAGTAACACGAATAGCTGAAATTGTAGTAGAAGAAATGAATTTAAAAAATGTTAAATTCAATTATACAGGTGGAAAAAGAGGATGGAAAGGAGATGTACCAAGATTTCAACTAGACATCAATAAAATAAAAAAACTAGGATGGAACCCTTCATATTCCTCTGATCAAGCAGTAAAAAAAGCAACTCAAGATATCCTTTTAGGTAAATTTTAAATTAGACCTATAAATACTATTGCCAATGAACATCTCAATTATAGGCACAGGTTACGTAGGTCTTGTCTCAGCAGCCTGCTTTGCAAAACTAGGAAACAATGTAATATGTTTAGATATTGACGAGGAAAAAGTAAAAAAAATCAATAACAGCATCCCGCCGATTTATGAAAAAAACCTTGAGAAAATTCTAAGAGAAAACAAAAACAGAATAAAAGCTACAACAGATTATAAAAACACTATTGAAAAAACTGAAATAACATTTATATGTGTAGGAACACCATCAAATAAGGATGGAAGCATAGATTTATCTTATGTTAAAAAGGTCTCAGAGCAGATAGGCAAATATCTGAAAAACAAAAAAAAATACCATGTAGTAGTAGTAAAAAGCACTGTTTTACCTGGAACAACTCAAAATATTGTTCTTCCAATAATCGAAAAAAATTCTGGTAAAAAAGCAGGAAAAGACTTTGGCCTAGGGATGAACCCCGAATTTCTAAGAGAAGGAGTAGCAATAAATGATTTTTTAAACCCAGACAGAGTAGTAAATGGATCATATGATGAAAAAACCAAAAAAATCTTAAAAGAAATATACAAAGACTTCTCATGCCCAATAATGGAAACATCTCTTAACGCAGCTGAAATGATAAAATATGCAAGTAACTGTTTTCTAGCAGCAAAAATATCTTATATAAATGAAATCGGAAATATGTGTAAAAAACTAGGAATAGACACATATGACGTAGCAGAAGGAATGGGACTTGATAAAAGAATAAACAGATCATTTCTAAACGCAGGAATCGGATGGGGGGGCAGCTGTTTCCCTAAAGACACAAAAGCACTACGAGCATGGGCAGAAAAACAAAAAATAACAAGTAAAATGATAGATAGCACCATAAAAGTAAATGAAAAACAACCATTACAATTAATAACATTATTAAAAAAACATATACCAAAACTAGAAAACAAAAAAATCACAGTATTAGGTCTTTCATTTAAACCAGAAACCGATGACATAAGAGACACAAGAGCAATGCCAATAATAAACCAACTAAAAAAAGAAAAAGCACAAATAAAAGCATATGACCCAAAAGCTACAAAAAACTTCAAAAAAATACATCCAGATATAAAATACTATGAAAATGCAAATGATGCAATAAAAGACGCAGAAGCTGTTTTAATAACAACAGAATGGGACGAATTCAAAAAAATTGATTTTTCTGGAAAACTTGTTATAGATGGAAGAAGATTAAAAAATGCTGAGAAAACAGCAGAAACATATGAAGGAGTTTGTTGGTAAAAAATGAAAGGAATAATACCTGCAGCAGGAATGGGAAACAGACTAAAACCAATAACCCTGGCAATCCCTAAAGAACTATTAATGATTGGAGACAAAGCAGTAATAGAACATGTAATAAACGCTATGAAAAAAGTAAATATAACAGAGATAACAATCGTAGTAGGATGGCGAAAACACGCAATACTTGACTACCTCGGATCCGGAGAAAGACTAGGCGTAAAACTAACCTACGTAGTACAAGAAAAAAGAACAGGTCTTGCAAAAGCAGTATACGCAGGAAAACATGTAAACAAAGACGAACCATTCCTAGTAGTATTAGGAGACAATTTCTTCTACCCAACAACCTTTTTAAAAAACATAATTAATTTCCATAAAAAACAAAAAGCAGATGCAACAATAGGCGTAGCACAAGTAAAAGACCCTACAAGACACGGAATGATTAAACCAGGAAAAGAAAAAAAAATAGATGATATAATTGAAAAACCAAGTAAAAAACAAAGCCCAAGCAAGCTTGGATGCATAGGAATATATGTATTCAACCCAGATATATACAAAGCAATTGAAAACACAAAACCAGGGTACAATAATGAATACCAATTAACAGACTCAATAAAAAAACTAATTGATAATAAAAAAAAGGTGTATTATCAAGAAATAAGCGGAAAACATATAGATATCGGAACAATTGATGACCTTAAAAAAGCAAATGAATTTATAATAAATCATTAAAAAAATTTAGATTTTTTGTGATATAAAATGGACTTCACAGTAATTATCTCTGTCAGAAATGAAAAACATCATATCAAAGAATGCATAGAATCCATAACAAATCAAGACTACAAAGGAACATATGAACTAATAGTAGTAGACGGCATGAGTAACGACGGTACATACAAAGAACTAAAAAAACTACAAAAAAAACACAAATTCCAACTTTTAAAAAACCCAGTTTTAAACGCAGCAGCAGGAAGAAACTCAGGTATAAAAAAAGCACAAGGTAAATATACAGCATTTATAGACGCAGATGCAGTAGCATATACCAACTGGCTAACAAACATTAAAAAAACCTTTGAAAAACACAAAAACGTAACCGGTGTTGGAGGACCTGATCTACTACCAAAAAATACCACATATAGATCAAAAATGATAGGTCAAGTAATGACCTCACCAGTTGCAAGAGGAGGAAAATTAAACCCATCCACA
>Ga0272442_10004063_pt1 | contig 20151 bp, 10 predicted proteins | sample SSMForm2O_FD_200262 | JGI IMG/M metagenome (GOLD analysis project Ga0272442, IMG submission 200262) | Marine sediment archaeal communities from Little Sippewissett salt marsh, Falmouth, MA, United States - SSM-Form-2O | ecosystem: Environmental > Aquatic > Marine > Wetlands > Sediment ... | reverse complement strand
TGCCATTATTTTTTGAAAGTGCAATGGTTAAGGGGCTAAGTGTGGCCCCGTTTTGAGTTACGCGATTGTAGACCAGCGCCAATGTCCCGTCGTAAAGTTTGGTCACATCAATGCCGCTGTTGTTCGGGAGAGATGATGCTTTTGCAGGTTTCCATGTGCGCCCCCTATCCACGGAATCACTTCTGCAAATCCTTCCACAAGTCGATCGAAGTAGCATATGGACATAATTTGGTTTTGATTCCCAAAGGGATAGCTGAAAAATTCCTTTGCCGTTAAAGCTTGAATGGTCAAGCGGAACCATTTCACTTTGGCTCCAAGTTAGTCCATTATCACGAGAAATATCAACAAAAGCATCCCATTTATTGTTATTCTCTATTGAATTGGGCGCTAGCCAGGTGCCATCCGCTAAGATAAGGGGTTTGTGCTTTACGAGACCAAAGGAGCTGTTGTTTGAATGGTTTGTCAAACGCATTGGCTTCGACCAGCTTTTTCCTTCATCTGTGGATGTTGTCAGCCATGTCATCCATTCTTCAGGATTTACTCCCACCTTAAAGAACAGTTGAACCTTCCCCTCGGGCGTACGGAACAACACAGGATTCCAATGGGGCTCATCTTTCACTTTTGCAATCAGACGCGGCTCGGACCAGATGCTCTGAAACCGATCTGCCAGCCAGATGCCCGTATCACGGTGCCCTTTTCTTGTGCCCGCAAACCATGCTACGAGAAATTTATTGTTTCTTAATTGCACGATCGTTGGAGTGAGGCATTCACGAAAAACCTGGCTCGTTTGAAAAACATCTTCATGAAAAAACAGCATTTCACGCAAGTAATCACCATAAGAAGAAAGATCGAGCGACTGTCCTCCGGCTTCGATCTCGCTTTTCAATTCGAGGATATTCATCTTGTCAATGACGTTTTTTTTGCGAACGCATTGTTTTGCTGCTTTGCCCGCTGCAAATCCCATCTGGGCAACCGTTGCCATCACCCTCAATGAACTCAAGGCCATTTGCTCTGCAGATGTTCCTCTTCCCGGTACAAGCAGATTTTTCGCTCCCTTTGGAATAAGACAGCGTAGTGGGATCTGATAAGGCTCCAGCATCTCGACGATACCAGTTCCGGCCCGTTGCATTCTATCCGTCCAATGATAATCCGTATGGTACGTCCCGACAGCAATACCATCGTCGAAAACACAACCATGTTTGATTTCTTCATACGTCAGAACATGGTCACCGATGATGCGACATTGTTCCCGGACTCCAATTGCCCTTGATACTGATGCCAGGATATGTGTATCCAGTATCTTACCCTTATAACCGTGAGTTTGTAAAAAATAGATTAATCCTATCATCTGCCGTCGGGCAAAGATTTCAGCCTGTGACAGACTATATCCATCAACGGCATCAAATCCGACAACTTTCATTTTCACTTCGACTTTACCGGATGGGAAAAAATGCAACGATGTCATGGGAATTTCTTCCTCATTCGACCACTGGGGACATCCCGCGGGTAAAATCGGCGTGACATTTTCACCTGTATCCCACAAGGTAAAATAAAGGCTCATGGGGAGCTGCTTGTTGGTTCCTTCGTTAATGACTGGAAAACCCGCACGAGCGGCTACAGCATTGATCCCCGAAGCATCAATCACGAATTCGGGGTAGCAGGTAAACTCTTCTCCGGCCGTTGAAATCCGTACACTTTTGACGTTCCCATTTGCTGCTGTCGCTCCAGTGACTCTTGAGTGCAACAAGACGTCGATCTTGCGATTCAACACCATTTCCTGAAGGAAGAATGCACACCATTCCAAATCATATTCACGCCTGTCCGTATTAGGACTGTATTTGGCAATGAGATCATGCTCAAATAATTTTTGAACCAGTTCCTGAAAGACTGAGTTCACTCTCTGGGTGTCCCCGCAAAAACCCGCCACACCACTGGTTGTACCCTGGCCGCCTAAGACGTTGCTCGATTCAACAATGAGCACCTTGTTGTCCCCGTCTTTTGCAGCCATTGCGGCCATCAGACCGGCCATCCCGCCTCCCACAACGAGGATGTCTACTTTACGTAATGATTCAATAAAATATCCTGACATCATAAACCTTTTATAATTTTAATATGCATATGATCAACAACATTTGAAGTTTATTTCCAAACACTAAATCCGCCATCAACAACTACATTATGTCCTGTGATATAATCTGATGCCGAAGAAGCCAAAAACAGGATTACCCCTTTTAGATCGTAGCCGATTCTCCCCATTCTCCCAAGGGGTGTCAGAGCGGAGTACTTTTCAATGAATCGATCAGGCAACGTACCCTTGTCAAATCCGCCGGGAGAAATGGCGTTTACATGGATTCCATGTGGCGATAACAAACCCGCCAGATCTTTTGTCATGCCGATAATACCTGCTTTTGCGGCAGCATAATCGACCGGTTGTTCATTGAAGCCACTTTCTCGGTATATCCGTCGATCACGGCCAATCATTCCCGATACTGATGCAACATTGATGATCTTCCCAAACCCTTGACCCATCATGATCCTCCCAATTTCGCGACAACAAAACAATGGACCAGTAAGATTGATCGTTATGAGGTCTTTAATCGCCTCGGGTGATCGTCTGAATAAGTTCCCTTCACTTTTTTTGGAACTTCCCCCTGCATTATTGATTAGTATATTCACATGACCTTTCCAATTCATCACTTCTGAAGCCATATTTTCGACTTGCTGATGATGGCAATGGTCCATCTCGATAGGGAGTGTCTCCACACCGTAAGTTTTGTTTATTTTTTCGGTTGCAAACTGTGCCCGTTCATATATTCTTGAAGTCAATACGATATTACTACCGGCTTGGGCAAGAGCACAGGCCATATCAAACCCTAAATTCATAGAACCACCTGTTACAATCGAAACCTGGCCGCTCAGATTAAACTCTTCGAATATGTTCGATTTTTCCATAATCATCAGACTAATTAGTCGCCAACAATCATTAATATCAAATCATCTTTTTATAAAATGAAACTCTCTTATCCCCTACTGAAGTGGTGTTCCATCCTGTGTCCATATGGACAAATTGGTTAGATCTCGCTTTTTCGCAGGGATCAAAACAGCCGTAAAGAAACCAACGAAAAATATAATAATATTTCCTACAATACCTGTATAATACAGATCGAAGGGAACAGTAAGGGATTCGGGCAAAATATTGTTCTCGGATAAAACCGACCAGAGAGTAAACAAAAAGCTGAATGCGAGCCCTGTCCAAACGGCTCTCGCGTCTCCAATCGTCGTAAAAAATCCGAGCAGGTACAATCCCAATCGACCGGAGATGAGGATGGAAGCAAGCACCAGTGCGGTATGTTCAAGCGTTTTCGTCTCTGTGATGGAAAGCAACAAGGCTCCCCCGATCATAATCCCTCCGGTCAAAAGGGCGAACATTCGGGCGAGTCTCAAATAGTAGGCATCCGTTTTTCCTTTTATAAGATGGGGCTTGAAGAAATCAATAGTAAGAACGGTGGAGATTGCATTAATAATCGAATCCAGGGAAGACATGGCAGCGGCAAGTGCCGCTGCGATGACCAGCCCTGAAATCCCGGGAGGTAAAAAGTTAATGATAAAATAGGGGAGAACGTGTTCTGCCTTGATATCACCTGAGAGCATAGCTGCGGATTCGGGAGTCGGCGAATGATGGAAAAAAACAAAAAGACTCGTCCCGAGGAACATAAAAAACGCCCAGATAGGCAAACTGGCCGCCACGACCCAAAACATCCCTTTTCTCGCTTCTTTGATGCTCTTTGATGCACAGTAGCGTTGTATCGTTTCTTGTTCGCTGCTATACATCGTCAACCAAATCGTAAGCCCGAAGAGCATCATCATGCTGCCTGTCTTTTTGCTTAGAGATACCTTCCAGGAAATAGGAATCAAGTCCCCATTGACCCATTCGGAAAAGGACAATTTGCCGTGTTCTATTGCAACGTTGAAGATCTGCCCGATCCCCCCGGGGAGATGATAGATAACGACGCCGAGACAAAGCAGCGCCCCGCTCACCAGGACAATGGTCTGAATGACATCCGTCCAGATAACAGCGTCAATACCACCCAGAACAGTATAAAACGTGACAAAAATGCCCGCGATAATAATACATACGGGTAAACTGAGATTTGTGACCTGGTTAAAAAGAATAGAAACAAGATACAGCATGATACTAATCCGGATCAATCCTCTCACGATATAAGAAGCGGATCCGTAAAGACGCACGGAAACACCGAAACGGTCTTCAAGATATTCGTATGCGGAGGTTATTTTCCCTCTCCGAAAAAAGGGCAGGAAAAAGTACGCCGCGATCAATACGGCTAATGGCATTAATACGTTGGGAAGATATCGAATCCACGACGTTTTAAACGCGTCCGCGGGATAGGCGAGAAATGTTACGGAACTAATCCCGGTCCCGACGAGACTTAATCCAATAACCCATCCGGGAAAAGAACGCCCCCCCACAAAATACTCTTCGGTACTTTTGTTCCGTCGTGAAAAATATACACCGATTAAAGCGGTTGCCACCATATATACGGCTATGGCCAGTATGTCGAGTAAATGAAGTTTCACAAACACTCCTTCACTTTTAGCGGTGTCGTACGTTCTCTATTGTCCCGGATTCGGTTGTTAAAAATATCCAAGTGCATCGATAACGTGTAATAATCCGTAAAAACAGCCATACTATTTCCGAATTCAGAACGTGAGGTCATGCCAGATATCCCTCATTTTCGAACACTCGACGCGCGTCCGAGGGTATAATAATGGACGCAGAACACAACGTACACCGGTTTCCTGCACTAACCTACCTAAACGATAAATGTAATGCTGCCACGCTTCACCGGATTCAGGGGCCAACCGGCTATAGAGTATTGTGTCGGTTTCGGCACATCGCTCCATAAGCCAGCGAGTGTCGTACATCTGTGAATCGCCCAGGTCGATGGCCTTAACACCGGGCATCTGACACAGCATCTCGAAGAAAGCACCGTGGAGGCCGCAGTAATGAACGAAAGCGCCTCCGAAATACGAGGCGGCTTTTTCAATCATGGGTAAAACAAAACGCTGAATACTCTTCGGTGAAATCAACGTCGCTGTATCCTCGGCGAGACGTATCCCGGCATTAGGGAAATAAATACCCTGGGGTGTTCCATGACCATGGACCATAACGTCATCAGGCTCACCCAGAAGGCCTTTCACATACTGCGTAGCCTGGATAATCAATTGAAGGCTGATGTCTAACAATTCGTTAAGCCAAGCTTCCTCACTCTGATCCATGATATCAAGAAAAATATTCTCCCCATATAGTAAATGGGCGACATCAAAGACACCCTGCGTGTCAGGGAGATATGCCACTACATTATCCTCATTTGAGTTCGCATGGATACAATAGAATTCAGCGGCCAGTTGCATCACTTCATTATCGGCAACCGACATATTCTTTGAATCCCGAATGGCTTCCCGTGAAAGTGCTGCGTGAATCCATGGCATCTGGCCGTCTTGAACTAAATATTCCTGCCCGGCCAGAGCCGGTACGAAGATCGTCCCCAAATTCGGACGCACGGTGGGGATCCCATCCGTGGGCCAATCCCAAACCGGCTTTGCCCGCTCGATCTCCGATTCCCACATTTTCGCCGGATTATAAAACCGAGTTCGATACTCCATCGTATCATAGAGCGGCACATTACCGGCGGGAATCAGGATCAGACTCGGACCTTCTCCGCGCCAGAATCTTTCATGAAGAATCTTCTTGGTTTCAGTTGAAGTTGACACGATCATCCTTTTTCGTTGGGGGTAAGTCAGCTTGTAGCCAGGCCAGATTGAAACAGTAGTGCGTTCCCGAAGAAAGCAAGTGGATCATACCGTCGCCGGTCTGGACGGCCGTGAGATAGCCTCGGCTTTCAGCGCACTCGCGGTCCAAAAGGCTGTAACGCTCGCCCCAGCGTCGATTGCACGGCGCATTGAGAACGCGTCGCGGTGCGCCGGGCGTGATTAATTTTATATGTGGCCATGTGCAACCCTCGTCGTAGGATAGTGCCGCAAACATGCCGCTGCCCTTAAACGCCTTTTGAGCCATGTCGATCCGCCCTGATTTCGATCTAAACGAGACGACCATAAGAGGCCCTTCGCGAAGCCGCATCAGCACCAGTCGCTGGGCCCCGCCAATGGGTGGGAACGGACTGGCCGAATAGGTCCATGTTCGTCCCTCGTCGCCGGAGATACTCATGGGCATTCGACCCTCAATGTTATTACCTCGCCCTAACGCCATCCATCGTCCATCGTTCAACTCAACGATGCCTGCGTGAATGCCGGCGATCCAACCGCCACACGTGCCCGCCCTGAAACGAGGGGGATTCTGCTCCCGTCCGGGATCGTACCAGCTCTGGCCCTTATCGCGGCTTATGTGCACCGAGGTGCCGCCCTGACCTTGGGAGATCGCATCGCAGGCCAAAACCATCGTCCCCATCGCCGTCCGCATGAAGCTATCGATGACCTGGTGACGGGAACAATGCTCCGGTCCGATCAGGCGCGGTCGAGTCCACGTCACGCCGTGATCCGTGCTTTTTCGCATGACCAGGGACAAGTCGCGCCAGTGATCGCCTGCGCCGACGCCGTTGAAGTGATAAATCGTCTCGGCGCCATCCCACCAGAGCGCCGAGCCGGTCAAATTACGGTCCGGCACATGAAAGAAAACATCGGCCTCATCCCACTGAGTCTGTCCCCGGCGCAACCGGGCTCCGGCAATGACCATTTCCCGTCCGCGCTCCTTAACAGTGGTGAACCATACCGCCAGCAGGTCGCCGTTGGGCATAGCCGTCAGAGCCGGGCAGTGATTATGCGTTATGTGGAGAGGACCGTTCGCATTCTCCGGGATACGTGTAAACGTACGAGGCTCCATGAACATGGGCCGGTGCTTCATCCCATCTTCACGTTCCCAGTTATAAGGTTGCTGGCTCACATGACGCGCCCAGCGCGGTGCCGGCGGTCTGGGTAAGGGACGCGTGTCCGGCAGCACCCCCATAACCACACGAAAACCGATCAGGAAACTCCGAGCTTCCGGCAGAGCACCTGCACGATTGGCCGAACGAAGGAACGGCAGGCCCGTGCTGTGACTGCCGCCTCGCGTCACTTTCGCAATCCCATCCTGCCGCCCCACGGGATCGGTTTGTCGCTCGCTCGTGTGCGGTCCATACCAATCCAGGCACCATTCCTCAACCAAGCCGTGCATATCATATAGGCCCCATGCATTGGGGGGTGTGCAGCCAACCCTTAGTGATACCTTATCCGGGCGCAAACTGTGTTGTCGATTCATGACCTGATGCTGATGGTAGATTTCAGGGAGTACCTGGCCCGTGTGGTACGGCGTGGTAGTGCCTGCACGACACGCGTACTCCCACTCTGCTTCTGTCGGCAGGCGATAGGGTTTGCCTTCTTTTTCGCTCAGCCATTGCGTGAATGCCACTGCATCATGCCAGCTTACAAATAATACGGCCTCTTCGTCGTCGGTGGAATACCCGCGTTTGCCGCGTTGCTGTCTATGTTCGGGGCAAAAACACTCATATTGGGCATTCGTAACGGGCGTGGCGGCCATATGGAAAGGACTTGTGATATGCACCGTGTGACTGGGAGTTTCGTCCCACTCCAACGGATCGGCATCCATCGGCGGTTTGCCTTCGCCTTTACCGCAATACCTTGCATGGACGGCATCTGTCGCGACTTCGTTGTAATCGATTTCACCTTCGTTGCCCATCCGAAAGGAGCCCGACTCGATACGCACCATTCTCATACCCAGTGAATTAGTGAATCCATCATTCACCCGGTCAACGGCATGGGCTGACAGGATGCCGGAAAACAGAAAGATAGATACCTGGAGTATCCGTATTAGGTCAGACTTAAGCCGTAAAATATTCACGGTGAACCTTCCAAATACAAACGTCATCTAAAAATTTTTATTAACTGCTATTGGACGGTTGGCTGCATTTGACATCATATCCAGTCCTTTCCTCAGCGGCGCCGGTCGAAACAACGCTGTAATACCGCCGGGGGTAATCAATTTCACATGAGGCCATGTTCGTCCTTCATCGTTGGGGATACTCATCGGCATACAACCCTCGATGTTATTGCCTCGCACTAACGCCATCCATCGTCCATCATGCAATTCAACGATGCCAGCGTGGATGCCACGAATATTCCCACCGGGCGTGGCATCGCACGGCTGAATGAGTGCACCGTTGGCGATCCACTTCATACCGGTGATGACCTGGTGCCGTCGCTGGTCATTGGCACCGGTTGAGATCAGATGAGCAACCGACCAGGTGATCCCACACACAACGAATATGAACGTTGCCTTCTCTTTCATTCCGGCAGATTCTCGAATTTGAAATACTCTATCTGTAGGTCCGTTCTGTTCTCATTGCCCTTCTGAGGATTCGAGTAAATACTGATCGGTCGGTTTCCCACGGCCGGATCAATCATAAGCGCACCTGTACCAATGAACGTTCCATCCCGATAAATCCGCGCTTCGCCTCGGCGCATCTCCATTCTCCATACATGCCAATCATTGTCCATTGGCATTTTCCGGATTCGCCGGCCCTGCTCTGGCGCTTGGCGATCATAGACACCATCTCCTCGCAGAATAAGGTGAAACTTCCTTGGGCCGCAGTTGATATTCACTCCCAGCGTGTCCCCAGCATCTGCATATACCCCTATCCGTGCCTTAAATTCGAAGCAATAATCAGGGGTAACGATAAGACTTTCGTTATGTAAGCCATGGTATCCAGGCTCGCTGGTCCGAATATGCAAACGGCCCGCGTCATCGACCGCCATAACACCGCCATCTGGCAAAGACATGTCAGTCACTCGCCGCGGCGGCTCAGTGCGATGAAACTGCAACTCTCCCCGCGGATTGCCACTGGCGATCCAGCGATCCAGATTCGCAAAATCCTCGTCCAGGCGAAGGACTTCATCATAGTTGTCCAGTTCCACTACCTTCTCTCGCCAACGCTTGGTATCGAGCGTTCGCGTGATACGGAAAATTCCGGTCTTGCCCGTCTGCGGAGCACCCTGCCCATGCGCTCTATCGCCCCCATAGATGAAGATGTGTTGTACGCCGTTCTTTTCATCAACAACCGTTCCAGAGGGGTGCATGCCGTCGCGCGGATTGTGTAGCCTCGCTTTCTCTCCTTTGCTTCGGAGCAGCACACCCTCAAAACGCCAATCCTCCCTTCCATTGAGAAATTCCTCGGGAGCGATGCTCCAGAGATTGAGTGTCATGTATCCCCCTTCATTACCCGAATTCAGGCCGCTATCCCGGTAGGGAAAACCAGCATCACGCTTGGTCGTCACCGCCTCAATGCGACCGCTGACCGGATTGTAAACAGCATCCGGGGTGTCCATCTTGGCCACAAAGATATTATTTGCCGTCCATTTCCATTCCAGTTCCTCGACCCGCTCCGCTGTTTCGATATTCGTGGGATAACACTGCGTGAAAGTACTCCAGAGTGCTTCGCCGTGGCGATGGCGGGCGAATACACCGAGTCGGTCCCCCCAACAGAAGACTACCGTTCCGTCAGTGTAGAATCCTGGCAAGGTAAATGTCACCCTCCGCCATGTCTGGCCTTCGTCCTGCGATACCAGGAGCACCAGTTGATTGGTCTCTGGATGGCCACCAGTGATCAGGCCAAAACGCGGATGCTCCACGATTCTCCCAGTAAGATGCGCTGGCGTCACGACGTCAGCCCGGTGACGCTGCCAGCTTTCGCCCCTGTCTTCTGAAATCAGCACGTCCAGTACATCCTTGGATTGTCCTCGGTCTACTGATACGGCAACACACTTCCCGCTGGCCGTGGTACCCAGGACCAAAATCCCGCAATCTGTAAACACCGGATCCTCCCAGGTCTGACCGCCATCAATCGAGCGGACCAACCCACCGCGAACACGAAAGTGTACGATTAACACGTCGTCGATAAGTCCGGCTTGGGGCCAGCCAAATGCTCCATCCCGTGCTTCAGTCATTAGATGCCCTTCCGGCAACAGCACCGAGCTGATTTCTTGAAGACCGCTCCGGGCAAGAGCCTGCTGTCGCGAAACTTCCGCCCCATCCAAATTCAGATAATCGATGACTTCTGCGGGTGGCCTACCCTCTTGCGATATGAAGCGCACCGCCTCGGCCACAACGTAGTCACCGAATCCTACATTCTCCTGGTCAATGGCATGGGCTGACAGGATACCAGAAAACAGAAAGACAGATGCCTGGAGTATCCGTAGTAGGTCAGACTTAAGCCGTAAAATATTCATGGTGAACCCTCCAAATACAAACTGCACCTGAATATTTTTATTAACCACTTTAGGACGGTTGGCTGCACTTGACATCATATTCAGTCCTTTCCTCAGCGGCGCCGGTCGAAACAACGCTGTAATGCCGCCGGGTAGGTCTCGCCTGTGGTCGTGCCGGCACCTTTGACACGCACGCCGAAGGTCAGGCTGTCACCGAAACAAACGATGGCCTCGCCGTCGTTCACACGGTCACCGATCGTCTCGAAGGCCAGTTGTCCCAACAGGGCGTAGGCCCTCGCCGTCAGGTGGACGCCGTCCCGGCCGCCGCCGTTGGGCTCGCATCGGATCAGGCTTTGGTTCGAAATCGCCGGTCCGCCATGTTTTCCTACAAGTTTTCGCAGATCGATAAGGGGCAGTTTATTTTCGGCTGCGACAGTACGAATCGCTTGATCGTAGCTTGCCAGATACGCCTGCAAGTTCTCTTTTTTCGGATGCTTCGGATGACGCTCGCGAACGTATTGTTCAATCACCGGATTGAGCGTCACGAGTGCAACGTTTCTGACATCCCCCTCTCGGAGCCGCTTGACCATTATCCTCAAGTTGTTCGCGTAACTTTCTAACGGCAACAGGTTGTGTGAATTGATCGCGTCGTTCATGCCAAAATAGACGATCACGTGCTGTGGCTTGAGGGCTAACACCTCCTGATCCAACAGATTTATCCCGTCCCGGGTGTTCTTTCCTGAGAATCCCTTGTTAATTATCATGACTGTCCGTTTGTTCGTTTGCTTCGGTTTGTTGAGTGTCGCATTCGCGGTCGCCAAAGGGGCTTTCACACGATCTGTGGCTTGTTTTCTCGCGGAAACCTCGCCAGGCGCATTCGGAGGGTTCTCGACCTGCGCCAGCCACTGCTGATAGGCGGCTTCGAGCGGCTGGGCCTTGGCGGCGTCTCGATCAATGAGGTTGCGTCGTTCCGAAGGGTCCTGTTCGAGATCGAAGAGGTAGCGTTTGCCTGCCTGGACCACATACTTAAATCTTCCCCGGCGAACAGCATGCGCGTGCGTCTGTGTATGACTATTATCGAATCGCCAGCAAAGCGTCCTCGGCTCCAGGGTATGCCCTCCAAACAGCATGGCGCTCAAGTCGATACCGTCGAGCGGAGGACCTGGCTCCGCATCAATGCCGGCAATGGCCAACAACGTCGGCAGAATGTCCATGGTCATCACGGTCTGATCGGATACGGCGCCGGGTCTGATCCTACCGGGCCAGTTCACGATCGCCGGGACGCGATGCCCGCCCTCGAACAGGTCCCCCTTCTGGCCACGATACGGCCCGTTGCTGCCGACCCATGAATACGCCCCGTTATCCGAGATAACGAGGATCAGTGTGTTGCGCCGCAGGCCCAGCCGGTCGAGGGTGGCGACGACTTGTCCGACACTGTCGTCAACCGCTTCAAGCATGTCCCGATACGCCCGCTTGTATTGCTCCTTCGGCAAGGGACCGTATTTCGTCTGGTGCCAGATTTTCCCACCCGTTCGATGGGGCGGATCGTTAGGCCCCTGATAGGGGAAATGCACCGCCAAATGTGACACAAACGCGAAAAACGGCTCGTTGCGATGCGTCCGAATGAATTCACACGTATGCTGTGTCACCAGGTCCGTCAGGTAACCGGGCTCCTCGTCGAGCCGGTGATTGTGATACCAGTCCAACTCGCCGACGCGCGAAATATGGGTATGATAATCCGGCGTATTGTTGGAGCACCAACTCTCGTCAAAACCCTGCAGGTTGGGACCATATTGATCCACGTGCCCCACGTGCCATTTGCCAAATACGCCGCTGGTGTAACCAACCCGGGCAAGCCGTTCGGCGATGGTGTGTTCCGAAAGGGGCATGCCGACGTCGCGCGTAAAGCCGATAGCGTATTCAATCCCGCTACGCTGCTGGTATCGACCGGTCAGCAATGCCGCCCGCGTTGGGCTGCATACCGGACCGTTCGTGTGAAAGTCCGTCAGGCGCAACCCTTCGGTGGCGAGTTGATCCATGTGCGGTGTTTGGTGCACAGCGTTTCCGTAACAGCCCAGGTCGCCATAACCCAGATCGTCAATTACGATCAGCACTATATTGGGACGATCCGCCGCGTGTACCACAGACGTGAGGCCGGTGGTGAGCAAGACCGTTAGAAGGCCAACGGCCATGATGTGTCGCCCGCAAATTCGTGCGTTACTCATTCTTCCTGCCCTTCGCTATCAATTCATCCAAATCCTCAAGGGATACGTTGAGCACTTCCATAGTCTGTTTGGCCCCGGCAAAGGAAATCAATAGATGCCCGTCATGCTCGATCATGTGCGGGTAATCGACGTGCCGTCCACCGACAAGGTAGAACAGGTGGGTGTACACGAGACCGTCTTGGCTGATCGCCAGGGCTAAGGGATCACGACGCCGCGGATTGGCGTTCGATACCATTGCGTAGTAGCCGCGTGAGGTGCGCAGCGCATTGAACTTGCTTGTGGCATCCGGAAAATTGGTTCTAACCAGTTTACTCCAACTTTGACCATTGTCTGTGGAAAAGGCCCGTATCAAACGCTTGGAACCGCTGTTGTCCCTGAACAAGCCCACAATATTCTTCCCATCCGGGAGCGTGTACCAGTACGGCTCCTCCGGCCGTTGCCCTTGTTCATACATCGCAATTGGAAGGATCTCCCACCGATCGATCCCTGCAATTCCCCCGACCATTACCGTTACATTTCGAACATGATCACGTCGGCTCATCATCCACTTGCCATTGGGCAATTTCTTAGGTGGAAAATTGTTTAATGAGTCATCCAGTACCGTTCCGGCAGATTCCCAGCGGTCCGTAGCATTGTTCCAGCGAAAGGCTTTCAGGCTCAATCCTTTACCCGCATATCCGGGAGCTTTGAAATGACTCGCCAGGGCCAGCAATTCACCTTCTCTCTTCCAGAAGCCGCGAGCAATCCAGCCGAATCCATCGTCCGGCGGACCGGACAGATCCTCTTTCTTCGTCCAGTTCAAACCGTCTTTGCTGGTGGCAAAAGAGACCCGCGTTCCGGCCCGGTCATGTCCCGGTACGACGTTTCTGTGTTTTTCCGGGCTTGTATGCTGGACGCCGGGGCCGTCACTCCACATCGCCCAATATCTACCCTGATAATGCGCCAGATAGCCGTGCTGATTGACCCACGTGCCTCCCAAGTCGCGAACATCATTGATCACCGCGTGCTTCGAGGACAGGCAAGGCAGATGGGCAAAATCAATGTCGCGCGGATTGTTCGGCACCCAATCGCCCGTTAGCATAAGAGGCGATTTCGGATTGTTAACAGGATGAGGCATACTCAGCAAGGGTTTGGAAGGCATCGTTAACCTGTCCAGATCGCTTATCTTGATTTTAAGCACTTCGACGGATTGTTTGCCTCCTGAAAAGGCGACGAGCAAATATCCGTTATGCTCGATGACATGCGGATAATCGACGTGCCGTCCTCCGACGAGGTAGCCCATTTTACGAAAAACCAATCCGTCGTTACTCATGGACAATGCCAGGGGATCTCGTTTTTTCGGATTGGGATTGGAGACCAGCACAAAACGTCCGTCGCTCAATTGCAAACCATTGAATTTCGATCTGGCGTCGGAAAAATTTGTGCGCACGGGTTTCGTCCAGGTATGGCCGTTATCCGTCGAAAAGGCGCGAAACAAAAACCCGCTTCTGGCGTTATCCCGGAAGAGCGCCAGCAAATTTTTATCCGGTAATACCCACCAGTAAGGTTCTTCCGCCTTCAATTCACTCTCGCCGTAACTGACCACGGGATGAGTTTCCCACCGGTCGAAACGTTGCGTTCCCCCGGTGAGCATGTGAACGTTTCGGTCGTGTGTACGACGGGTCATCATCCATTGCCCGTCCGGCAATAATTTAGGAGGAAAGTTATTGATCGTATCGTCATAGACGACACCCATATCTTCCCAGGTATCCTTATCGATGTTCAGGCGAAAGGCATGAAGTTCCAGGCCGGGGCCGAAAAAGCCCGCCGCTTCATCCAATGAAGCGAGCGCCAGCAGTTCTCCTTCACGCTGCCAGAATCCGCGGGAGATATAACGAAATCCCTTTGCGGATCGCGTATTATAAAGGGGAGAATCAGGTCGGGAGTTGGGCGGATAGGGTGTGATGTATTTCCGGTCACTCCATTTCAGCCCATCTTTACTTGTGGCAAAAGCAACGCGTTGACCGACGCGATCTTCCACTCCGGGTCCGTCGCTCCACATGGCCCAGTAGCGACCATCATAATAGGTAAGATAATTATGCTGATTTACGCCTTTTTCAGCACGCGCATCGCTAATAATCGTATGTTCAGACGGAATGTCAGGCAGAGCTGAAAAATCAATTTGGTGTGGGTCTGTCGGAACCCAATCACCCGCTAACATGAGTGACGATTCGGGATTCGTCTTGGGGTGCGGATAGTTATCATCTTTCGGCTGTGGTGATCCGACAAGAGTGGAGGAAATCCACAACATGCCGATAGCGATGACGATGACGACGATTTGTTTCATTGTCGATTGATTTCTTATATCCATATCTATTGGCTCCTTTAGAATCCTGCGGCTGTATCTGTTTCTCGTTGATCCCTTCAGGTCACGCTTTCGATGTGAGTCAGACAGTCAATCAATAAGCACCATTGAAAGCACCTGCAGACAGTCGTTCGTTTCAAATGCTGACCATCGATCTCACCATCCATCTCGATTACTGTTCACACTTTACGACCAACACGTTTCGGCAACATCCTCCCGCATACGCCTATTTACTTTACAAGGTGACGCAGCACCATTCTGAATCGATAATCGTCGTTCAGTGCTTCGCCCCACAGGTCGGTGCTAAATGCATCGGGATTGTTGCGGAAATCAACGTGGCCATCCGAAAACAAGACATTGACACCGCTGGGTCGCCCAAAACCCCGCGTATGGGGCAAATGTTCGAGTGTATGAAGAGCATCCAGCCCGAGCACATAGTTGGGATAGAGTTGGCTTGCCTTTTTAGCGATGGCGGGAAATTGTGTCTCCTGAAGAGTGACCGTTTTGTCCTTTGCCTGAGGTGTATAGTCGAAACTGGATCGAACATTGTGAGTGCTAATCTCTGAAGGATCGCAGTTCCAGGGCCAGGCGTGGGTGCCTGGAACCAGGAAATCTTCGTGCCGATAGGATATAAGTAGTCCATTTTGCGACACAACACGGGGGGCGCTTGGGCAATAGAACACCTCCGGATTTTCAATAATCCCCGTTGTATAGAGATAGGCATAACCGTAGGTGTTTGTAATGTGTTCTCCAAAAGGTTGGGATTTATCAATACGGAACACCAGATGGCTCCAATGCAGATTGTCGGGGCTAATCGGCGGCATGAGTCTGTCATCGTAGTCCCCGGCATAGAGAAAAGTACCTTGTCCGATCGTTTTAAGGTTACTGCCACAAATGACCCGCTTCGCCGTTTCTCGTGCGGCCCGGATCGCCGGAAAGACAATTGACAGCAGTAACGCAATGATTGCAATGACGACCAAAAGCTCGATTAACGTAAATCCACACCGCTCGAAAGTCTTCATGCGGCGGTTAGATTGCATGAAATTACCATGTCTAAGCATCATAAAGCTCCTTGCTAAGACGTTTGTGCATTTCCATCTACACACTCGTTGTTCTGTGTTGTCTTCGATGAATATTCTGATGTCAGAGTCGGCACTTAAATGTGCCTTGCGAACCGAAAGTGGCCCCTACCGCCCCGGCACGGGCCACGATATCGCTCATCTAAAAAATGATTTTAGTCAACCTTAGTCATCAAAAAGGCGTCGATCAAAAGCCCATCTTCTCGATAGGCGATCTCCAGGTTGTGCTGTCCGGCCTCCAGCGTGAAATTCACAACGGCGCCGCCATCGTCTATACTATGGATGTCGCTCCAATGCCAATTTTCTCCTTCTTCCAGGTCGGCCTGAATCCATCCGCTGGAGTGATTATTGGTGTTCGTGATCGCTCCCTCGATACGCAACCACATGGAATCGTCGCCGTCCGTGGGAGCCACGACGCGCGTCTGAATCTGATACGTTCCACCCTCGACCGCAAAAGGAATCGTAACCCGGCCGTCCGTCGGAGGGCTGTCCGTACTATTCGTTAAAGGCGGCATGGTGACGTAATGACCGCCGGAGGCGCCGGCGGCAACGTTCTGGACCTTCATGGGATTTGTCACTGTCCCGGCTTCCGCTTCGACCCATACGCTCTCGGACACGAGGGGCGCCACGGCGTAAAGGTGCATATCGTCAACGTACAGAATGCCCGAGGCGCCTGCGCCCTCAACGCCCACCGATAATGACGTAACGTTCCCGATGTTGGCGCTCACGGAGGTTAAATCAACGTTCCATTGGGTCCACTTCGGGATTGCAAGATCGCCAGCAGGGCCGTTATAGGTTATCTTGGTGTTGTTAATCTTCACGTACAATTGCCCCGTATTCCCAATCGCCCCGTGAAAATGCAGGACGAGGGTCTGGATGCCGTGTAATGTCCAATTCTGAGGTTCATCAAAAGTGCGTGTCGCTTCGGACATCACCGCGCCGGATGTGTTGCTGTAAGAGAGCGGCATGGACTTCTTGCCGCCGTGGACAATGGTTTGTTCGGCATAGGGAGGCTGTAAATAGCCGACTTGGGAACCGTTGCTATCGACGCCAAAACCGTCAATCCACGTTTGCCAGACAGTTTTTCCGGCGGCATCGTCATCGGTGTAACTCTCGAAGTCTTCGATGGTGATAAGGTCCGCCAGTGTGAAACTCCAGACGTCCCCTTCCCAAACAGCCGGGTCGGCAAGATCGTTGACTTCATTGACCTTCCAGTAGTGGGTCTGTCCTAATACGGTCAAATCGGTTGCATCGAAATAGGGTTCGGAGACCGTACCGGCGAAAGCCGTTCCATCGATGACCGCCTGTTCATCGGTGCTCAGGTACACTTCATGGAGAGCCGCCTGCTGTCCCGCACGCCACGAAAGCGGTGTTTGTGGCGGGACGTCGATTGCGCCGGACGCCGGATAAGGCTCCCTCGCCGTCACCGGAACGGCTAAGAAGCGTACCTCGCTCAGGCCGAACTGATTCAGAACACCGCCCCAATTACTGTTGGCGGTGATTTTGACATATTTAGCGAGCGCGCCGCCGAAATCAATCGCGGTCTTCCGGCTGTAATCCGATTTACCGGGGGCTTGGGCAAACTCGTAATTCTCACCTAACGTTATCCATTCTTTCCCATCAAGCGAGTATTGGATGGTCGCCTCCTTGATGCCGAAGCCGACCAGGTCCTCGACGGCTGTATTGTGATTCCAGACCAGCATCTGGTCCAACTTGACGGGGGCTCGAGCGCCCGTATCGGAGCCTGAAGCAGCCGCGGAGGGTTCGAGAGAGACTGCTTTGGCCGTCCATGACGCCCCCGAAATCGTCGCGTGGTTCTGACTGGGCGAGCGGTCGAAGGCTGTATCGCCTTCTCCCTCGTCGAACGTCCAGTAGCCGACCAGTCCTTCTTCATCTCCCGACAATGCCTGACTTAGCGAGTTCTGAATTCCTTCATCAGTAAGGGGTCTGTTCCAGACTCGGACGTCGTCGATAATGCCGTCCATGACCCTCTGACCCAAATTGTTCGGCCAGGTTCCGATAGCGAAATTCACACTATCCTTCGCTGCCGGGGTCATAGCCACTTCGTCCACAAGGTTGCCGTCAATATACAGTTTCAGCAAGCTACCATCGCCTTGTACCAAAATATTCGTCCACTGGTTTTCCGGGACGGGATCAGAATACACATTCACTCTGGAGGCGCCGTCCCATGTACAGCGTACTTTTCCGTCTTGAATGACCGCGACCCGGTAAGGACCGGCATGCCCCCTTCCTACAACGGAATTCCACGTATCCGTACTGGTGGCGTGCTGGTGAACGTTTACCCACGCGGACGTTGCGAATTCTCCGGTTTCATTGATGAACGGGTATTGTTCGTTTGTCACGACGTAATCACCCTGCCCGTCGAATTCCAGTGCAAATTCCTCGGCCTTGTCGAACGCAAACTCGATCCATGCCTTATCCGGATCGGCGGCATCACTGAGCCACATGTCGGTAGGCTCGACCGAATGCGAGCCGGAGGCGTCCAGGCCAGAGCCGTCAATCGTTCTCTCGGGCCCTTCATCGGCGCTGTTCATGCTGGATGCGGTTGCCGTAATGCGTTGTGTCGGCAACGGATAACCGGCCGGCTCCACCGTGAAACGCCAAACCTCTCCTTTGTATGTCTCGGCATCGCCCTGCTCATCGATTCGCCAATAGTACGTCTGGCCGAATTGGAGAACGTCTGCCGGAGTGTAACTCGTTGCTGTTTGCCCTTCGCTGACCAGTACATCCAACGGATTCGCGCGAGTGGCTTCGTTGACGTCATCGAAAACAAGCCCCAAATAGACATCATGCATGATAGCCAGAGAACCCGGGCTCCAGCTCAGGACAACATCCCTCGGTACATCGAGAACGCCATCGGCCGGATCGGGAGCGGAAGCATATACAGGAGGGGCCATCGGCGCCACATTCGCAGTCCAGGAAGCGCCTGCAATCGTCCCGTGGTTCTGGGTGGGCGAACTGTCGTAAGCCGTATCTCCCTGCCCTTCGTTGAACGTCCAGTAACCGACAAGTCCTTCTTCATCGCCCGCCAGTTCTTGGTCCAGGGCCTCATTAATTTCTTGCTGGTTGAGGGGTCTGTTCCAAACGCGGACGTCGTCGATAATCCCGTTCATGACTCGCTGGCCTAAATTATCCGGCCAGGTCCCGATAGCGAAATTCGGTTGCTTGGTTTGGGTTTGGGGAGTGATCGCAACCTCGTCCACAACAGTGCCGTCAACATATAATTGTAACGTGCTTCCATCCCCTTGTACCAGGACATGGATCCATTGATTTAAGGCAACGGCCTCGGAATACAAGTCAACTCTGGAAGCACCGTCCCACGTACAACGTATCAATCCGTCTTGAATCGCAGCTACCCTGAAAGGACCGGCGTGCCCGGTCCCAAGGACGGAATTCCAGGTCCCGGTGCTCACAGCGTGTGCATACACGCAAATCCAGGCTGATGCTGAAAATTGGCCTGTGTCATTGATGAACGTATATGGCTCGTTTGTGGCGACATAATCATCCTGCCCGTCGAACTCCAACGCGTATCTTTGGCCGGCTCTTGCACAAATGGGTGTTATTCCCAGCAAAAGGTAACACATAATTGCGAGTAAAATGGTAAACACAGAATCTTTGAGCGCCTCTTTGCCTCTAACAGAAGAAAAACACATTTTCCATTCCTCCAAATCAAAAGAGTTTTTTTTCATTGAGCCGACACAAAATAAATGAATGAACTTACCACACATAATCATCCTCCAATTCGAGACTTTATGAAAGTAATGTCCTTGTTACGGGTCGGAATATGTTTCCCGCAACGCTATAGCATCCGTCGTTGAGTGTATTTGTTCATAGGGGCTATGGCATACTATCTGAAGACAAGTAAAGAACCCTTTGTCGAAAACATCAGCCGGTAGAAATAAGTATATTTTACTTTGCATAAATGTTTTAGCAACTGCAGTAACAACTTGACAATATTCAACGATAATATGTACTTTCGGATAACTTGTCAACCAACTTTGACGTAAAAAAAGCGTATATCAGCTCAATTGAGAAGAAGTTGTTAAAGAAATAACGATTTAGCTCGCCTGGGAATATAGGTTGCAATATAGATAATTTTTTTGGTAAAGTTGATAATTTTTTAATTAAGTGATGTGTGACATCATATTTCAAGGAGAAACAGTATGATAAAATCGAGCTTCACTCG
>Ga0272442_10004062_pt1 | contig 20154 bp, 21 predicted proteins | sample SSMForm2O_FD_200262 | JGI IMG/M metagenome (GOLD analysis project Ga0272442, IMG submission 200262) | Marine sediment archaeal communities from Little Sippewissett salt marsh, Falmouth, MA, United States - SSM-Form-2O | ecosystem: Environmental > Aquatic > Marine > Wetlands > Sediment ... | reverse complement strand
ATTTTCAGAAATTAAAAAACGTCCTGATACGCCTAAGGGAAAATCAATTGCTTATGCATTTTTACTTGTTTTTGGTAAAGGTCAAGATAAAAAATGGCAGTATTCTCAAGTTGAAATTGAATATGGTGAATTTTTAAAAGATTATGCAAAAAAACTTTTAGAATCTGATCCAAAAAATTATCATAAAAACCTTCAAGAATTGTTAACTGCAAGCGGTTCATCTGAAAATATTGACTCTCATCTTGTGAAATAAAAATTAATCAATGAAATATTTCTTAATAATCAGTAAGGCAAATGGTACTAATAGTAAATAAAAAATTTCAGCATAAATTGTTGAATTATCTATTATCAAATAATAACCAACATAAAACATAGATAAAATACTTAATATAACTAAAATACAGAATAAAAGGAGCTTGTTTTTTCTTTTTTTCATACCATCACTTCAATTGTTATGATCTATTTTAAATTTTCATTTTTTGGAAGAATTTAATTAAATTAAAAATAGAATAACCATTTATCCCTTAGCAATTGTTGAAAACAATATTTGACCTAGAATAACAGTTATTGAAAAAACCATAATTGAAGTTGGCATTACTTTTCCAAGGCTATACATATATGTTGATTTGTCATCACCTTCATCAATTCCATTTGTAAATTTTACGAGTAAAAAAACTAATTCAATAATATATATGCCAATTACTAAAACAAAAAACTCAGGTCTTACATTTTCTAAAGTAAAAGATTCTGCGATATTTCCCATTGGAATTCCTGAACCAATTCCTGATATTGTTTCTCCAGATGGCATCTTATCCGCCATTCCACCAAGAATTTTAGTGATAAGCTTTGTAATTGCAAGAGTCACTCCACCAATTAGTGGAGCAAAAACAGCTACTGTAGACCTTAGAGTTGAAGTTAAAGAAAACAACGTTTCTTTAATCTTTTTTTCAACTGCTTGTAGTTCTTTCAAGTGATCTGCAATTCTAATAATTGAAATACTCACTGCTTTCTGACTTTTTTGAATTCCTTCAACAAAAAGCCGCATAATTGCTTTTACTCTATCAGAATAAACATATTTTAAGGAACCATACTCTTGACTAAACATTGCATCTCTCAAATTTGTATGCATCGCTGTAAGATTATACCCAGTTTTACTAAATACTTCTGCAATATTAGAACCTTCCATTGTATGAGCTACATACATAAAGCTTTCTTCAGGAGATTTATCTTCAGATATTCTTTTGCCTAAAATGTAAAGAGCATCTGAAAACTCTGTTTCAATTTGTTTTATTTCATCTCTAATTTTTTTATAAGGTCTATAAACACTTAATGTATACGAGGTGACAGCAACAGCAACTCCCCAAATTATAAATAAAGTAACAGGAAAATAAGAGTTAAGCCCGTTGGGATCAACTATAAAATTAATTATTTGATTTGGTGAACCAGTTGGAAAAAATATAGGAACAAATAAAAAGAAAACGCCAGGTAAAGCAACTAAAATTCCAGAAATTAAGGCAACTAATAACCTTCGTCTTTTATTAATATGAATTAAATCAGGATGATTGTTAGGTATATTAGGTGGATTAAAAGTTGCAGGTCGTGTGAGAAGAATTTTTCTAGTATAGAAAAAGATGAACATAGGTAGAATCAAGTCATAAAGGAAAAAAACTTGAAAAATAGTTATTTTCATCCCAACAAGTCCTGCGGCTGGTAGCATTGCAACTAGTGACAATGGAATCATAATTCCAATTGAATAAATTACCATTGTAGGTTGATGAAGCTTATTAGCAAATTTATTCATCATCTCTCTAGTTCCATCTAATGCAACATCAAGGGCACGATTTAAAGTAACAGTTCTCGAAGCCTCATCTCGTTCTTGAATAGAACTACGAACAAGATGAAGAGCTCTTTTAAAATATTCACTCCACTTTCCCCATTGAGTTGCAAAACTAGTAAGCGCATCATCAATTCCATGATGAATTCTTATTTCCATATCCCAAAGCATTTTACGTAAATCAGAAGCAAGGGCGGTTTTAGATTCAGTTGCTGCAAACTTAGTGCTATTTTCAAGATTTGGAACAAGCTTGAGATACATAACAAGATAGCATAAAAGTTCAGGTATATCTCCAAGTGAATGAATTTTCATATATTTTGCATAAGTTTTTGGATAATTTGCAAGCAAATTCATAATAATTATAGGAAAAATACAGGTAACAGACAGCATTAGAATTAATGTAAGCGCATCTAATTTTGTAATATCAAAACCATATGTAAGAAAAATAAAAAAATCAAAAATTAAAAATGCAATAATTGAAACAAATGCTCCTGTATATGAAAGAAGAAGAATATCATAAGGTTCGACTTCAAGACCTGTAAAATATAGGTTATCAATATAATCTTGATTGAAATATTTTTTAATTTTTTCTCTAGTTTTACTGTTTTCTTTTAACAAAAAAGAAAAATGTTGCTTAGAATAAATTGCCAGTCTTTCAAACCAATGTTGTTCTTTAGTCATGGCAATCTTCCAACGTAGTCTTTAAACCAGCTCATCCATTTTTTTCGAACCTTTTCATAACTAACTACTTCATCTTGTTTTTTACATTCTTCAATAAACATCCAAAAAGCATTATTTGCATCCCTATTAGCAGTGGCCTCTAAAAGATCAGGTTTTTCAATACTGTTTTCAACAATAGTTTTTTTAATTTCAGCACGCAATCTAATATTGTTGAGTGCTTTTTCAACAGATATTCCCCATTTTTTTGCAATTGATTCAATAACTTGAGATTGCCCCATATCAAGAAGGTCAGTTGCAATAAGTTCATCTTTTGAAGTATTATAGATCATAATGTCTTGAAATACTTTATCTGGATCTGGATTAGTAGTCCATCCAGTTTTTGTAATTTCAGACACCTGTATTACTCTTCTTTTTCGTTCTATTCCGCCCTCTGCTCTAATTGGTGCTGCAATTATTACTGCATCAACTGCTTTAAAAGAAGTTGCTGGAACTCCAATGTCATAAACAACTCTCTCATAGACATCTCTAGTTGTTGATCCATGAATTGTTCCCATAATTAAATTTCCTGCAGCTCCTACTCGCATTGCTTCAAACAATACTTTTGCTTCAACTCCTCTGACTTCGCCAAGTAGTAAAACAGATTCACCTAAACGCAAAGCAGTTCTTAGTGCATCAGTTGGATCAACTTCAGTGGATGCAGATCCGGCTGATATTGATTTAGTGATAAGTGCTTGCATCTTATAACCATATTTTTGAAGGTCATCAACAGGGATTTCAGGTGTATCTTCAATAGATAGAATTCTAAAACGTTGGGGAATTTCAAGAATTAATGCACCAAGAAGAGAAGTTTTTCCTGAACCTCTACTTCCTGCAATTAATAAAGAAGCTTGCCCATCAATTAAAAAACTTAGAAAACCTGCAGTATTTGCAGAAATCATTTTATTTGCAACAAAATGAGATAAAGTCCAAGGTTTTTGACGATGTCGTCGTAATGCAAAAGCTACACCTTTAGGTGTTAGCGGATTAGAAATTGCTGCAACACGAGTGTGATAACTTTCCAAATCCATGTCTAATACGGGAGAGGCTTCAGAAAAAGCCCGACCACTTAGAGTCCTAAAACGAGATGCAAGAGCATCAATATCTCCATTTGAAAGAAATATATTTGATGTATATTCTTCTCCTTCCAAAACGATATGTAATGGATTATTCTCAACTGGTGCATTTACATAAACATCTTGAATTCGATTGTCAAGCAATAAATCTTCTAAAATTCCAAAACCTGCTGTATATCGTGAAAAAATATCTGCAAGATATTCAACTCTATTTGCTTCAATTTTGATGTTTTGTTCTTCAATAAATTTTGTAAGAATTTTTCTACCAAAACGTTGGAAATATTCTCTTGCAGTTTCACTATCCATAAATGATGCATCTTTTGGCCGATGTCTAGATAAGTATGCTCTAACTTTTTCTAATAAAAAGAGTTCTTCACGAGGTAGTTCATATTCAGAAGGCATTACAAAATATAGTTTTTCTGGTCTTGATCTAAGCTGATATAAAGTTACATTCATTGGTCGACCACCTTTTCGCATTACCTCATAAGAATCCATAAAAACAGCATCTGGTGGGGGTTCAAGATGAATAAATGAATCAATAAAACCAGGTCGAACATAAGGTCTGATATAATTTGTATAAAATGCATTACTGTCAATTTTTTCAGATGGAATATGTTTTATAATATTGCTTTTTGTCAACATTTCATTAACAATATTTTTAAATTTATTCTGACAATCAGCACATTCAGAAATAATTGTTTTGTCATTATTTACAATATTTTTTAATTTATAAAAAGCAAGTATAGGATCATTATTTGATAAATCAATAATTGATTTAATTTCTGCAAATCTCTTATTATTACATTCATTACATTTATCTGTATTTTTACTAGGCAGTCCTAGTTTACTATATGATTTTAAACCTTCAATGAAAGAATTTATATCTTTAAGAATTTCCAAATCATTTCCTCTAAAAACTTTTACAAAGGTATGATTAAGAATAATTCTAGTCAATCCATGTTCAATTTGAATTATTTTAAAAATATTTTTTCTACAATTTTTATCAAAAATTGTTGAATTGCCCATTTTACAATTTCTACAATTTATAATTACTGTTTTACTACCAGATCTGCGAATTGAACTATAAGGACATAGTTTTTTATCCATAGAAATCCCCTTCTAACAATACTAGATTTTAATTTAATAATAAATTATAATTTGTCATTAATATAATACTTATGTACGATAGTGAAACAAAATATTTATTGATTTGTTATTATAATAACATAAGGTATATAATATTAAATCTTCTAATAACTAACAACAGAAAATTACTCTTTGTTATAGAGGTTAAAAAATGGATAAAGAACTAAGTTTTGAAACAGGAGTTACTGATAAATTATATGTTTTAGGAAGAAGAGAAAAAAGACCTGGAGCTTCTTTAAATATAGGTAGATATTATGCATTAGATGGATCTCTTGGTGCTAATGTTTATATTGATGTTTTAAGACCTCATATCGTTTTAATATGCGGAAAAAGAGGTTATGGTAAATCATATACAATAGGGGTGTTTATAGAAGAAATAGGGCGACTCGAGCAAAAAGTCAAAGATAATCTTGGAGTAATAATTCTTGATACCTTAGGTATTTATTGGACAACAACTTCTCCAAATAAAAAATCTTTTAATGAACTTAAAAAGTGGAATAAAAAACCTGAAGGTTTTGATATTAATCTTCTTGTTCCAAAAAAATATGTTAATGATTACAAAAAGAAAAAAATTAATGTAAATAATTTTTCAATTAGAGTTTCTGAATTAACACCATATCATTGGTGTAAACTTTTTGATGTAAAGGCAACAGATCCCTTTGGAATTGTTCTAACTAGAGCTGTTCATAAAATGCAAGAAATATATAAAAAATACTCTATTAATGATATACTTGAATGTATTAAAAATGATAAAAGAAGCAGTGAAGATGTAAAAGGTGCTGCTGAAAATTTTTTAACAACAGCACAATCATGGGGTGTTTTTGATAAAGATGGGATTCCTGTTTCTGATTTAGTAAAAAGAGGAACAATGACAGTTCTTGATATATCACAACTTCCAAATCTTGTATTAAAGGATATTGTTGCCACTCTTATTGGTGAAAAAATTTTTGAAGAAAGAATAAAGGAAAGAAAGGCTCATGAACAAAGAAAAATGGGCCTAAAAATCAATGAAAAAGGAGTTCCAATGGTTTGGATGGCAATTGATGAGGCTCAATTATTTTTACCAGGAGGCAGACCTGCTCTTTCAAAAGATGTCTACATTGGTGAATGGATGAGACAGGGTCGTCAACCAGGACTATCTCTAGTGATGGCTACTCAAAGACCTAGTGCCCTTGAATCTGAAGTTTTATCTCATAGTGATATTATTTTATGTCATAGGTTAACAGCTCAGGAAGATATTGATGCATTAAGTAAGATTCGTCCAGCTTATATGCATGGAACAATCAAAGAATCTATTAAAAAGGTTGGAGATGAAAGAGGAGTTGCATTAATTGTTGATGATACCTCTGAGTCTTCCCATATTATTAAAATTCGACCACGTTTGAGTTGGCATGGTGGTGATGAATCTAAAGTTATTGAATAATAAAATTAAATGAATGATGTGAAAAAATGAGAAAAATGGATTCCAATGCGTCAGATATGATTCCAATGCGTTTAATTGTAAGTATTGCAATAATAGCTGCTATTGCAACAATGCTTGCATTTGGTTACATTAATCTTAATGTTGTTCTATCTGAAAATTACATTGAAGATGAATGTAGAGCATTGGAATCCAAACTTTATACAATGAGTGCAAGTGGTGTTGCTCGTGATGTAAATGAAGTAAATGCAGCAGAGGGAACAAAAAGAGTTCATACGTTTAATTTACCAAATAATATTGTTTTTTTATCTTTTGGAATTGATCCTGATTCTGATAATAATGGAATTTTAGAAAGTGGCTTAACAGATAATGGGGCAGTAATTTTTTATAAAATTAATGGTGGAAGTAAAAAAGTTATTTGGCTTGATGAAGATTTTAAATTTCGTGAAGGTAGGTATGATGGAGATAAATGGGTGATAAATGGTCTTGGTCAAGGTCTCATTATTAAAAATCCAGGAACCATTACTCTTAATTTTGAATATGTTGAAAAAAGTGACAAACCATATATTCTAATTCAATCTAATGATGGAATTTAAAATGAAAATTTTTGTTTGGTTTTTCCCAAACGTTTTCCAAATATATATAAAAGAATGAAGGCAAATTAATAATCAGTGATATTTATGAAGCACTGCCCAGAATGTGGATTTGATCTATCAAAAGTTAATCAAGTTGAACTAAAGCCGAAAACAAAAACTGATTCAAAAAAACGTTATCGAGTTACAACTGGGATTTTAACAATAATTACTTCAAGTTTAACAGTGATTTTGTTAGTTGCTGCAACAATGAGTGCATTATCTCAGCATAATTATGATTATTATGGATATAATAATTCTTATGAAATAAATCAGATTAAAGTAAGTATTTATTCAATAATAGCAGTATTTTCTGCATTTGCTTTTTTTAGTGGTTTGTTTGGTGGAATATTAATATTATTTAAAAGATTCTACAGCTTTGCAATTATGAGTATTGCATTTTTAATTGTTGTTGCTTTATTATCTATTGGTTTACATATTTTAACATTCTTATTCTTAGGAATTCCAATTTTAGTCCTAAGCATATTATCCTCAATTACACTTAATCTTGCAAAAAAGGATTTTATATCCTAAATTATTTTTTTTATTTAAATTTATATTTTGCAATAAAAAGAAATACTATAACTACAATAATGATATTTGGTTTAATGGATATCAATAATAAGAAGCCGTTAATCGGATTTATTGCATTTTTTAATAATTTTGGTGAAACATCAACATTAACAACAATTGCAAAAAAATATATTGAACAAGGTGGAAAAGCAATATTTTTTGGTTACGGTGAAAAATATCAGAATTTAGCAAAAAATATTGGATGCAAGGTTGTTATTCTACCTGAAAAGTTTTCAGATAAAGAATTAAAAAAATTAAAATCGTTTCATAAAAAAGTAAATAAAAATCAAGAATTTCAAGAAAAAACTATTTCTCAAATCGTAAATAAAGATTTTTTTCATTCTGATGTCTTTTCTATAAAAAATGAAATAAAAGAATTTATAAAAAATAATGTAGAAATGATTGTAACTGGTTTTGCATATAGTACTAATATATCAGCTAGAAAAGTAAAAATTCCATTAGTTTATATTATTTCAGGAGCTGCAATTCCACCGTATTATGAACAAAAATTAGCAAAATTTCCAGATAATTATAGAAATTTTTTCATAAACCTTTTTCCAGATATTATTTTGAAAAATATTGCAAATTGGTATATTTTGAATAATAAAAATTTAGTTAAAGAATTTAATACGCTAGCTACTAAATTTAATACTAAAAAAATAAAAAATTTTCTAGATATCTTTTCAGGAGATTATACACTTGTTGCAGAAGATATTGAATTTATAAATCTAATACCAACTCCTGAATTTCCAGTAAATAATTTTATCGGTCCGATTTTCCCAGATAAAATTTCAGTAGAAAAAGAAAATTATGATGAGGAAAATATTTGTAAACATCTTAATAGGCCTGGTAAATCTATACTTGTCACGTTAGGTAGTTCTGGGACAAAAGAACTTCTTTTTAAAATTTTACATGCTCTTGAAAAAACAGATCATAATATAATTGCTATATACACATCAGTTATTGAAGATAATGAAATTCCAGAATTTAAAGATAACATTCTTCTTGTTAAATTTGTACCTTCAATAAAAAAGATTAATCAATTAGTTGATATAGCAATTATCCATGGTGGTAGAGGCACAGTCTATACAGCAGCATATTCAGGAAAACCAGTTATTGGGATACCAATGCAAATAGAACAACAATGTAATATAGATAATCTTGTCAGACATGGTGCAGGTGTAAAAATTTCAAAAAGAAATTTTTCTTCAAAAAAATTGTTAAAAGCAATTGATGAAATACTATCAAATTATTACTCATATTTAGATAAAGCAAAGTTATTAAAAGAAAAATTACCTGAACAAAAAGGAGCAGAAAATGCTATTAAAAGATTATTGGAAATATACGAACAGACAAACAAATAAAATAATAGAAATTTTTAACCAATAATTATTTACAATGATTATAAATTATAAGTGAAACTATGCCCCAGATAGTAATGCAACCAATTGGAAAAATTAATTCACCTTATAAAAAAAGTAAGGATATTCCTATACAAGGTAAATTTAAAGATAATATAGAAGCTTTTATAGAATTGAAAAAGGAATATGTAAAAGGCTTAAAAGATTTAAATAAATTTAGTCATTGCATACTTATTTATTATTTTCATAAATCAAATAAAATAACTATAGAGGGAAAACCATTTCTTGAAAATGATAAACATGGCATATTTGCAATTCGTAGTCCACATCGTCCAAATCATATAGGTTTTTCTGTTGTTAAAATACAACGAATTCAAGGAAATAAACTTTATTTTACTCAGGTGGATATGATAGATGGAACTCCCCTCTTAGATATTAAACCTTACGTGAATTATTTTGATAATAGAAAAGATGTTACTTCTGGTTGGTTAGATAAGCATTTTAAAAATGGAAAAATTCCAGATAAAACAATCATTAAATAATATAACTTTCATTTTGAAGATATTATTTCTGTTTTTTATGAATTTTGAATAAAAAAACATAAAAATTATATACATTTTTATTATTGGAGCGATGGGAGTATCTTATTGAAAAATAATATTTATTATTTAAATAGAGACAGAAAATATACTTTTTTGAAATTAATTTTTAAAGATTGAGTGGGGAAAAATAATGGTTAAGAGATCAGAAAAAGCTAGAAAGATGAGGAAATTAATAAAGGCTATATGGATTTTTAATTGGTTTAATTCATGTGGTTTTGCAGAACTTGTTCCACTTGTTGGTTCTAGATGGGATATGGAACGTTTTGGAATGATTATTGTTGGAACACCCAGACATGCAGATGTTCTTTTTATCGCTGGATATCAAACTCATAAATCTATAGAAAGGGCAAAAAGAATATACGAACAGATGGCTGAACCTAGAGTGGTAATTGCTTTGGGATCATGTACTATGACAGGTGGAATGTATTGGGATTCATATAATACAATCAAAAAGTTGGATGATTATTTACCTGTTACTATGTATATTCCTGGATGTCCGCCAAGACCAGAAGCGGTTTTTGAAGCCTGTGAAAAAATCTTTGAGCATGTAAAGGAGCTTGAATGAAATGGCTAAGAAAGAATCACGATTAATTGGTGAATTAAAAAACAAATTCAAAGGAAAAATTAAAGTGCAAAGTGAAAGAAGGATATGGGTATCAATAGAAACTAATAAATTAATTGAAACATGTAACTGGATAAAGGACCATGGTTTTGTTCATCTATCAGCTATATCTGTAACAGATTGGTTAGAAAAAAAGAAATACGAGCTTACTTACCACTTGTGGTCCTATGATGATAAGATGCTAGTTACTATTAAAACTAATATCAATAGGGATAAACCAGTAATAGATAGTGTATCCTCAATATGGAACGAAAGCGCTCAAATTCATGAACGAGAACTTCATGAATTATTTGGAGTGAAATTCAAGGGTAACCAAGATTTACTTCCACTTTTTTTAGAGGGCTGGAAGGGTCCAGCTCCATTTAGAAAGGATTTTAATTGGAGAAAATACGTAACAGATGAATTCTATAGCAAGAAAAATGAAAGGGAGAAAATTTACTATGATTGAAGAGATGGTGCATGCAGCTAAAGGCTCAGAATATGATTTATATTTTGGACCAGCTCATCCAGGTTCTGGTAACTTCGGTGTAAAATTAAAAGTTGATGGTGAACAAGTGGTATCAGCTAGAGCTGATCCAGGTTATTTACACAGGGGTTTTGAAAAACTAATGGAATACAGAACACCTATACAAAATGCGGTTTTATCAGATAGACTTTGTGTACTTGAACCATTAAACTGGAATTTAATACATGCTGAAGCAGTTGACGAATTAATGGGTATTGAAGTCCCAGAGCGTGCAAAATATTTAAGAGTTATTATGGCTGAGCTATCTAGGATTCAATCTCATATTATATGGTATGGTGTGTTTTCAAAGGGAACAGGTTTTGATACAGGATTCAAAATGGCTTTTGGATATAGAGATTATATACTAGATTTATTTGAATTAATTACAGGTGGTAGAGTTTACCCTGCTGGTTATATATGTCCTGGCGGTGTAAGAAGAGATTTTCCAAAAAATGCTAAAGAAAAAATATTACAAGTTTTGGATAAAATGAATGAGATGATTAAACTTGAAGAATTGGAAAATCCTGCAATGAATGCAAGGGCAAAAGATGTTGGTATTTTAAAAATTAATGATGCAATAAGACTAGGAGTAACAGGACCTGTATTGAGAGGATCTGGGATGAGTACAGATGTTAGAAAAGAAGAACCTTATGAGATATATGATAGATTAGATTTTGAAATACCTACAAGAAAAGATGGAGATGCATATGCTAGATATTGGATAGGAATTGAAGAAATAAAACAGTCAATAAGAATTATAAAACAGGCACTTAAAGAGTTACCAGATGGGGAGGTAATTGAATCATCCTTGAAAAAGCCAAAGTTATCTGTTAAACTACCTGAAGGAGAAGTATATGTACGTAATGAAATTGCAAGAGGAGAAGCAGCTATTTATATGGTCAGTGATGGAAACACCTATCCTTATAGAGTAAAAGTAAGAGGACCTGATTTTTTACATATGATACCAGTTCTTGAATTTTTATTAAAAGGAGTGCAAATTGCTGATGTGCCTGCTATTTATTGGAGTCTGAATATATGTCCTGCTGATATGGATAGGTGATAGTTTGAAATATGGAATATTACCAAAACTTTTTAAAAATATGTTTTCAAAACCTATGACTGTAAAGTTTCCACATGAATCAATTCCAATTCCTGATAGATACAGAGGAGAACATAAATATGATATTGATAAATGTATAAGCTGTGGACTTTGCGCTAAAATATGTCCAAATCGTGCTATAGAAATGGTAGAAGTGTCTAAGGAATATAAAGATAAATATCCAAAAAAATATCCAAAGATAGACATGGGGAAATGTTGTTTCTGCGGACTATGTGAGGATATATGTCCTAAAGATTCTCTTTATTTAACAAAGAATGTTTTCCTTTCAACATTTGATGCATCTTTAGTAATTAAAGAGCCATTGCCTAAAACAGGGGGCGATAAAAAAGAATAATTAGATTTTTGTAACTATTTTTCTTAAAATTGGATAAGTATAATGAAATAAATTTATTAAAACAATAAAAATTTTTATTTAAAAAATAAATTATTATGGAGGTGAATATTGATATGCCTGGCGGAGATACAACAGGTCCTATAAGACAAAATCCTTCTGATGACAGTATTGGTCGCGGTGGTGGTACGGGTCGATTTGCACGTTTTGCAGGTCTTCAAGGTGAATGTCGATGTCCTAATTGTGGATATCACGAAAAGCATCAGAGAGGTGTTCCTTGTAATACAAAAAAATGTCCTAAATGCAACTCTCAAATGATAAGAATTTAGATTTTTCTTTTGAATGAAAAAATGAAAAAACAAATTAATAATTTGAATAATAAAATTAGAAAATGTACAAAATGTAGACTAAATGAAACTAGAATAAAAGCTATCTGTGGAGAAGGGAATCTTAATGCAAAGATTATATTAGTTGCCCAAGCACCAGGAATAGAAGAAGATAAAGTTGGAAAAATGTTTATTGGGCCTTCAGGAATAATATTAGATGAATTACTAACCACTAATAATATTGATAGAGATGATCTATATATGACAAATCTGATTAAATGTATGCTTCCTAAATATCGAAAACCTAAAAAGGATGAAATTAAAATTTGCAGTAAATATTTAGATGAAGAAATAGAATTAATTGATCCATTTTTTTTAATCCCACTAGGTCACTATGCAACTGAATACTTATTTAAAAAATATGATCTTAATATACCATCTAAAAAAGATTTTTTCAAACTTTATGGAAAATTGGTTTTGGCAGATAATCGTAAAATATTGCCTTTACAACACCCCGCTACAGTTGTTTATAATCCAAATTTAAAAAATATTTTAATTAATAATTATCACAAGCTCAGTGTAATATTAAAGGAATGCAAATGGTATGAATTATGTCCAATGAAAAAATATTATGAAGATGGTTTATTAGATAAAAAATGGGTTGAACTATATTGCAAAGGAGACTGGGAGAGCTGTGTAAGGTATTATATGGAAGAAAATGGTAAACCACATGTAGATCATATGCTTCCAGATGGAACTATTAATAAAGAATTAGCTAAATATAAAAATTTAAATTAAGAATATGTAGAAAAAAGAGATGATATAATGAAAGAAGATTGGAGAATTTCAAATAGAGTTTTACAAATTAAAAAATCTGCAATACATGAGATGACTAGGCTATCAAAAGAAATGGAAGATGTTGCATTTTTATCATGGGCAAAGCCTACTTCTGATACACCAGATCATATAAAAGAAGCAGCAATTAATGCAATAAAAGAAGGTAAAGTAGGAGGTTATTCTGAAAACGCTGGAATAGTTGAATTGCGTAAAGAAATTTCTAATAAACTAAAAAGAGATAATAAAATACAAGCAGATATTTCTCAATTAGTTGTAACAATTGGAGCTGTAGAAGGTTTATCAGCAGCAATTATGGCATTAATTGATCCTGGTGATGAAGTTATCCTGCCATCTCCAACTTATTCGACACATATTCGTCAGGTTATAATTGGATCAGGAAAACCTGTACTTGTACCAACAATTGAAGAAGAGGGATTTATTTTAGATATTGATGCTATAAGAAAATCAATAAGTCCTAAGACAAAAGCTATCATTTATTGCTCTCCAAGTAATCCAACAGGTACTGTTTTTACTGAAAAAATTCTAAGGCAGTTGGCAGATATTGCTCTTGAGAACAATTTAATGGTTATAACAGATGAAGCATATGAATATTTTACGTATGATAATTATAAACATTTTAGCATTGCTTCAATTCCAGAAATGAAACAAAATGTAATTAGTTGTTTTACTTTTACAAAAAGCTATGCTATGACAGGTTGGAGAATCGGCTATTTACATGCAGATGAAAATTTTATACCTCAGATTAAAAAAGCACATATTCCTTTTGCAATATGTGCCCCAGTAATTTCTCAATATGCAGCTCTTGAAGCATTAAAAGGCTCTCAGAAATGTATTGAACAATTTAAAAAACATTACCTTTCAATGAGGAATTTAATGTGTAACAGACTTGACGAACTAAAATCAATCTTTTCATATCAAAAACCAAGAGGTTCATATCTAATGTTTCCAAAAATATTGACTAAAGAAGGAGCAGATTCAACTTCTTTTTGTAAAAAACTTTTAAGTGATATTAAAGTATCAACCACTCCCGGAATTGCATTTGGTCCAACAGGTGAAAATCATCTAAGGTTGTCTTTTTGTGTAACAGAGGAAACGATAAATAAGGCATTTGATAGAATGGATAAGTATTTTAAATGACAATTTTTAAAATTAAAAAAATGAGACAAAATTTAATTTAATCGTGTAAAAATGATTAACAATGATTATGATAAATGGATAAGTTATACAGGAAAAAAATTTTTTAGTGATATTGGAATGAAAAAAGATCAATTTGTTATTGATTTTGGATGTGCACATGGTACTTATTCTATTCCAGCATCACTAATTGTTGGAAAAAAAGGAAGGGTATATGCAGTTGATAAAAACCAAGAATCTTTAAATAAGTTAATTAACAAAATTAATGAAAAAGAATTAAAAAATATCGAAATAATAAAGGTAAAAGATAAGTTAAAAATACCATTATCAGAAAAATCTGTTGATATAGTTTTATTATATGATGTTTTACATTTGGTGGAAAATAGAAAAAATTTGTATAATGAAATCAATCGAATTTTAAAACATAATGGCATCGTTTCTGTTTTTCCAAAACATCATCAAACTTATATGAATATGACCTTAGAAGAGGTAAAAGATGAAATAGAATCTATTGGATTTGATTTTAATGGAAAATCGCTCAAAACTTTGATGCATAACGACCATCTTGAAAAAGGATATATATTATTTTTTAAAAAACAAAGTTATAAATAATTTTATTTTTAATGTTTAAAATACTTAATAACTAATAAAAGTGCAGGGGGAGGGATTTGAACATTAGTTTAGTCATAAAAATATTAGTCTTTTCCTGTTAAATTAGTTTTTAAGTTAGATCAAAATAACAAAGAAAATGTGCCTATTGTATTATAAAATTAAAGATATATAAAAAACTAACAAAAATTAGCAAATTTTTGCCTTTTTCTATCTGTAAATGCATTAGGTAATGATGCACTTAAATATGCATCCATAAATTATATAAAAGTCATATACTATTTTATTTTTGAAAGGCAAGGTTTGAAATAAATTAGAAAAAAAGAAGGAAGATTGATATGGCTATTAAAGTATTTTGCCCGTCTTGTAATAGTAAAAAGACTGTAGTTGATAATAATTGTTTGGTTTGTTTTAATTGTGGTTTTTCAACTAAAAAATTAAAAGTTGAGAAAAAAATTTGAGTTAATAGCTAGATATAAAAAAAACACAAGTAATAATTCCTTTTTTATCGATAAAAATTTAGATTATCTAAAAAATAGATAGATTTTGTACAAATATTAATAAAAAATTTTTTATTGTGTAAACTACAAAAATATAGATTAATCGAAATTAATAGTAAATATTATTAGTAATTACTTTATACTTAATTTTATAATAGGATTGGATGGGACGTCGCAAAAATAATTCTTATAGAGAATTTACTTTATCTATTGGATGGTTGGGATGCAATCTACAACCTTTTACAAATCCAATGCATCTTTAAAATAAGAAACTCAATTGATATAAGACGTTTCAGATGAAATATAAATTAAAAGTTGAGGAATGTAAATGGTTAGAGATGGCAGTGAAAGTTATGATGTTACTGCTTATGGTAGGCGTTATGATAAACTTAATTTTAAAGAAGCATTTTATGAAAAAATTTTAGATACTTTGACTAAATTTGGCAAGAAACATGTTTCAAGTTATTATATGCGTGGTATGACTTTTTATCTTTTTAATCAAAATAAAAAGAATCTTGTTGGTGTTGAAATTGGTGTTGGTGATGGGACTAATTCTTTGATTATTTGTAAAAATTTGCATATTAAAAAGTTATATTGTGTTGACCCTTATTGTTGTGATTCCCGTGAAAACTCTGTAGTTGGTGGATTTAATTTAAGAAATAAAAAGATTGCAACTAAAAAACTATCACGTTTTAATGTAGAGTTAATTGAAAAGTTTTCTTTTGATTCAGTTGATATAATACCAAATGAATTAGACTTTGTCTATATTGATGGTTGTCATACTTATGAAGGTGTTAAACGGGATATCGATTTGTTTTATCCAAAAGTTAAAGTTGGTGGTTTTATTGGAGGTCATGACTTTAATAAATTACACTTCAATATTAATAAAGCAGTTGTGGAATTTGCAAAAAAGAACAGTTTGGAAATTTTTACTGGTAGTTATGATGATTGGTGGACTGTTAAAAAAGGCCTGTGACTAAAGAAATAGTTGAACCAGTTAAGGTAAAAGAAACAATTAAAGATTTTCCTGTTTTAGAAACTTTCCCTGAAAAAAAGATTGGAGATCATAAACAAATAGCTAAAGATATAATAGCTTTGCTTCTAGGAAGTGACTATCATGTTTAAAATTTCTGTAATGTTAAAAAGTTTGAAATTAAATTAGTATAAAATAATGCAGGGGAATGGATTTGAACACCAGTTTAGCCATAAAAAATAAAATGTTTCTCCTGTTGACAAAAAAATTGTAGAAGTATTACTTCAGAGGTTCTGGTGGCACACCTTCAGGTAAAGATGGTTCAATATCTGGCGTTTCCCAATTATGCAGATTTTCGATATTTACAAGCATATACAGCAATACAGGCAACCCTGTTTTCATCCAGTGGGTAAGATTATCATGTCGACCGTGACCTGCAGCAGGCTCATAATTTGGATTTAAAAGTTCAAAAGTATAAGATGGTACATGCATTTCTTTGAAACACCAATCCATTGAAGTACCACTACACTTGGCATTGCCTTCATAGTTTTCATATTCTGTGTTGTTTTGAATCCAATATCTTGAAAATTTAAGCAATTCTTTTTCTCTGTTAGTCATTTCAAAAGGTTCTTTATAACTCATCCAAGAACTAACAATGTTATGACATGCAGTATGACAATCAACAAAAAAGGAAAAATCTTTGATTTTTAAAGAGGTGATTAAATTGTGTATAGCTCTTGTTTCAGGCTCTGACCATGGGTGACGACCACAATTAGAACAAATTCCGAAAAATGGTAGGCGAACATAGGGAATTTTGATAAAGCCTAATATTTTACCAATTGGTATAGTATGACCTCTAAGTCGTCCAAAATCAATATCAAAATTAGCATCAAGATCAATACCATTAAAATTATGTCGTGAATTTCTTTGCCTTCCATCAGGGTTGACTAATGGAACAATGTAAACCTCAGTTTTATTTAAAATATCTGTAACGGAATTGTTTTTCCCAAAGTTAATTAGCAAATATTCTGAAAGATATAAACACATTTCTCCTGATTCCCATTCATTACCATGTATACAACCTTCTATTAAACATGAATATTTATGAGAATTGTTATTTTCATTGGTTAATCTCATACACCACATATCTTTTCCAAGAACACTCTGACCTATTGGGAAAAGTGATACTAGACTCGGGTAATTGTCGTTGTATTCTACGAGTTTATCAAAAGTTTTATAGTAATCATGATAGTCTCCATCTTGCCAGTTGGGCAGTATAAGGCTCTCATCTGAATACGTTGATTGAGTTTTTCTGGCATTTACATTTGAAAATGCTGTAAAAATTAAAATAAAGCATAGGAAAAAAGTTATTATGATATCTTTATATTTTTTCATATTATATTATTATTTACTATGCTATATAATATAAACTTTTCTATTAAAAACTATTTTGGGGAAAAAGCAGTGCAGGGGAAGGGATTTGAACCCAAGGACCTCTATAGGACAAGGCCCTGAACCTTGCGCCGTTGACCAAGCTTGGCTACCCCTGCGCAAGTTAAAGCAATAAATAATTATTATTTAGGTTTGTCGAGTAAAAAAAGAAAAAATTAATTAAAATAACCTGGTAAAATTTTAACATTTAATGAATTCTGACTAACAGTTATTTTTGGATAATCAGCAGTAAGTGTATCTTCAAAAATAATCACAATTCCATTGTCAGTGCTTAGGGATGATATTGTTTTTTGAATTTTTATATTACCATCAAACAACTCGTCAAAAAAGCATTCCCAAGCTTTAAGATTTGAATTATAAATTGTTATTTTTTTAATTGAATTATGAACCGCTGTAACTCTATCAGAAAAAACTGTTTTTACAGGATATGTTCCAAATCCAGAAAATACTTTTTCCCCATCAATATTATTTAATTTTATTAAATCAAAGGTTATTTGTGAGCCTTCTGCAAAAATATTTGGTTGTAAAAAAACAATTTCTCCTTTTTGCTGATTTAGAATAACTGCACCGCTTTCATAAGTATATGTTTGATCTACAAAGTAAGAATTTTTAGATTTGTAAATTAAAGAACCTATAGAATAGGTATAAACATTATCATCAGTGTCAGTAAATTCAATTTGAAAATCATGAGGCTGAATTTCAATCGAACCATATGCTCTTGTTGAAGAAAAAAATGGTATTTCTTTACTTCCAAGGGTTACAGGTGCTGTAATTGCCGTATGTTTTGTTGCAGAAACTGTAAGTGTATCAACTGCAAATTTTAATTGAGAAAATTGTTTTGCAACCTCATCCATATGTTCTGCTTCCTTTTGTTCCATCCACATTGGAACAAAAGTAGTTTGGATAAATGCTAAACCGGAAAAAATTAAACCTATCATTAATAATGCAACAACTACACCTGCCACTCCATGATTTGAATCTAATATTTTTTTCATTTTTTTGTTTTTCATTTTTCCACCTTTTTTATAGAGGACTTATAACAATTTTATCTTGATTGTTGCCACTATTTGGATCAGGATGATCTGAATTTGTTATCATTAAACCAATGTCAATATTTCCTGGATCTATGTTAATCTGATATTTTAATGAGCTTTGTATCTCATTTGAATTATCAATTAGTCTTATCCATCCCAAGCCTGTTGGTGGCCAATTTTCATAACAGGGTTCGGGCCAAACGAAATTATCCTTGAACCATTCAAAATTATTACCATATTGACCATCAATAATTAAAGCATTAATTTCATCTTGATCCTCAGTCATTTGAAGTTGGCTAACCATATAATCTCTATAAATTGTTAGATCTTGTAAATACTCTTGTACCGGTTCATCACTATTGGTTTCGTCCATATCCATACAATAAATTTCACCATTAACTTCAACACATTCTAAATAAGGAGGATGTTTTTGAAAAGGTTTTAAATTAACAAATCCGTCTGTGATTATATTAACTGCTTGATGAACACTAGGCTCAAAATATGGAGATACTTTTAAAGTATCAGCTACTGTTTTCATTGTTTGAGCAATAGGACTAAAACCTCCAATTTTTTCTATGTTGCCTATTTCATCTGCAACATTTTGATAATAACCAGGATCGCCAATTATATCAGTTAATACAACAGGTCCAATTTCAAGATTAGAAGGATGATAAGGGAAAGGATATGGGCTGTCAATTCCTATTTGGAAAACAGTTAATTCAATTTTTCCAGCATAAGGAATTTCCCCATAACGAACTGAATTTGCAAGACCATTAATCATCATTTGAAATTCAGCTTCTGGTATACTATCAGAACCGTCTATTATAACTGCTAATTGAGTAAATTCTACATCATTTGGAATAATTTCGATTTTACAAAGAATATTTAATTGGACTACTTCATTATTATCAAGATATCCAATATTCCAAATGCCTGTATCTTTATCATAATCTCCTTTATCTTGAGTGTGTGATTGATATGCAAGACCTACAGCTAAATTACATCTAACATTAACATTATTTGTTTCACTTGGTCCATTATTTTTCACTTCAGCTGTAACAGTAATTTCTTCATCAATCAAAGGATTATAGTTACTAGAAAACAAGTTTACTTCAAGATCTGCATCTGGATCAATTTGATTTAAAGTAACATAAAAATTTTGATAATTATTTCCAAGATTTACATCACCATCGTCTTCATAAATAGTTCCTTGAATTAAAATTTCAAGAGATATTTCATAATCATTACCATTTAATGGTTGACTGTCTGGCAGTGTAATTGTTTCACTAATAATATTACTTTCAATCCCTGATTCTAAAGCTGGATTTA
>Ga0272442_10004061_pt1 | contig 20155 bp, 9 predicted proteins | sample SSMForm2O_FD_200262 | JGI IMG/M metagenome (GOLD analysis project Ga0272442, IMG submission 200262) | Marine sediment archaeal communities from Little Sippewissett salt marsh, Falmouth, MA, United States - SSM-Form-2O | ecosystem: Environmental > Aquatic > Marine > Wetlands > Sediment ... | reverse complement strand
GAGAGGTTCTTGGGGGTGAGGATCCTGATGCGGACGTAGTGGTCGCCGTGGGCGCCGCCGGGGGTGGGGATGCCCTTGCCGCGCAGGCGGAGCCTGGCGCCGCTGGCGGTGCCCGGGGGGATGCGCAACTCGACCGTGCCGTCGAGGGTCTTGACGGGGACCTTGGTGCCGAGGGTGGCCTGGGCGATGTTGAGCTTGAGGTCGGAGTAGATGTCGTGGCCGTCGCGCTCGAAGTGGGGGTGGGGCTTGACTCGGATTTCGAGGTAGCGGTCGCCCGGGCGGCCGCCGCCCAGGCCGGGCTCGCCTTCGCCGGTGAGGCGGATCTTTGCGCCGTTCTGGACTCCCTGGGGGATCTTGACGCTCAGGTTGCGGGAGCGGAGCACGCGGCCCTGGCCGGCGCAGCTCGTGCAGGGGCTGGTGACGCGCTTGCCGCGTCCCATGCAGTCGGGGCAGGGGCGGGAGAAGGCGAAGGCTCCCTGGGCGGTCTGGACGGTGCCTGTGCCGCCGCAGGATCTGCAGGGTGCGGGTTTGGAGCCGGGCCTGGCGCCGGAGCCGCGGCAGGTGGGGCAGGTCTCGTGGCGGCGGATGCGGACGGTGACCTTGCCGCCGTGGATGGCGGTGTGGAAGGGGATGGTGATGCGCTGGTGGGCGTCCTCGCCGCGCTGGGGCTGTGCCCTGGGGGCGCCGGCGCGGCCGCCGAAGAGGCCGGAGAAGATGCTCGCGAAGTCGCCCATGCCGCCCGCGCTCCCGCCAGGGGAGCGGCGGCCGCCCGGCTGGCCGGCGGAGCGGAAGAACTGGCTGAAGTCCGTGAAGTCGCCGGTGGCGAAGCCGCGTGCGGAGGCTTCGCGCAACTGGTCGTACTGGCGGCGCTTCTTGTCGTCGGAGAGGACTTCGTGGGCGACCGAGATTTCCTTGAAGCGTTTCTCGGCCGCTTTGTCGTCGGGGTTGAGGTCGGGGTGGCATTTCTTGGCGAGCTTGCGGAACGCCTTGTTGATCGCGTCCTTGCTCGCCTTCTTGTCGACCCCGAGCGCCTGGTAGTAATCCACGTCGGCCATCGCTGCACTGGTCTCCTGAACCGATGGATGGGTCTATTATAGGCGATAGCGCAGGGCGCGGCAAGAGGGTTGCGCGGGGGGGGTCAGGCGCGCTGGGTGCCTGTGGCAGTGACGATGCATCGGCGGCGGCGGGGGCCGTCGAACTCGGCGAAGTAGACGGCCTGCCAGGTGCCGAGGACGAGGCGGCCGTCGGTGACGGGGATGGTGGCGGTGGCGCCCATGAGGCTGGCTTTGACGTGGGAGTCGCTGTTGCCTTCGCTGTGGCGGTAGTCCCCGCGGTGGGGAATGAGGCGGGCGAGGGTGGCCGCGATGTCGCGCGTGACGTCGGGGTCGGCGTTCTCGTTGATGGTGACGCCGGCGGTGGTGTGGGGGACGAAGACGTGGCACACGCCGTCGGCGACGCCCTCCGCTCGGAGGGCGTCGCGGACCTGGGACGTGATGTCGACGAACTGGATGCGCGAGGTGGTGGGAACGGGGAATTCCTGCATGGCGGGTGCTCCGGATTGGCGTGCTGGCGTGTTTCGGCGGCGGCCTGGAGCCCGTTTCAGAATGGTGTCCATTGGGTGGTCAAGGGAGGGCGAAGCTCCTGCTGAGCCGTTCCTGGCACCCTGGCGGCTCGGCAGGAGCCTCGCCCTCCCACGGCGTCCCGCATTGTGGAACGGGCTCTCAGTAGATCTCGACGTCGCGGACGAGGGAGACGCTCACAATCTTGTCCGTGCGGACTTTCGTGCCGCGTCGGTTGGTGCGCACGCCGAGCTTGCAGGCCTCCATGATGTAGTGGTCTTTGGTCGAGTCGGCGTCCATGGTGTCGTGCACGTCTACGTTTTCGAGGGTGAGGCAGTCGGGTCCGATGGCGGTGAGTGTGCCGATGATGATGTAGGTGGACGTGGTGTCGATGACGATTTGCTGGCCGAGGTATTCTTCGAGTGTGGAGAGGTGGCCGTGGGGCTGTGACACGTGGGGGATTCCTCGGCGGAGGGGGGCTCAGTCGAGCAGCTTCTCGATGGCGTCTGCGATGCGGAGTTGGGCGGCTTCGTTGGGGTTCTCGAAGAAGAGGCCCTCGGCGTCGGGGATGGCGTAGCAGGTTTTCACCCAGTCGTAGGTGGCCTTGGGTGCCGTTGCGGCTGCGTGGGGGGCTCTGGCAGGTTGGGTGAGGAGTTCGTGGAGGTTGAGGAATGGGATGTGGTGGTCGCGGGCGAAGATTTTTAGAGCGTCGGTGTAGAGGCGGGAGACTCTGGGGTTGCTGGGGTAGGGGGGCGGGGAGACGATGATGACCTTGATGTGGGAGCTGACGGCGCGGACGATGTCGATCATGACGTCGTAGGAGCGGACGAAGTCGCGGACTCCGACGGCCTGCTCGACGTCGCTGAGTCCGGGGGAGAGGACGATGACGTTGGGGCGCGGCTTGAGGTCGGCGATGCCGCCGAAGAGCGGTATGTCCGCGAGGGTGGGGAGGAGGCCGGTGCTTCGGGGGACGAACTGGAAGGGCCGCTTGACCTTGGCGAAGCGCTGTTCGAGCACGCCCACGTAGTCGGTGAAGCTCTTGTCGTGGTCGACGATGTTGGTCATGCGGCTTCCGAAGATGAGGACGCGGTGGCGGCTTGCGATGTGGGTTTCGTGGATGTAGCGTGCGAAGACCCACTTGAGGTGTCGGTTGGGGTCTTCGATGCGGGCGCAGATCATCACGCGGCGTCCGTCGTCGTCGTGGAGGGTGCCCAGGCCGCGGGTGAGCATGGCCAGTTCGTTGTTGGCCACGGGGCGCCAGGCTTTGAGGGAACGGCCGTCGAACAGGTCGGTCCATTGCGGTTCGGCGGGCTTCTGGCCTTCGGCGGGCTTCGTGTCCGCGGCCGGCTTGGCTTCGGCGGCTGGTTCGGCGAGGCTGCGGATGGCGATCTTGCGCACCGCAACCTGGGCCTGGCACCGTGTGTTCACGGCGAAGGGGGCGAGGGTCTCGAGGGCGGCGGGCAGTTCGGCGGCACACTTGGCACGCGGGAGCGAGAAGACACTCTTGTCGTTCGCCCAGGCTTCCACGGCGGCGGCGGCGACGCGGACGCGCAGCTCGTGCCAGCGGCCGGGTTCGAGCGAGACGTTCCAGTTGCGCGGCTTGAAGGTGAGGTGGTGGTCGCCGACGGGGAAGGAGAGGTCGCACAGGTAGGTTCCCTTGCGGGTCATGGCCTGCACGAGGATTTCGTAGTCGGTAGTGGGGAACTCGGGGGTGGCCGCGACGACACCGGTGAATGCTCCGCCTGGGCCGAGGATGATCTGGCCGCCTCGCACGGCGGCGGAGCCGTGGACGAGAAGCTCCTCGGAGGGCACGATGCGCGCGCCCGTGCTCAGCACCGTGGTGTCGCCGAGCGAGACGTCGAGGTCGATGGTCGCGCGTTTTTCGAGCAGGAGCTTCATGTCGACGGGGAGGACGCAGAAGCTCTCGTCCTGCGCGGGGATGAGGACGGGGCGGTTGAGCAGGATCTGCTTGCCGGCGGGGGTGTGGAGGCGGCCGACGGCGCGCAGGACGACGGAGCTGAAGTTGGCGTTGCGGAGGCGGACCGCGATGCTGGTCCGTTCGTCGTCGTAGACGACGTTGGCGAAGCTCACGACGTCGAGGGCCACGTTGAGCTTCCTGCGGGGGCGTGGGTCGCAGTGGACGGTGCGGGAGTACTGGCCGAGAAGGCGCGTGCCGAGGTAGGCGTGGAGCGTGACCTTGAAGGCTGCGGGGCTCGCCCCGTCGCCGATGGCGGGGAAGGAGTGTCCTGGCGCCTCGTCGCGCACCTGCTTCTTGTCGCCGAAGTTCCACACGTAGCTGGCCTCGAGGGGGTCCACGCCCTCGGGGAGCACGGTGGCGTTGTGGAACTGGACGAACTGGTAGGGTCGGGCCTTGTGGACGAAGAGCGAGTAGGGTGCGAGGCGGTGTGTGAAGAAGACCTGGCGACGCTGCTCGCGGGTTTCCATCGCCACGACGTCTGCCTCGACGCGCTTGACGAAGAAGCTTGCGGGGACAAGGTTGTAGGTTTTCTGCATGATCGGCTGCCAGGCGAGTCGGGTCACGTAGCGCCGCCCCGATTCGACGGCGCACAGGGTGAGCCTGTGGTAGCCTTTGGCGAGCTCGATTTTGCCGCGGTGTTCGAACTGGCCCGTCTGGTGGAAGAATCCTGGCCTCTGGGCGGCCGGGGAGCCGTTGATGAGGAGGAAGGCGGGGCCGCCGGAGTCGATGGCGAAGCGGTAGAGGCCGGGCACATCGCAGCGGACGATGCTCTCGTAGACGCTCACGTAGTAGGAATCGGAGTCGTAGTCGAGGGGGTTGGAGCGGGAGTTGATGGCGGTTCCCGAGTGGGAGCCCACGTAGGAGGGGCTGGAGCGCATGACCTGGCGCAGGTGTGGGAGCGAGGTGGGTGTTCCGCCCTGTGTGACTCGCCATCCGTAGCGGACGACCGAGGCTGCGGGCGGGGTCCACTGGGGCGCGGCCTCGCTGGGCTTCGGGTTGCCGTAGTAGATCCAGTACTGGCCGTCGGCGAGGACCGCGGAGCGGGCGGGGGTGCCCTTGGCGATGTTGGGCACCGATTTGTCGACCACCCGCGCGGTGGATTCCTTTGCGGCCACGGTCTCGACCTCGAGGGTCGCGATGCGGTCGCTGCCGGCGACGGCGTAGAAGCGCATGCCCGGGGTCACCGCCTTGTCGCGGCCGGCGGTCAGGCGGACGCTGGCCGTGTTGTCGCCGATGGCGTCGGAGAGGGCAGCGGCGATGGTGCGTCGAGCGGGGAAGACGATGCGGACCAGGCCCCGTGCATCGGGCTCGGCGGCGGAGCAGGGCAGGAGGTTGCCGCCGGCGTCGACCACGCGGATGGCGTTCTGAGCGGTGCCTTTGAGCGGGGCCTCGCACTGGATGGTGGCCTGGGCGGCGACGACGTCGTCGGCGGGGGCCTTGGGCGGGCGGAAGGTGAAGCCGAGCGGCTCCTCGGGGGCCAGGGGCACGCGGACGCGCTTGCGGTGGGTCCAGGCGGCGTTCCACCAGTCGTCCGCGCGCGTGGCGTCGCCAGCAAACGCGGAGGCTGCGGCGGCCACGAGGGCTATCAGGAGAGGGGAGCGAGGCACGGCGGCCACCTCATTGGGGACTCATGGGCTTTCGGATGTGGAGTCGAGTCCGTGATGGGTCTTCTCCCACTTGAACGGGTTCCAGAAGAGCTGGAGGAAGCCTTTCCAGGCGCCCACGCTGATCAGGCACCAGTAGAGCGGCGAGATCAGCGCATGGGGGATGAGGCGGAAGAGCCTGCGGCGGATGCACGCCCACACGTGCATGAGCACGAACAGGAAGTTGCCGAAGAAGAGGGCCGCGGTGATCACGAAGAAGACCTGCGACCAGGTGTTCCAGAAGGGGTCGCCGCGCGGGTTGTTGAACCACATCTTCCACACCCACGGCCCCTGCGTGTCGAGCCACCGGCTCCAGGGCCACATCCCGGGCTCGTAGCCGGCCTGGAACGCGCGCGTGGAGGCCCACGCCCAGTCGTTGAGTGCCAGGTCGTGCACCCAGCAGGCGCCGTAGAAGAGGAGGATGAGCCAGAAGATGGGGTTGAGGATGAGCATGAGGGACAGGCCGCCGACGGACGTGAGGAAGCCGAGCATGCCCGCGAAGCCCAGGCGCCAGAAGGCGCGCACGGGGTTGCGCATGTGCACGAGGTGGGTCTGGATGTAGCCCTTGACCCACCGCGAGCGCTGGCGCACCCAGTTCCACGGCCGCGAGTTGGCCTCCTCCCAGGTCGTCGAGTCGAGCACGCGCGTCTTGTAGCCCATTTTGTGGAGGCGGATGCCCAGGTCGCAGTCCTCGGCCACGTTGAAGGGGTCCCAGCCCCCGATGTCCTGGAGCACGGCGGTTTTGAAGTGGTTCGAGGTGCCTCCCAGTGGGATGGGGGAGCCGAGGCGGTGGAGGCCCGGGAGGAACAGGTCGAACCAGGTGCTGTATTCGATGGTGAACCACTTGGTGAGGAGGTTCTGGTCGGGGTTGTAGTAGTTGAGCTTGGCCTGGAGGCACACGGTCTGGGATCGGCGGAGGAAGAGGCGGGCGAGGAAGCCCTTGGGCGCGTTGGCGCGGCGGAAGCCTGCGATGGCTTTCTTGAGCTGGTCGCGGTCGGGGCGGTCCTCGGCGTCGTAGATTACGAGGTATTCGCCGCGCGCCCGTTCGAGCCCGTGGTTGCAGGCCTTGGGCTTGGTCTTCGGCTTGGCGTCGGGCACGATGACGAGCTCGTAGTTCTCCGGCAGGTGGGCGCGGCTGCACACGTCGATCGTCGCGTGGTCGTCGGCTTCCAGGAGGAGCTTCACGTCGAGCTTCTCCTGCGGGTAGTCCAGGCGGCGGATGTAGCGGATGATCTTGCTGGCCACCTGGGTCTCGTGGTAGAGGGGGACGAGGATGGTGTAGACGGGCAGCTCGTCCTCATCGAGCTCGGCGAGCTCGGCGGGGTCGATCCGCATCTCGCCAGGGGCGATCATCGAGAGGACCACGGCGAGGAACTTGTAGACGATCACCACGAGGTAGACGGTGCAGAAGACGTGGAAGACGTGGAGGAAGTGGAGCGGGTGCCAGTTGAGGAGCACGAGGATGCCGATGAGGATGGCGGCATACCAGAGCTTTTGGAAGCGGGTGAAGACCTTGTTCGCCGTCTCGTTGGGGTGCTTGCTCAGGAAGTTGCGCACGGTGTGGTCGGGGTGTGCGGCGGTCTTTCCCTCGAGGGGGGTGAGGGAGACGCGGACCACGGGCGCCCCGCCGTCGGCCGGCCGCTCGATCACCGACGAGCCGGCCCCCGGGCGGCGCGCCTCGGCCTCGGCCAGGATCAGCTCCTGGGAGTCGTCCGCGCTCGTCGAGAAGCGCAGCACCGTGCGGCCCGCCTGCACGGTGTCCGCGTGGTGCAGGGGCACGATGGACGCTACGGGCTCCTCGTTGAGCAGCGTGCCGTTCACGCTGCCGAGGTCCTCGAGGAGGTACTCCGTGCCGTCGTGGGTGACGGCGAAGTGGTGGCGCGACGCCTCCTCGTCGAGCAGCACGAGATCCACGTCGCTCCCGCGGCCCACGACGACGCGTGCGCTGGGCGGGATCACAAACGGCGGCTCCGGTTCCACCTGGCCGCCGGACACGAGGAACAGCTTGGCAGGCATCTACGCCCCTCAGTCGGGTTCAGGCGCACGGGCAGACACCCGTTCCGGGCATCAGAGCGGATTATATGGGAACGTGCGCGCCGAGTCAAGACGCCTTGGGCAGGCGGGCGATGCCGCGCACCCGGGGTTCGCGATCCTGCCGAGAATTCACTACTTACAGCGCCGCACGCCAGGGCGCTCAGAGGCACAAAGCCCACCCCCAATGACCCCTCACCCCCACCCTGTGCGCGGGACGGGCCGGAGGGGGGGCCCGCCGCTCAGGATTTCTCCGTTTTCTTCTTGCGGAGGGCACCCGCCGTGCTATAATTCCTTATAGAGGCGGTTCCCGCGCAGAGGTGTCGGGAGCAGCCCCGCTTGTCGCTCGAGGCGAGCCCTTGGCTGTGCCTGACAAGCTCCCCCCGGACCTTGCCCACGGCGCGACCGCGCTGGCCTCGAAGCCATGCGCGGTCTTTGCATTTGCGGTTCGGCTCTTTGGTAACCTGCGGCGGGGCACCCGAGCGGTGGAACCGCTCGAACCGGGCCAGTGGCACACTGGCGCGGACGCCTGCGCGACGGATGGCGGCGCACCTTGCGACGCTCGCGGCCCACGAGCGTCTCCAGACGCCCAAGCACCCGCTTGACTGCCTGACCGAGTGCTGTTGGACGAACTTCTCTCCAGCTCAGTGGCCAGGTCACGCGTCGCTTCTTCTCCCCCCCGAGCGTTGTGCAGGCCCCGCCCCCAGTGGCAGCACAGGCCCCATGCGTGGCGTGCGCCCTCTGCCCATCGCGACTCGCGGTGCGCCGAGGGGCGCGGACACGCATGGCAGCCCGGCTGGCCCGCGGAAAGGGGGTGCGCGATGGCAGAGACGCGGCAGAGGACGCGATGGTGGCGGCCGGTGGCAATCGCCTCGGCTTGCCTCGTGGCCGCGTGCGCGTGGGCCAACAACGGGCCCGCCGTCCGCGAGGAGGACCGCAGCGAGGCCCTCACCGCCGAGGAGCAGGCGGCGCGCGACCTGCTCGAGCGCTATCGCATCGAGCGGGCCGTCCAGGCCAGCCAGCGGGGCTTCGTGGCGGAGCAGCACTTCAAGGTGGGCAAGGCCCACTTCGAGCTGGGAGCCTGGCGGCAGGCCCGCGACCACTTCAAGAAATGTCTCGAACTCGCCCCCACCCACGTGCAGGCGGCACAGCACCTTGCCAAGGCCAACGGACTGCTCGGCGTGCGCCAGGGCCGCCTCGACCTCGGGGAATACGTCAAGAGACGCTCGATCGCCAGCGACATGCGCCGCTTCGAGCTGGCCGACATGATGGTCCGGGCGAAGGCCCTGTATGCGAAGGGGCAGTATGCCGAGGCCATGGGGCTCTTCACCCGCGTGCGTGCGAAGGCGCAATCCCTGGCGGGCAGCCTGGACACGCTGGAAGCCGCCGAGGAGGCCGAGAGCTACATCCGCAAGTCGGCCGCAGGGATCGAGGAGAAACACGAGCGCAGGCAGCAGGAGCGCCTGAGGAAAGCCAGGGAGGAAGTCGACGAGCGCCGTCGCAGGACCCAGACCCTGGGCGAGGACCAGCGCCGCTCGCGCCTGGCCCAGGCCCAGGAACTCCTCGGATCGGGACGCTATGGCGCCGCACGCCAGCTCGCGGAGGCCGTGCTGCGCGACGACCCGACCGACGGCGCCGCCGCCACCCTGGCCGAGAAGGCCACCACCGCCGCCCACGAGGCCGCCATCGACGAAGCACTGCGCACCCGCGAGGCACGCACCGCACGCCACTTCGACGGCCTCCGAGCCCTCGCAGCACCCCAGGACGAGGTGGTGCATATGCCCCTGAGCCGCTTCGAGGAAGTCCGCAGGCGCAAGGAACGGCCCATCTTCGGCTACGCCGAGGAGCCGCCGCAACCCTGGGAAGCCGGCCTCCGCGAGGCACTCGGCAGGAAGGTCTCCTTCGACTTCGTGGAGACCCCGCTCCAGGACGTCGTGAGCTTCCTGGGCACCGTGGCCGACGTGACGGTGGTCCTCGACGCGAAGGCACTCGACGACCCGATCCCCTCGGTCACCCTCCGCGTGCAGGACATGCGCCTGGGCGCCGCACTCAACTGGGTCTGCCGCCTGGCCGGCCTGGGCTACACCCTCAAGAACGAAGCCATCTTCATCTCCAACGCGCAGCGACTCCACGACAGGCCGGTGCTCAGGATGTTCGACGTGTCCGACCTGACGGTCGAGATCAGGAACTTCAAGGGCAAGCAGCAGGCACTGGCCAGCGACGACGGCTGGGACCCCGACAGCGGCGGCGGCGGGGGCGTGGACTGGCCGTTCGACGACGAGGGTGACGAGGACGACGACGAGGGGCTCACGGGCGAATCCCTCATCGAGTTCATCAAGCGCATCATCGCCCCAGGGCAGTGGGACGACGAGGAGCGGCTGGACAACCTGGGCTTCGCCCCCGAGAAGCGGGAAGGCAAGGGCCAGGAGCTAGCCGACCTGATCGGCGTGACCGTGGGCGGCCGCACCTATCTGGCCGTAAGGACGCTCGAATGAGTTCCAGGCCGCAGGCCCACGAGGGCACGGATCGCGTAAGTGCAAGCGAGAGCGTAAACTTGGGACGCGGTAAATTTCGCTTGCGCTCGATGGCCGAAGTGGTATAATCCCCTGCGGGTAGGGTCTGCGCGCTCCCAGCGCAAAAGGCCGGCCCACGAAGGCCACGTGGCCCGTCTGACGCTCTTTGTGCGTGTCCCCCGCCTGGCAGGGGCCGCCAGCGGCCCTGATGCCCGCGGTGGACAGGCTTGTGTGGTTCTTTGGGAAGCCGACGCGGACGCTCGACCTGTTCCTCGCCCCGCGAAGGCGGCCGAGGGGTGCGCCTTGGGTTGCGCGGCGCCGGGAGCCGCGCCCAGAGCAGATCATGAAGCGATACTTCTTTGGCAAGGAGCCCCGAGCCGTCGCAACGTTCGTGTGCCACATCGTCAACGGCACCGACCAGCGGGCCAGGGAACTCCTCGAGCACGAGCTCACGCGGAGCAGCTTCGACCGGCGCGACCGCGACCTGACGACCGAGCTCGTCTACGGCACGCTGCGGCGGCGCGGCACCCTCGACCAGGTGGTCGGCCAGTTCGTCCGCCGCCCACTCGCAAACGTCCAGCCCCGCGTCCTCGAAATCCTGCGTCTCGGCGCATACCAGCTTCTGTTCCTTGACAAGGTGCCTGCTTCGGCTGCGGTGAACGAGGCCGCGCGCATCGCCGGCCGCGTTGGTTCGCGGGGCACGGTCGGGTTCGTCAACGGCTGCCTGCGTGCCCTGAGCCGCGCGATCGTGGCGAAAGGCCCGACGGCGGGCGAGGACCCGCGGCGCGCTCTGCCCCGCGGCGATGGTGAGTTCTGCGTGCTCAGCCGAGCTGTGCTGCCCGACCCTGAGCGGTCGCTTGCCAGCTATCTGGCCGCCGCGTGGTCGCACCCCGAATGGCTCGTGCGACGCTGGCTCGGCCGCTACGGCGAGGCCACCACGCGGCGGCTCTGCGAGCAGGGCAACGCCCATCCCGGCGTCGTCCTACGCGTGAACCACCTGCGGACCACCCGCGACGGCCTGGCGGCAGAGCTGCGGAGAACCGGCCGATGGCCAACGCCCGTGGGACCCGACCACCTCATGCTCGACCGCGCCGGCGACCTCGGGGATCTGAGAGCCGTCGCGGACGGCCTGTGCACGGTCCAGGGCGTGGCCGCATCGATGGCCGCTGTGTGGCTCGCACCGCGGCCCGGCGAGAGGGTGCTCGACGTGTGTGCCGCTCCCGGCTCGAAAGCCTGCCAACTCGCCGAGCTGGCGGGCGGACAGGCCACGGTGGTGGCGCTCGACGTCTCGCAGCGGCGCATACGGCAGGTGGCCGAGAACGGGCGGCGACTCGGCGCCCGAACCCTGCTGCCCGTCGTGGGCGACGGGTGCGCGTGTGAGCGGCTGTTCGCCGAACCGTTCGACGCCGTGCTCGTGGACGTGCCGTGCTCGAACACGGGGGTGCTGGCGCGGCGGGTCGAGTGCCGTTGGCGGCTCTCGCCCGAGCGCATCGCGGAGGTGGCCGCGCTCCAGCGGCGCCTCCTGGCCGCGGCCGCACCCGTGGTGCGGCCGGGCGGACGGCTCGTCTACAGCACGTGCAGCCTCGAGCCGGACGAGAACGAGCAGGCCGTGGAAAGCTTCTGCCGCGACCACCCGCAGTTCCAGGTGGCGCAGGCGGAGAACATACTTCCCCCCGACACGGGGGACGATGGCGGGTACCTGGCGCTCATGCGCCGGGCAGACCAGGAGTAAACCAGGGACCTCGAAGACGAAGGCGCCCAGAAACGAAAGGGGTTGTGCGATGCCAGGACGTTGGCAAACCGCTCTGGTGTGTGGGCTGTTCGCCGGAATGCTGATGATCGGCGGCGCCGTGGCCGCGGCCGAGGAGGCGGCGCCAGCGACGGAAGAGGGCCAGCCGCCCGCCCCCGTGCTCAGCCCCGCCGAGCAGGCGGCTCAGCGGCTTCTGCGCCGCTACGAGATCGAGCGCAAGGTCCAGCAGGACCAGAAGAGCTTCATGGCCCGCCAGCACGTGGCCACGGCCGACGCCCACTTCAACAACCAGGCCTGGGAGGACGCCCGGCGCCACTACCAGAAAGCCGTGGAGCTCGACCCGACGAATAAGCAGGCCCAGGAGGGCCTCCGCAAGGCCCAGAGCATGCTCGGAGTGGCCAAGCGCCGCTTCGGCGACCTCGCCCGCGACTACGCCAACCAGCGCGCCATCGCCCTCGAAGTCCAGCGCACCGAGCTGAACAACATGTTCGAGGCCGCAAGGGCACGCTTCGAGGCAGGCCAGTTCGTCGATGCCGTCGAGGCATTCACCCGCGTGAGCGCCAGGGCTCGCTACCTCTCGCCGAACATCGACGTGGGGAAGATCGCCGAAGCGGCCGAAGTCCACATCCAGAAGGCCATGCTCGGCATCGAGGAGAAGAAGCAGAAGGACGAAGCCAAGCGCCTGAGCAGGGCCGAGGAGGAGGCCAAGAACCTGCGCGAGCGGCGCGAGAAGCTCTTCGACGAGCGCACCCAAGCCCTCTACCGTCAGGCCACCACCCTGTTCGAGCAGGCACGCTACGACGAGGCACGCAAGGTCTGCGACGAACTCCTGCTCCGCGACCCCGCCAACGGCGCCGCCGAGAGCCTCCGCGAGACCTGCGTCGAGGCCAGCCGCAGCGAATTCATCGATAAGGCCATCAAGGCTCGCCGCGTGGAGACCGAGCGCCACTGGCAGGAGACCCGGGCCTACTCCGTCCCCTACACCGCCATCCAGCCCGACATGCCGCGCGACAAGTTCGAGGCGGTCCGCAGCCGCAAGGCCGCCACCGCCATCGGCAGCGAGGTGGTCGAGGAGCAGCCCTGGGAGGCCAGGATCAAGGAGGCGATGAACCGCAAGATCTCCTTCGACTTCGTCGAGACCCCCCTCCAGGACGTCATTGCCTTCATCAGCAGCCTCGTGGACGTGACGATCGTGCTCGACAGCGAGGCCATCAAGGACGAGCCGCGCAGCGTGACCCTCCGCGTGAACGACATGCGGCTCGAGAGCGCCCTGAACTGGGTGCTCAAGCTCGTCCAGCTCAAGTATACCCCCAAGGACGAGGCCATCTTCGTCTCCAAGGCCGAGCGCATCCACGACAAGCCCATCCTGCGGATGTACGACGTGACGGACCTGACGATCGACATCAAGGACTTCCAGGGCCGTCAGCAGGCCCTCGCCAGCGACAGCGGCTACTCGTCCACCGGGAGCAGCTTCGGTGGCGGCGGCGGCAACGACTCGATGGCCGAGGACTTCTTCGGCGACGAGGATGAGGAAGACGAAGAGGACACGCTGACGGGCGCGGCGCTCGTCGACTTCATCAAGAAGACGATCGCTCCGGGCACGTGGTCCGACGACGCGGGGCTGGGCGAGTTCTAGCCCACATTCCTCGCCAGGTCTGGGCGTGGTCGCAGGATCTCGTGAGAACAGCGAGGGATAGCCTCAGGCACCAAGGCCCGCTCTCAGGCAGCCTGCGCGTGCCCAGTGCTGCGTTTCTCGTCTCAGGCAAGGCCGCACCGCGAGCATCCGCAGGCGTATCCCTGGTGGATACGTCGAGGACAGCTCGCACGGAGGACGCCACCTGAGGCGAGAAGCGACCACTGGCGGCCAGAGCGGGTGAGAAATGCGGGCTACAACTCGCTGTTGCGAGACGACCCACGAGCCCGGCAGGGTGGGGCATACGCCCATTCGCCGGGCTCGTTCATACCTGGGCACGGGAGCGAAGGCCCGGTGAGCGGGCCGGCGCTACGCTGAGCCGAGGCAGGCAGAGGCGCTCCGGCGCCGCCGTGTGCGGCGGGGATCCGCTCCGAAACGCCTGACCCGGCGGCGCCTCGGCCGCACGGGTCTGCGAGGCCGCGGCCATGCCCAACCTCCCATACCGGCCTCCGCCCGTGGCCGCCCTGAGGCGGCGCGTGAGCCCCGCGCCCAAGCGGCGCGCACGGCCGACCCTGGCCCGGGAGGCCGTGGACGAGCTGCGCCGCGCTCCCTGGTTCCTCACCTCCGCGGCTCTCCATGCCGCGCTGCTCGTCATCCTGGCCACCATCATGGTCCGGCAGGCCCCGCCGGAGGAGCTCGCAGGCTCGTTCGTCGTCGGCCTCGTTGCGGACAAGCCGAGCCCCGTGGACGCACCCCCGCCCCCTGAGCCGGCCGAGATCGAGCCCCACGAGAGCCTCGAACCCGAGGTCGAGCCCGCCCCGCCACCGAAGGACCCCATGCCCCTCATCGTGCCCCCGCCGCCCAGGCCGGCGCCCCCCGCTCCGCGCGACGACCGCAACTCCGTGAAGGCCGCACCCGTCCTCGAAGTGCCAGGAAACGACACGCCGGCCCGCGACGTCTTCGCCGCGCGCAGACCCGCCGAGCGCAGGGCCGCCCTGCGGCGATGGGGCGGATCCGCCGCTTCGGAGCAGGCCGTCGACGCAGGCCTCGACTGGCTCGACCGCCACCAGCACCCCGACATCGGCCTGTGGAACGATGGCGAGCCCGCCATGAAGCTCGCCCCAGGCCTCAGCAGCCTCGCACTCCTGGCCTTCCTGGGCAAAGGCCATTCCCACACCGCCCCAGGCCCCTACCGCGACACCCTGGCGCGCGGCCTCGACGCCCTGCTCGCAATCCAGACGTCCGACGGACGCTTCGGCGAGCCCTACCTCGCCAACGGCGAACGCAACAACCGCTACCTCATGTACCATCAAGCCCTCGCCACCATGGCCCTCGCCGAGGCCTACGCCGTGAGCCAGGACCCCAGGCTGCGCGACCCCGTCCGGCGCGCCGTCGCCCTCATCGAGCGCGCACAGCAGGACGCCGGCGGATGGGACTACAGCGACGCCCCCACCGGCCGCAACGACACCTCGGTGACAGGCTGGCAGATCATGGCCCTCAAGTCCGCCCACGCAGCGGGCGTCGACGTGCGTTGGCAGACCCTGTTCGGCGTCATGCGCCACCTGGACTTCTACACGAACTCGGCCGGCGAGGTGAGCTACGCGAATCGCGATCCCGGCGCCTGGCGGCGCGGGCCGGGCATGGCCGCCGTGGGCCTGCTGTGCTACGAGATCCTCGGCTGGCCGCGGGACGGCGAGCGCATGGTCCGCCAGGCCGAGCTCATCCTCCGCCACCCGCCAGACTGGGAGATGATGACCCGCACCGACCGCAACGACCTGGCCGCCTCGCTCCACACCATGTACTACTGGTACTACGCCACACTCGCCCTGTTCAACATGGGCGGGCGCCCCTGGCGGGAGTGGAACAGCCGCCTGCGCGACATGCTCATCGCCCACCAGCGAACCGAAGGCGAGCGGCGCGGAAGCTGGGACCCGCCCGAGAGAGGCTTCGACGCCGTCGGCGGGCGCGTCTACACCACCGCCATCAACGTCCTCACCCTCGAAATCTACTACCGCTACCTCCCCTTCTACCGCGGCGGATCGTTCGACGCGACCGAGGTGCTCGAGCAGGCGATGAAGGCTCGGGGCATGCCCGCCACCCGCAGGCGCGCGCTCCGCATGCTCGCCGCCTTCCGCACCCCGCGTGCCCGGGAACTCCTTGTGAGCGCCCTCGACGACCGCGACCCCGCCACACGCTCCGTCGTCCAGCGTGCCCTCGTCGAGCAGCGCTGCGAGCACGTCGTGCCCACCCTCGTCGAGCAGCTTGCAGGCGAGAACGTCTTCGGCCGAACCCAGGCGGTCGCGGGCCTCGAGGCCTTCGGGCGACCCGAGTTCGTCCCCCACTTCATCCGCGCTCTGCGCGACCCCGAGCGCGTCGTGCGCGACAGGGCCGCCACCGCACTCCGCCGCGTGACCGATGCCAACTTCGGCTTCCAGCCCGGCGGCGAGGCCGCGGGACGCGAACACGCCGTCAAGCGGTGGGAGGCTTGGTGGCAGGCCCATAGCGCCACCGTGCCCCCCGGAGGCGTGCGCGGAACCGTCCTGGTCGTCGACCCCGATGCCGACGATGCCGTGGTGCTCGACGTGGGGAGCAACAACGGGGTCCGCCGCGGCCTGCGCTTCCGCGTCGTCCGCGATGGGGCGCCGCCCGCATTGCTCGAAGCGGACCGGGTGGAGCCCACCCTCACCGTGGCCCGCGTGCTCGAACGCGGCCAGACCCCCCTGCGCGAGGGCGACCGCATCGAGTCCATCCCCGAGACCACCGTCACCCGCCTGGACGACGACTGAGCCTGCCTTGCGCCCTGAGCTGGTGAGAAATGCGGGCTAGAAATTGAGGAAGCGGATGCGGCGGATGATCTCTTTCTGGGGAAGCTTGCGGTCGAGCGGGACCAGGACGACGGCGCCGTAGGAATCCTTGCTGTCGATGATGAGGTGGTGGGGGCTCGGGGCGGTGTGGCCCTGGCGGCACGGGTGGTGCCCGGTGATGATGAGGTCGGCGCCCACCCGTGCGGCGAAGTTCGCCGCGTTGGCCCGCGAGATGTCGCGTCCCCATGTGAGACGGAAGGCGAGGCTGCCGCGGCCCATATCGGCGTCGGGAGGGGTCTCGGTGAAGAGCTGGCGGCTGAACTGGTCGGTGTACTTGGCGTCGGGGATGGAGTGGCACAGGAAGAGCCCCGTCTGCGTGGCCGCGGCCCAGGGCAGGGTGCGGAGGAACTTCATATACGCCTTGCGGATCACGTCGGTATTGAAGGCATAGGCCTCTTCGAGGGCGGTCTTGAAGGCGCCGAGCACGCTGCGGCCTTTCTTCATAATGGGCAGTTCGTAGAGCTCGGCGAGGTCGTGGTTGGCCAGCAGGATGTGGACCTGCTTCGGGTAGACGGTCTTGAAGATGGCGGCCTCCTCGAGGAGCTGGTACGAGCGGTCGGGGGTGTCGTCGTACATCGAGTGGAGGAGTTCCTGGAGCACCAGGTGGCGGTGGGGGTGGTTGGGGAGGTCGGCGAGCCGCACGATGTGCTTGAAGTTGGCGAGATGGCCGTGGAGGTCGCCCGCGATGAGCAGGTCGCCCTGGGCTGGGAGGTCGATGAGCCGGCCGTTCAGGGTGGGGTCGGCAAGGTTGAGCGCGGCCGCTCGGGCCATGAGCTGCATCACGTAGTCGGGGGGGCGGCTGGCGGGCTCGGCCATCGTGGACCTCCATGCCCGGCCCCGGGGGGTGGGCTCGGGCGTCAGGCGGTGCGGCTTCTGCGGCCCCGGCGGCTCCCGTTGCCATTGCCGTTGCCATTGCCGTTCTCGTCGCGCGGGATAAACCGGGCGTGGCCGGGCCCGACGACCTGTGTGACGGCGTCGTAGAGCTGCTTGGAGGGCTCGACGAACATCGAGCGGCCCACGCGGATGACGTAGGTGCCTTCGTCGGGGGTGGCGATGCGGACGTGGACCGGCGCGGGCCCGTGGTGCGAGGCGCACGCGTCGCGCAGCCGCGTCACGGTGTCCGGGTCGGCCAGGGTGATATCGAGGTCCACGAGGAGTCCGCCGGCGAGCATGGCGTGTGCCCGCTCGATGGGGATCACCTGCTCGGCGCGCAGGCTGGGCTCGTTGCCCTGGTAGTCCATGCGAGCCTTGAGGAACACGATGGCGTTCTTCTCGAGGTAGCGGCCGTAGGTGGCATACTCCTGGGCGAAGAGCACGCCGCTCGCGGAGCCCTCGAGGTCGGAGAAGTCGTAGCGTGCCCAGCGCTGCCCCGCGAACCGGCCCCTGCGGGTGACGGCGGGCCGCACGTTGTCGATGATGCCGCCCACGACCACTTCGTCGCCCTTCTCGAGCTCGGCCAGGGTGGCGGTCGTGGCGGTGGCGTACATGCCCAGCAGGCGCTCGTAGCCCTCGAGCGGATGGCCGCTCACGTAGTAGCCCACGAGGTCCTTCTCCCAGCCCAGCCGCTCGCTCTTCGGTGCGTCGGGCACGTCGGGGAGCTGGGGCTCGATCTCGGCGGCTTCGTCCATGAGGTCGAACAGGCTGGTCTGGCCGCGCTCGCGGTCGCGCTGAGCCGTGGCGGCTGCCTGCATCGCGCTCTCGACGGCGGCCAGGCGCTGGCCGCGGGTCCCCGGGAAGTCGTCGCACGCGCCGCAGCGCACGAGAGTCTCCACCGCCGCCCGGTTCACCGCCTTCGCGTCCACCCGCTCGCAGAAGTCGAAGATCGACTTGAACGGCCCGCCGTGCTCGCGGGCGTCCACGATGGCATCCACGGCCTTCGAGCCGACGTTCTTGATGGCGTTCATCCCGAAGCGGATCTTGCGGCCGTCGCTGCGGAACTCCCCGAAGCTCGTGTTCACGTTCGGCGCCAGAACCTCGATGCCCTGGGCGTGCGCGTCCTTGAGGAATGCGATCACCTGGTCGCGGTTGCTCACCTCGCACGTCATCGAGCCGGCGAAGAACTGCACGGGGTAGTGGGCGCGCAGGTAGGCCATGCGGTAGGTCAGGTAGGCGTAGGCGGTCGAGTGGGCCTTGTTGAAGCCGTAGCCGGCGAAGTACTCGATGAGCTCGAAGATGGCGACGGCGCTCTTCTCGTCGATCCCGCGGTCCATGGCGCCCTTGAGGAAGGCCTCGCGGCGCTCGACGATGATCGCCTCCTTCTTCTTGCTGATCGCCTTGATCATCGTCAGAGCGTCGCCCATCGACAGGCCGGCGATGTCGTGGGCGAGCTGCATGATCTGTTCCTGGTACACGATGAGGCCGTGGGTCGCCTTCAGGTAGGGCTCGAGGCTCGGGTGCAGATACTCGACCTTCGCCTCGCCGTGCTTGCGCTTGATGTAGTCGTCCACCATCCCGCTCTTGAGCGGCCCGGGGCGGTAGAGGGCCACGATGGCGATGATGTCCTCGATGTTGTCCGGCCGCAGGCGCGTGAGCAGGCTGCGCATGCCCTGCGAGGCAAGCTGGAACACCCCCTCCGTCTCGCCGCGGTGGAGAAGCTCGTAGGTCTCGGCGTCGTCGAGCGGCAGCTCGGACAGGACGATGGCGTCGCCGGTCTCCTCGCGGATCAGGTCGATGATCTTCTGGCAGATCGTCAGCGACCGAAGCCCCAGGAAGTCCATCTTGAGCATGCCGATCTTCTCGACGTCGCCGAAGACGAACTGCGTGGTCACATTGTCGCCGGTCCTGGCCAGGGGGAGGTGCTCGACGAGCGGGCGGTCGCCGATGACCACGCCCGCGGCGTGGGTGGAGGCGTGGCGTGCGAGGCCCTCGAGGCGCATCGCCACGTCGAGCAGGCGCTTGACCGTGGGGTTGCGCTCGTAGCGCGCGCGCAGGTCGGGCGACTGCTCGAGAGCCTCCTTGAGCGTGATGTGGAGAACCTCGGGCACTTCCTTGGCGATCGCGTCCACGTCCTTGAGCGGGATGTCGAGCACGCGGCCTACGTCGCGGACCGCGGCCCGGGCGCCCAGCGTGCCGAACGTGATGATCTGCGCCACGCTCTCCTCGCCGTACTTCTCGCGGACGTAGTTCAGCACGTCCTCGCGGCGGTGCTCGCACAGGTCCACATCGATGTCGGGCGGCTCGCGCCGCTCGGGGTCGAGGAAGCGCCTGAAGAGCAGGCCGTGCTCGACGGGATTGAAGTCGGTCATCCCCAGGCATCGGGTGAGCAGGCAGCCGGCGCCCGAGCCGCGCAGGCCGACGGGGATGCGGTGGTCGCGGGCGTAGTTCACGAAGTCGCGCACGATCAGGAAGTAGCTGGCATACTCCATCTCGCGGATGACCCCGAGCTCCTCCTCCAGGCGGCTGACCATGTGCTCCTGGGGCTCCCCCCCGCACAGCTCGCGCAGACCCTCCTCCGCGATCGAGCGCAGGTGCTCGTCGTTCGTCATCTCCCCGGAATCAAAGGGCGGGAAGTGGCGCACCGAGAAGTCCATCTCCACGTTGCACCGCTCGGCGATGGCCAGCGTGTTCGCCAGCGCCTCCGGGGCGTCCTTGAACCGCTTGGCCATCTCGCGGGGCGACGCGAAGTAGAACTGGTCGGTGCCGAAGCTCATCCGCTTCTCGTCGGTGAGCAGCTTGCCGGTGTTGATGCACAGGAGCACATCGTGTGCGCGGGCGTCGTCGCGGCGCATGTAATGGATGTCGTTCGTCGCCACGAGAGGGATGGCGAGGTCGCTGGCGATGGCGATCTCGCCCTCGTTGACGAGGCGCTGCTCCTCGAGGCCGTTCTCCTGGATCTCGAGGTAGTAGCGGCCGTCGGCGAACAGCTCGCGGTAGCGGGCGGCCGTGGCCCGGGCGTCGTCGGGACGGTTGGCCAGGATGAGCTGGGCCACCTGGCTCTTGAGGCACCCGCTCAGGCAGATGATGCCCTCGCTGTGGGCCGCGAGCACCTCCCAGTCGATGCGCGGCTTGTAGTAGAAGCCCTCCAGGTAGGCGATGGTGGCCAGCTTGATGAGGTTGTGGTAGCCCTGCTCGTTCTCGGCCAGGAGGGTCAGGTGGAGGGCCGCCTCGTTGAAGTCGCCCGTGATCTCGCGGTCGTGGCGGCTGCGGGGAGCCACGTAGGCCTCGTAGCCGAGGATCGGCTTCAC
>Ga0272442_10004060_pt1 | contig 20159 bp, 14 predicted proteins | sample SSMForm2O_FD_200262 | JGI IMG/M metagenome (GOLD analysis project Ga0272442, IMG submission 200262) | Marine sediment archaeal communities from Little Sippewissett salt marsh, Falmouth, MA, United States - SSM-Form-2O | ecosystem: Environmental > Aquatic > Marine > Wetlands > Sediment ... | reverse complement strand
CACCAAATGCCAACGACCTCTATTGCCCATCTTATGAAGAGGTAGTGTCTGACTCATGCAATATTAATATGTTCCGATTTTCATCAGCATGGGTGGCCCTGTGGGCCATGAACGTTTCATTTAACTCACCTGGATTATGCCTATAGCTGATGAAGCATGAATGGTCAAATGACATGAAACATCAAATTTGCTTTTTAAGGAACTTCCTATTTAGATTTAATCCATAGATCAACGGTTAAATGGAGAATGTTTCGATGGGTATTAAATATACCATTTTGATTCGCCAGAACAACGAATTATAGATCTCAGGTCCGAGGTCCCGTTTATCAGAGCCTCTATTCTTTGCTTTGAATGCGGGACCTCAGATCGTTTTCGTAAGTAGGATTTCGCCCCTACCTCCACTCCGGCGGGAATGCGACGCAGACGACACCGTTCTTCTCGCACTCCTCGTCGAATATCTCGACTGTCTCCCTCGCCGGAAGGCCCCTCGCCTCCAGCTCTGCGACCCACTCACGGGTCACGTTCTGGAAGGATGCATGCCAGCGCGCTTCTTCCTCGGGCGGTAGGGTGATGAAGACGACCCCGCTCTCGTTCAGGTCGGCCATGATCTCATCGTAGGTCTCCTTTGTCATGGCGGACGTGGTCCGGTAGGGGTTCTGGCAGACCTCCTCGATGATGGGCTTGAGGTCCTCGGGAATCTTTTCCCAGGCTCCGAGGCTCATGAATACCCCCTCGCCGACGCAACCGAAGGTGACGAGGGTGCAGTGGTCGGCGACGTCGCCCAGGCCGAAGGACTGGACCATCGGTGGGCAGGTGACGATCCCGTCGATGCTACCGTTCTCCATCGCCTCCCTGACGGAGTCGAGGGGCATGAAGACCGGCTCTGCCCCGATCGCCTCGATGCACCGCGTCTGGAGGCCTCCAGGGCTTCTGATCCGCATGCCTTGGACGTCTTCGAGGGTCTGGACAGGTTCTTTGGTCCAGAGGTGGGAGTTGATGCAGGGGTTCACCTCGATCACCTTCACATCCGAAAACTCCCCGCTGAGGGCCCGGTCGTAGACGGCAGCTCCTATCTCCGTTGCGGTCTCCTTGCACTCGATGGAGGCCGGGAGGGAGAGGACGTCGGATAGGGGGAACCAGCCCGGAGTCCAGGTGAGGGTGGCGTAGCCCATATCGGACCGGCCGTCGGCGACGATGTCGTAGTGCTCAGGCCCTGACCCCAGGGCTTCGCCGTCGAAGAGGGCGTAGGCTATTCTGCCACAGCTCTTCTCTTTCAGGGTCTCAAGCATCGGGATCCAGACGGTCTGGACCTCCACGCTCTCATGGGGATGCCAGGTGCTGAAGTTTATCTTCACGCTCTCTTCAGACGATGGGGGGTCCGAGGCGGTCCCGGCGCCGATCGTGCTCGCGAAAAATAGGCTTGCCAAGAGGATCGATAAAGGAATTATGAAAGCGTATCTTCTCGTCATTTCATATCGGTCTCCCGAACGATTTTCTTAAGCTTGAGATTGTTTGTCTCGCCTTATCGCCTTCTGGGGTTTAGAATTTTTCCGCTCTCATCAGCTGCTGAGGTCTGGGATCTCGCGGCTTTTTCTGTTTCGTTCCCTACGGACCTCTAAGTGAGCCGGTCCGATCAAGAGGTCGGCGGAAAAGGATAAAACCGGTCTCGACTTTGGTGCTCTAAGAAAAGCAGGCTCGAGGCCGGTGAAATTAGATGAAGCTCGAAGAACTGATCGCCGCGGCCCGCGGTGAGGTGGAGGTCGACCTCCTTTTAGAGGGCGCAGATATGGTGAACACCCTCTCCGGCGAGCGGCACCGGTCGAATGTAGCGATCTCCGATGGGACCGTGGTGGGGTTCGACTGCGAAAGCGCGAAAAAGGTCGTCGACCTCTCGGGGATGGTATTGGCCCCGGGGTTCATAGACGGCCACGTCCACCTGGAGTCGTCCATGGTGGCGGTTCCCGAGTACGCGAGGGCCGTCGTCCCTCGGGGCACCACGGCGGTGGTGGCAGACCCCCACGAGATCGCCAACGTCCTGGGGGCGGTGGGGATAAGGTACATCCTCGACTCCTCGCAGCTTTCGCCCCTATCCGTCTTCGTCATGCTCCCCTCCTGTGTTCCTGCAACCAGCCTTGAGACCTCAGGAGCTTGCCTGGACGCAGAAGTCCTCTCCGAGATGATCGAAGAGGAGGGGGTGATCGGGATAGCCGAGGTGATGAACTATCCTGGAGTTGTATTCAGAGACCCCTCGGTCCTGGCGAAGATCGAGCTTGCGGGAGATAGAAGAGTCGACGGCCACTGCCCCGTCCTATCGGGCCGAGACCTCACTGCCTACGTCGCCGCAGGGATCGGGTCGGACCACGAGTGCACCACTTCCGAGGAGGCGAAAGAGAAGCTGCGGCTGGGGATGAGGATCATGATCCGGGAGGGGACGGCCGCTAAAAACCTCGACGACCTCCTCCCCCTGGTGAACGAGGTCAACTCCCGGCGTTTCCTCTTCGTCTCCGACGATCGGCACCCCTCCGAGATCCTCCGGGAGGGGCACATCGACTTCATGGTCAGAAGGGCCGTCCAGGCCGGGCTCGACCCCATCGTCGCCATACAGATCGCAAGCCTCAACGCCGCCGAGTACTTCGGCCTTCGGGACCTGGGGGCGATAGCGCCGGGCAGGAGGGCGGACATAGTCGTTTTAGACGACCTCGACAATCTAGAGGTTCAAAAAGTCCTGAAGGGCGGCGAGACCGTCGCCGAAGGCGGCCGTCTTCTCGCCCCCATCGCAGAGGCCCCCAGCTCCAGGCCGCGATCATCATCGATGAAGGTCGGCGGGATCAGTCCTGAATCCTTCGAGATAAAAGCAGGGGGCGACCTGGCGAGGACGATAGGGGTGATCCCAAACCAGATCATCACTCAGTCGTTTCTGGCCCGACCGAAGGTCGATGGTGGCAAAATCGTCGCCGACCTCGATTGCGACCTTCTATTGATGGCCGTCGTGGAAAGGCACACTGGATCAGGGAACGTCGGCCTCGGCCTGGTCAACGGCTTCGGCCTCGCGAGGGGGGCGATCGCCACCTCCGTTGCCCACGACTCCCACAACATCGCCGCCGTGGGAACCAGCTCCTCGGAGATTTACCGGGCGGTCTCGGAAGTTCAGGAGATGGGTGGAGGCCTCGTCGTCGTCGACGACGGAACGATCACGGCATCCTTGCCACTCCCGATAGCAGGCCTCCTCTCAGACCGATCGATGGGGGAGGTCGCAGAGTTGATCGAGGAGGTGGTGGGGGCGGCAAAAGACCTCGGCTCGAGCCTGGAAGACCCCTTCATGACCCTCTCCTTCCTCTGCCTTCCGGTCATCCCCGAGCTGAAGCTGACTGACAGGGGGCTTGTGGACGTGAACCGGTTCGACTTCGTCCCCTTATTCGTCGGCGAGGGAGAGGAGGGCCAGAAGTGAGGAATGTGAACAGATCAGGTCCAGGAAGATGAACCCGAAGAAGAGAGCCCTCGACACCAGCCCCGCCGGGATCTGGTTTCGCTGGAACAAAAAGAACAGCTACAGCATCGCAGCTCTTTTGCCGCTGGTGGAGGGCGCGGGCCTCGCCAAAGGGCCGAAGGAGGGGATCATGCTCTACAGCTTCGCCTCAGCTCAGGCTGAAGAGGTCTATCGGGAGGTAGAAAGCTCCAAGGTCGAGGCGGTCTACGTGGCCGGAGGGCCCCACCCCTCGGCAAGGCCGGAGGAGGCGCTAGGATGCTTCGACTACGTCGTCATCGGCGAGGGGGAGGAGACGCTGCCGGAGCTGATCGGCGTCATCAAGGGCAAAGGCGACCCCGATGGTGTCCGGGGCATCGCCTACAAGAAAGGTGGGAGGATTCGGATAACGCCCCGGCGGGAGCGAGTCGATCTCGATCGATACCCACCTTTCCGGCCGCCGATATTCTCTCCCCTGGAGATCAGCCGCGGCTGCCCCTGGGGTTGCTTCTTTTGCCAGACCCCCCGCCTCTTCGGGAGAAGGATGCGCCACCGTTCGATCCCGACCATCTTGAGGTACGCCCGCTCTTACTCGGATCTGCGGTTCACCTCCCCCAACTCCCTCGCCTACGGCTCCGACGGAGTCCATCCGAGGATCGATAAGGTCGAGCTGCTCCTCAAATCCCTCTTTGAGTTGGGAAAGCCGATCTACTTCGGAACCTTTCCCTCGGAGGTGAGGCCCGACTTCGTCTCCGATGAGGCCCTGGACCTGGTGGTCAAGTACTGCAAAAACAGATACATCAGCATAGGCGGCCAGTCGGGAAGCGACCGGGTTTTGAAAGCGGTTGGGAGGGGCCACGACGTCGAGACCGTGAGACGAGCCTGCGAAATGTGTCTTGACCGGGGGATCGTTCCGAACCTCGACCTTATCGTCGGCCTTCCGGGAGAGACGCCAGAGGACCAGAGGATGACCCTGGACCTGGCCCGGGAGGTGGTGGGAAAGGGTGGGCGGATCAGGGCCCACTACTTCACCCCCCTTCCAGACACGCCCCTCGAAGACGCTCGACCCGCGCCGCTCTTGGATGAAGTGGCAAAAGAGATGGGAAAGCTCGCCCTGGGGGGAAAGGCGACGGGGAAGTGGTCACCCGAGAGTTAAAGGTAGAAGCGCCTGAAGGGAAGCTTATAGTCGTCCTGAAGCTCGTACTTCACCACGATCCTATTTTCGTTCACCAGGATTTCCCTCACAGACTGGGCGAACATGTACCAGGCGTAACCCCGGTCCGGCAGCCTGAGCTTATCCGGCAGGCTCGATAAAAACTCCGTCTCGTTCAGGATGTAGGATCGCAAAAGCTCGCTTCCCGAGGTGAAGAGGAAGGGAAAGCCCACCCGCTCCACCTCCTCTGCCATGCAGGGGTCCGTCAGCCTCAGCCTCTGCTTGAGATACTCGCGGTAATCTTCCTCTGTGATCACAATCTCTTTCAATTCGCTCAACGCGATTCACCGGAATCGAGTCTTGCGATATATGAGATAAAAATTGCGGGGCGGGTCATGGGAAGGTCGGCGAATCGGACTCGAAAAAATCGTCAGTCTTTTCCGGGCGGGCGGCTTTGACGGGCCATTAAGGAGGGAGGGCCCAAGACCGCCCAGCCTTTCGGAGATGAAGGGCAAAAGCCCTTCAGGACTATGCGGGAAAAACAAGACCTGCGTCTAAATCACCCGCTGAGGATTTTCGCGAGCTGGATAAAGAATCAGCCCGCTAGCAGATATCTTACATGAGTAAAACTGGTCATATTTATATATATACGTTATTCGACTGAGACTTCCAGGTCCAGTCCCGAGAGGGCTCCAGCCACGTCCTCGGCCATGGTGGCCCTCATCTCAGGGTCGAGATCTTTTGAGAGGACGACTCGGACTCGTTTTCCTTCGACCTCGATCAGGTCGACCCTCTTTGCCGCCACGATGTTAAGCCCCTTGGCGGGATCCAGGACGCCGGTCATCATCCTCTTCACGAAGTCCTCGTCCACGGCCCTCTTTCCCACTATCGCCTCGTACTTCATTATCGCAGCCTTGAGGCCGGAGGTGGCAAGCTGGGCGCAGTGGACTTTGTGCTTTGGAAGACCCCCCAGCTCCTCCACCACGTCCTTGAAGTGAACGTTCTTCGCCTCTTCCAGGGTCTTGCCCTTGGCCAGCTCAGTGGTGACACTGGTGCTGGCGATGTTCGCCGCGCACCCGAAGCTCTCAAACTTTATGTCCTCGATCACCTCGGTATCGGGGTTGACCTTCAGGTAAAGCTGGACCATGTCGCCGCAGGCTGCGCTCCCTACCTTCGTGGTCACGTCCGCATCCTCGATCCTTCCGGGGTTTCGTGGGTTTTTGAAGTGGTCCAGGACCTTTTCAGTATATCCAAGGTTCGTCATGATCAAGCCTCGACTTGTTCTTCCGACTTCAGCCTCGCGGAGGGGACGGGGTCGACGGAACAGGCTGCGATCTTCTCCACGAGCTTTGCCAGTACCTCCTTTCTCATCCCGCCGACGAACTTGATAGACCCCACCACCAGGTGGCCGCCGCCGTTGACTCCACCAGCCTTGATCTCCTCACGGAGCTCTCGAACCATCTTTGGTATGTTCATCCGCACGCCACGGCTTCTCAGGACTGCGAAGTCGGGGCCGTATCCGATGGTAACCACCGGCTTTCCATCGTACTTCTTGCAGAGGCGGTCGTGGACCTCGCCCGAGGTCTTTCCCGGCGGCGGGAAGGTGAACTTGTGGGCGTAGTTCTCGACGTCCAGGACGTTCATGACCGCGCCGTTGGGGAGGGTCTGGGTCTTGACGTGGGCGAAGGAGGCCCGAAGCTGCTCATCGATCGCCTCGTTCGCCTGCTCGCAGAGGAGCTGGACGATCTTCCTGTGCCGATCGAGCCTTCCCAGGCAGAGAATGTCGTTCACGAGCCCCCTTCCATCGTTAAACCTCAGCCAGAAGGCCTCGTAATCGAGGGCGAGGGCGATCTTCTTCAGCTCCTCCAGCCCGAACCGGTCTTCAACGAGCTTAATGTACCTCCCGGCCTCGGGAGCCTCGCTCCGATCGCCTACCGCGGAGACCGCAGGAAAGTGCTTGATCTTCTCCTCGACCTCGGGGTTGATCATCCTCGCGATCTCCGTCGCGATCATTCCCGTGGTGATCCCAAAGTCGCCCCCCTGATGGGCGGGGTTTACGTGAGTGATGAGGTACTCGTCCACGGCCTCGTCGGGGTGGTGGTGGTCGACGACAAGCATCTCCAGGCCGTAGATCTGGGCCTGCCTCATGGCCGGAACGTCCTCCTCGGTGGAGCCGTTGTCCATGAGGACGATCAGCGGCATCTTCTGGTCGTGGCGGGACTGGTCCTCCAGGGCGTAAGTGAGGTCCTTGGTCACGTCCTCCAGCTCGTAGAAGGGGGCCTTCGACGGCGCCCGCCGATAGTTGTAGTGCTCGGCGTCGGCTCCTCCCACCTCTCTGATCAGGGGAAGGATGGCGGTCTCGATGGCTACCGCCGCGCTCATCCCGTCGGCGTCGGCGTGGTGCCTCACCACGATGGGCTTCGACTTCAGGATCGCCCTTCGGATCTCCTTTGCCACCTCCCTCATCTTGGGCTTGAGCCTGGTTATTATCTCGCTCTCCACCAGAAGGGGCAGATCGCTCGGCTCGGCCCTCTCGTCGATGGAATTCTCGATCCTCTCCTTGACGACGGAGGCCTCGCCGCCCCAGAGCTGCTTCATCGACCTGACCTCGATCTGGATCTGGCCGTTTCTCAAAGAGACGTCGCCTATGGTCCTCACGATCATCTCGGTGTCGATCTCTGGGTAGGCCCGGACCCCCGCCCGCTCGAAGGCGGCGCAGAAGACGAGGCCGCTATCGTCGGCGACGGTGAAGATGGTGGGACCGCCGGTCTGCTTGACCTGGATCACCTCGCCCTCGACAGAGATCATCTTACCGACAAAGCTTTGGAGCTGATCCACCCTGGTCACCGGAAGCTCTTTTCTCACCTCCAGGGTATGGTGCTCGCCCACCTCTACGGGCTCAAGCTCAATGTTGCCGTTGGGAGCGACGTTTCTCACCCGGACGTAGATCTCCTCTCCGACCTCGGGCGTTCTTTTCAAAAACTTGTTGTGGGCAAGGCCCCGGACGTGATCGTTGAGGTCCACGAAGGCCCCGAAGTTGGCGATCCCCGATACCTTACCCTGGTATGAATCGCCCACCACAAGATCACTGGTATCACAGGCGTTATCCAGGGTGTGAACTACGGGCTTTTTGGCGCAATTTGTACACAGCTCGCTCTTGGTGGTGAGCTTGACTCCGCAGATGGCACAAAGGTACTCTCGGCCCAGGCCCCCGCACTCTTGGCAGGTCTCAGTGACGGGGATCTTGCCCTCGCCCTTGCAGACGGGACATTTCGTTGCCCCCTTGCTCACCAGGTCGTCGATCTCGCTGGCAGAGGCCTCGCCCAGGCTGACGGACTCGATCTTGCCTGTCCCCTTGCAGTTGGGACAGGCCTTCTCTCCGATCGTCAAATAGCCTTTGCCCCCGCATTTCTCGCACAGGTTCATCCTTGAGTTGAAGATTGGCAAGGGATTTATCGGTTTTGGAGGGGGGCAGGGCAGGAGGACAAGGGGATAAATAGCATCTCGAATCTCTTTTGGCCATGCGGGTTACTGTCTTGCGCCTTGGCCACCGGCCAGAGCGGGACAAGAGGATCACCACCCACGTGGGCCTGGTGGCGAGAGCCTTCGGGGCCGAGGAGATGCTCCTGGCCGGAAGGGACGAGAAGCTAGTGGAAGGCCTTGAGGACGTCGTCGAGAGGTGGGGCGGCGACTTCCGGGTGAAGTCCGTTTCAAGCTGGAAGGGCGAGGCGAAACGATGGAATGAGGCTGGGGGCAAGATCGTCCACCTCACCATGTACGGGACGCCCCTCTCGGAGACTATCGGCGAGATCCGCCGTTCTGAGGAGCTGATGGTGGTGGTGGGGGCGGAGAAGGTCCCCCCTGAGATCTACGAGATCGCCGACTGGAACGTGGGCGTCGGAAATCAGCCCCACTCAGAGGTGGCGGCCCTGGCGGTCTTCCTGGACAGGCTCTGGAAGGGCGAGGAGCTGGAGAGGGAGTTTGAAGGAAGAATCGAGGTCGTCCCCAGCCCCCGGTTCAAGACCGTCGTCGAAAGGCGAGGAGAAGATGAGGGCTGATCGACCCCCGAAAGTTCTCGTCGTGGGCCATAACGTCCGGCACATCGCCTGCTCTGCGGCACGGGCGGGATTCGTAGTCTTGGCCGCCGACTGCTACAGAGACCTCGACCTCGCAGAGTCGGTTTCAAAGTCGTTTCTCCTCGACTGCGATCCCTCAATTTCGAGGGATATCGTGAAGTCGGCCGAGAAGCTGATCCGAAGATTTCTCGATCGCGATTCCGTCGACTGCCTGGTCCTGGGACCGGGGATCGAGGAGACTAGGATCAAGGGAGTTCGGGTTCTGAACAACTCGCCGGAGAAGATATCAGAGGTATCAGACAAGCTCTGGCTGGCGCGCTGGCTCGAAGCCGAGGGCTTCGCCTCGATTCCGACCTGGCCCGCAGGCGAGGACCGGGATTTAGAGGGTTTTCCTCTGATGGTCAAGCCCCGGAAGGGGGCGGGCGGCACAGAGAACCGGCTCGTCGCAAGCTGCGAGGATCTCGCCCGCCTGGAAGGCGACCTGATCGTCCAGGAGATGGTGGAGGGGACGCCTGCTAGCGTCTCTGTGATCGCCGACGGCGATGGAGCTGTGGCGATCTCTTCAAACGAGCAGCTGATCGGGACCCGTTGGCTTGGAGGGAGTGGCTTTCGCTACTGCGGGAACATATCGCCCCTGGAATCTAAGGATGACTCTGTCTCCGAGATGATGGAGATGGCTGAAGAGATCGCCATCAGGCTGAACCTGGTAGGCTCCAACGGAGTCGACTTCATCATCACAGAATCAGGACCCGTCGCCCTGGAGGTGAACCCGCGGTTTCAAGGCAGCCTCGACGCCGTGGAGATCTCCACGGGGATGAACCTCTTTCGGGCTCACCTGCTCTCCTTCGATGGATATCTCCCTGATAGGCCGAAGCCCCGCGGGTTTGGCGGTAGAGCGATCATCTTTGCAAAATACGACCTAAAAATAGAGGCGGACCTCAGAAACGCGACGAATTGGGTCGCCGACGTCCCAAGGCCGGGCTCGTTAGCGAAGAGGGGCGACCCGGTTTCGTCGGTCTTCAGCTTCGGAGAAGACAGGAAAAGGGCGATGGATCTGCTCCAGAGCAGAAGCTCGACGATCTATGGAGCCTGCCGCCGCCTTTGACGGCTCGGGTTTACCAGGACATGACCCGGTAGAGCCAGTTGCAGATCATGGTGACGAACTTTGTAGACCCGCTCCCTTTCTCCAGCTTCTCCCGATCCTTATCACCGTACTTTTTATCCTTCATCCAAGACATGATTTTTGGGTTGTCGATCTGGAGATATAATGATATCGGTCTCAATGATATCAGTCTCGCCGGAATCGTCGAGAACCTCACAAGGCCGAGATTGTCTGGGTGGCCGTGATGGTCGACTTAAAGAGGGTCGGCGGCACCACTTCAGCGATAGTCTGGCCAGTTTTGGCTAGGCGGTGACGGAATATGTCGCGGCATCCTTGAAGAAAAGCTCTTGATCGAGGCCAGTCCAGGCGGCGGGTGGAGGCCGCCCCACAAGAAAAACCAAAATCTTTATGAGACATAAGAGCGGCTTTCAAGTCAAGTGATATACATGGACTTGGTAACCACCATCGAATACCTTCAGGCTCTGGTTGTTTTGGCGCTCTTCTTCGGAATTCTGGCGACTGGGTTCAAGGTCTGGCGCTGGAACTACGCCTGATCCATCCACCCACGTCAACTCTTTTTGAGATCTCGTCAACGACGGATTCAGCGCAAGCTCCATCGCCGTGATCCGGTCAGCTGTACTTTCCCGACCCCAGGACGATCACCTTTGTCCCTTTGAAGTCGAGCGTTGAGCCCTGACCGGAGCGTATCTGGACCGATTTAGAGCTGAACTTGTAGCCGCTGGCGTCTACAGTTATCGAGTGCCATCCGGGGCTCAAGGAGACCCAAAAGCCGCCATCCTCGTCCGTCGATACGGAGAAGAGGCCGTCGATTCGGACCTTCGCCCCAGGTATTCCAGAGCCGGTTTTGTCGGTGACTTTCCCCTCCAGCCACCCATATTCGTCCTCATAAGCTCCGGCGGGATAAAACGCCCCTCCCGTCGGATACCCCACCAGAATCCCCGCCACCGAGACGGTCCCGGTCCAGACCCTGGCCGTCGACGAGGTGAAGCTGAACCCCTCAAGCTCCGCGGTCACAGAATAGGTACCCGAGGGCACGTCCATGCCGTAGTAGCCCAAGACGTTAGTGGCGGTGCTGAAGGCGCCGCCTTCCGTTCCAGAGATCCGGACCCTGGCTCCGGGAACGCCGTTCCCGTAAGAGTCTACGACCTTTCCCACCAGACCGTAAGTGGTCGGATACCCGGTGGAGCTTACCGACAACTCCAAGCCGTTGCTCCAGCCACTCGCGTTGAACTGATAATAGTGGGACTCCAAAGTCTCGGCATACCGGTCCAGCCTGTACCATCCGGGGGTCACAAAGCCCGAAGAGATGACCCTTCTCCCCCTGTCGTAAAGGGTGAAGGGCCCCCAGTTGGCGACGTAGAGCCAAAGGGAGTAGGGGGTGCCGAGGCCAACCTGCCCGCTGGTGACGAGCAGACCTCCTGACTGAAGATAGAGCTGGTTTGGATTCAGCACCTCGTCCCCGATCGACAGGTCTTGATCCGGGGCGAAGGGATTTGCAGAGATCAGCTGAGGCGAATCGTAGCTGGTCGGTGAATAAGGATCCCAGGCTGCTCTTCCGGGAAGGTAGTCCGACTCCTGTCCGGGGCCGTAGGGGTCCCATTCGGGCCTATCTGCTGCGAAGGGGTTTGGCAGATATTCCATCTCAGCGCCGTCTTCAGCCCCAAGACCGCTCGAGCTGAAGGCTGCCGCATAGATCAATCCCAATAATATGCAAAGTGAAAATCGGCTGACCAATTTCAAAGCTTCAACCTCCCCAAAGCAAAAGCGCTCGCCAGCGACTTAAAGATTGCGGAAGGCAGCACCGTGCAGATATTTTTTATAAGTACGTGTTTTCATACCTCGTCTTGAGGGGTGGCTGAGACGACGTGGATGGTGATGCTGGCGACTAATCGCATCTCTGCCTCCCGAAAAGCTCAACAACCAGATTTTATGCTCATGATTGCCACAATGTTTAAGTACATTCAATTCCATCCGAAAAAACCGAAATTTCAGAATAATCAGAATAAAGTAAAAGAATGGCGAAATGGGTTGATCAAGAGTTGGGATAGTTGTGCACCTGGATCGAGGAAAATTCAACGGTTCGTTCAAAAATCGTCCATTCATGAAAACGCTTAACTCAGAACAGGTTTATCGGAGAATATTAAGGATCGAAAACCTGCTGCAGATAACTTATATATAGAACTGACGAATGGCCATTATATTAAAATCGATATAGGTTGGAGGAGAGTCATGAACTACCTTAGGGCTGGAGGACTGCTTTGCCTGCTCATCGTCGCCATGGCGGCAGTTCTGCCAATGGGGGCGTTGGCACAAGATGATGCTCCAGACGAATCGGTACCCCTGGGGGCCGAACCCTCTAGTGGTGCCGACGCTGAAGACGCGAATGCTGGAGAGGTGCCAGATGAAGAATTGACGCCGCCCGAGGAATCCGAGGAGGTGCCAGATGAAGAATTGACACCACCCGAGGAATCTGAGGAGGCGCCAGATGAAGAATTGACACCACCCGAGGAATCTGAGGAGGCGCCAGATGAAGAATTGACACCACCCGAGGAATCCGAGGAGGCACCCGCTGAAGAATTGGCGCTGCCCGAGGAATCCGAGGAGGTGCCAGATGAAGAATTGACACCATCCGAGGAGTCTGAGGAGGCACTCGCTGAAGAGGTCGCTCCCTCAGAGGTCGTTGAAGATGCTCCTATGATCGATGCTCCCATGGAGGATGCTCCCAGGGAAGACGCCTCTTCAACAGGAATCGCGGTGACAGAAGAGGTCGTATCTGAAGGGGCAATTTCTGCTGCCACGAACAACGAGACCGCAGTCGAGGAGACTCCTGAAGAGGAGCCTGAAGAGGAAGAAGAAAAAGAAGAAGAGGAGCCTGAAGAGGAGCTCTCCACCACCGATCGAATCTGGCGTGAGGGCAAAAATCCGGCCGACTACACCTGGGACCCCCAGACCTTCTCTGGCTTCTTCTACGATCTCGACGACGACGTGGGAACCGAAACCCTCACCGTCCATTTGAGGGAATCCGGCGACGGGTACGACCGCACCATTGAAGAGGGTGGCCTAGAGTACGAGACCAACGCCGATTCGATAAAGTTTGAGTTCGGCGACTGGGACGAATATCAGGTCATAGGCTTCATGGCTCAGAAGTACTTCGCCGGATACATGGGCACGAACCCGGACGTCGTGGACAAGGATATCAGCCTCCTGGATGAAGAGGAGCTTCGCGAGGTTCTGATCGACGACGACGAGGAGTACACCGTCGACACCGGTTCGGTCCTTCCCCTGGAAGAGGGGTACGAGTTCCGGATCAAGGAGATCGACCTGGACGGGAACAAGGTCTGGCTCTCCCTCGCCAAGGACGGCGAGGAGGTCGACAGCAAGGTGATAGACCCGACGGACCTCGGATCCTCGACTTACAAGTACGAGGTGGATCTGAGCGGTGAGGATCTGCCGCTGGTAATGCTCCATGTATCGAACATCTTCTCCGGAGCCGAGTCCAGCCTCGTCACCGTCGACGGCATCTTCCAGATCTCCGACAGCTACACCACCGTCGAAAGCGGCGACAAGTACGGAGATATGGAGATCGACACGATATCCGGCGACACCATCAGGATGAGCAACGACAACTCCATCACCCTCCGGAAGGGCAAGACCGTCCCGGTGATGGGGGACGTCAGCTTCCTGGTGGGCGACGCCGACGAGCTCCGGTTTGGGCCTACGGTGAAGAGGACGGGAAGCTACGAGATAAGAGGAACGATCGTCGACCCAGCAGAATACGACAGGTTCACCTGGACCCCCTACAACTTTGAGGGCTTCTACTACGACATCGACGACGACGTTGGAACCGAGGAGCTCGAGGCCAGGTTCACCGGTGATAAGATCGATGACGGAGATCTCAGATACCAGACCGTGCCCCAGTCTGTGAGGTTCGAGTACGAACGCTGGGGCAGCTACAACGTCATCGGTTTCCTGGCAGAGAAGTACTTCGCCGGATACACTGAGGATACTGATTTCACCGACGAGTTCAGCGTCATTAACGAGGAGGAGCTGAGAAAGGTCCTGATAGACGACGACGAGTCCTACACAGTTCGGAGCGGCGCCACCTTCCCGCTGAAGGAGGGTTACGAGCTTCGGATAAAGGAGGTCGACCTGGACGGAAACAAAGTTTACATGTCCATCACCAAGGACGGTGACGAGGTCGACAGCAAGGTCGTCGAACCCGGAAGCGACGTCTCGAGCTCTACCTTCACTTACGACGATGAGATAGGTAGCGAGGACGTGCCCATAATCGCGGTCCACGTCCAGAGCGTCTTCCGGGGCAGGGAGGAGGACCTGGCCACCGTAGAGGGCATCTTCCAGATATCCGACAAGCCGAGATCCGTCGAGGAGGGCGAGACCTACGGCAAGATGGAGATCGACAGCGTCTCTGACGGCGGAATAGAGATGGTGAACGACGGCTCCTTCAGCCTGGGCAAGGGCAAGAGCATCACCATCATGGAGAACATGTTGTTCAGGGTCTCCGACAGCGATCGAAGGCTCGTAGTCCCCGTCGTCGAGGTCGAAGCAGATCTCAAGCCCATGAGGATCGATTTCCCGGAGGTGACGGTTGGAACTCCAGCCGAGGTGATGGTGACCTCTGACGGAGAGCCGGTCATCGGTGCCCTCCTCACCATAAACGGGGACGAGGTTGGGACCACCGACACCGACGGGATTTATCTCTACTCGCCAAAGGTGGCGGGCAGCTTCGACATCGAGGCCAAGAAGGACGAGTATACCGACGTCAAGGGGGTACTCGTGGTGAGCGAGATCCGAGAAGAGAGGGTCCTCGCCATCAGCTTGCCTCAGGAGGTTATGAAGGGAGAGAGCTTCGTTGTCAAGGCCACCATAGGCCTCGACCTGAGGCCGGTGGAAGGTGCTGATATCGCCTTCGATGACGTCAACATCGGCACCACTGACAGCCGCGGAACAATATCTTACGCCTCGGACGCAGTGGGCACCCACACCGTCACCGCCTCCAAGGAGGGGTACGAGAGCGGCTCAAGAAAGATCGTGGTGGTAACGCCGATCGAGATAACGGGAATCGAGATGGACGAGACCACCAGGGCCGGCAAGACGGTCAAGATCACCACCAACGCCGAGAACCGGGGTTCTGTCAGCGATACCACCATGGTGGAGCTGAAGGTCAACGGGAACGTCGAGGGATCTGAGAACCTGACCGTCGAAGCTGAGGAGACCGGCTCTGTCACCTTCGAGTACAAGCCGGAGGTGCCTGGCCTGTACACCGTGGAGGTCGACGGTATCCAGAGGACCCTGACGGTGGAGGAGAAGAGCAACGTCGGCATGATCGCCGGGATTCTGGTGCTCCTGTTCGCCATCGGCGGTGGAGCTTACCTCTACTCGACCGGCAAGTTGAAGGAGATTCTGGGGCAGATCAAGCGCTGAACCTGCCCCAAACACCTCTTTTTTCCAAAATATTTTTTCTCTAAAGAGAAAACCGGGCCCGGGTGCTCCGCCCATCCTGAAGAATCGACCGATTTCAGGGAATGATTGATATACCCTGACGAGTTCTCTCACGACAGAGTGTAGCATATCGGTTTCGTCCGACTAAAATTTCAGGATCGCGATTCCCATGAACTTCTGGCAACCCAAGATCGAGACGATGAAAAAGTCAGATCTTCACGATCTGCAGCTTAGACGCCTGAAGGAGACGGTGAAGATGGCCTACGATAACGTGCCCTTCTACCACCAGAAGATGAAAGATCTCGGCGTGACGCCCGGGGACGTGACGAGTCTCGGAGATGCGAGAGCCCTTCCGGAGACGAGGAAGGGAGATCTTCGGGATAACTACCCCTTCGGCCTCTTCGCCGTCCCCAAGAGCGAGATTGTGAGGGTCCACGCCTCTTCCGGGACGACGGGAAAGCCGACGGTCGTCGGCTACACCGCAAAGGACATAGAGACGTGGTCTGACATGGTGGCGCGAGACCTGGTGATGGTCGGCTGCACAAAAGAGGACATATTCCAGAACGCCGTCAACTATGGCTTTTTCACCGGCGGCCTCGGCATACACTACGGCATCGAGAAGATGGGGGCTATGGCGGTCCCGAGCGGCACCGGGAGCACCAAACGCCAGATCGAGATCATGATCGACTTCGGCGTCACGGCCCTCCACTGCACCCCCTCTTACGCCCTCTACCTCGCCGAGACGGTGATTGATATGGGGATCGTCGACGACCTTTCCTTGAAGATCGGTTGCTTCGGAGCCGAGCCCTGGTCTGACGAGGCCCGCTCGGAGCTGGAGAATATGCTGAACATCAAGGCCTATGACTCCTACGGCCTCTCAGAGATGTTCGGGCCGGGGGTCGCCTTCGAGTGCCAGGAGCAGAACGGCCTTCACATCTGGGAGGACCACTTTCTGGTGGAGATCGTCGACCCTGAGGGAGAGCTGTGCGCTCCCGGCGAGCGGGGCGAGCTGGTCCTCACCTCCCTCACCAAAGAGGCGATGCCCCTCATCAGGTACCATACGGGAGACGTCACCTACATGATGGAGGATGAATGCTCCTGCGGCAGGACTAGCGTCAAGCTTCACCGGTTCCTGGGCAGGGCCGACGACATGCTGGTGGTGAGAGGGATCAACGTCTTCCCCAGCCAGATCGAGGACGTCCTCCTCAAGATGCCCGAGATCGGAGACTACTTCCAGGTGGTGGTGGACAGAAAGAAGCACGGTCTCGACGAGATCGCGATCAAGGTGGAGATGAGCGATGCGGCCTTCACCGGAGAGCTGAGCGATCTGGCACGTCTTCAGAAGAAGGTGGAGAGCGAGCTGAAATCAGTGATGAAGATCAGATCGAGGATCGAGCTGGTGGAGAAGGGGAGCCTCCCCCGGACCGAGGGGAAGTCCAAGAAGATCGTGGATCTGAGGGATATCTAGGTTCAGTTACAGGGCGGTGGGCCGGGGGGATCAAGAGCCCTCCTGCCCACTTTGCCGCCCAAGCTCGTTTTGCTTCTCGTTCTGTTTCTCTTCCAGCTTCTCTTTGACCCTTTCGTTCAGCCTCTCCAGCATCCCCTTCATCCTCTCGGAGTTGTCGCAGTGCGAGCCGGTCTTGGGGTTGCAGACCGAGATGGCATCCATCACCCGGTCCGCCAGACGAAACTCCTCCATCTCCTCCAGCTTCATCAGAAGGTCCGACATCTCCCGGTTGAACTCCCTGCACTTATCGGCGTCGCAGATGGCGTCGCCGTGGAGGCGGCGGAGTCTCTTGACCTCTTTCAAGAGATCTTCCCATCGCTCAATCTCTGTCATATCACGATCTGCAGGGGCCTTCGCGCTGATGTCATCTCCTCCTGGACGGCCCCCTAGCCAAAATTATCATCGATCCACTTTTTGAGGCGCAAAGGTATAATCCTGCCCCCAAAAACGGCGAGACGATCGTTATTATCCTCGACGTGATGCAGAATGTCTCAAAAATATCATTAGAATATGTGGGTCAAATATCAGGATAAGATTTCAAGAGTTAATTTCAATGAAAATGGATATAACCACTCAGATCCGATTTATCGTCAATTATTCTGGATTAATTGACCCTCTCTGAGAAAAATACTTGAAGGATGGATGACCAAAAGATAATGAATTTCTTTTTGGAATTCCGAAAAAGGAGGTCGGAGAGATGGTCGATATCGAGGATATACCGCCGAAGATGAGGTGGGAGATCGCGGCCAAATCGGCGTCCGCGATCCCCGTAGCCTACGATCTCTTCTTCAGGAAAGCCCTGGGCGAGAGGTACGACGAGATCGAGATGCCAATCTGGACCGAGGCTGGACGGGAGGTGGGACGGCTCGCCACAGCCCTGTGGCTCCCGGCCGACGACGCCGCAGGAATCATTGAGACGATGACGATAACATCGAAGATCCTCTTCGGCCCCGAGTTCAGAGGGGAGGTGACGGAGGCGGCCGATGACCGGGCCGTGGGGAGGATAACCGGATGCCCTGTCCTCAACCGGGCGGTGGAGATGGCGATGAAGCCCGAGAGGGTTTTGCACGCCTGCGATGTATACGTGAAGTCGGCGGTTGAGAACCTCAATCCCAAATACTCTCAAAGGTTTGAAAAGAGGATGTGCGCAGGCGATCCATTCTGCGAGAGCGTAGTCGAGCTCAGATGATGGGCGAAGGCTCTGAGAGTAAAGCCCTATCCCAGAGCCTTCGCCTTCTCGAAGGCCTCCTTTGCAGCGTCGGCCTCGCCCAGCATCTGGTGGGCCCAGCTCTTGTTGTTCCAGGCGGCTGCGTATCCGGGTTCGATCTCTATCGCCCTGTCGAAAGAGTCCAAAGCCTCCTGGTACCGGCCCAGCCTGTTCAGGGTCATCCCCTTTTTGTTCCAGGCCTCCGCGAACTCGGGATCGATCCTGAGGGCCTCGTTGTAACACCCCAGAGCCTCGTCGAACCGGAGGAGCATCTGGAGGGTGTTGCCCTTGTGGTACCAGCCCTCAGCGGAATCGGGGTCGATCACCAGGGCTCTCTCATAACACCTCAAAGCCTTGTCGTAGCTTCCGGTCATCTGGAGGGCGTCACCCTTGCCATCCCAGGCGGCCGCAAGCTCCGGCTCCATCTCGAGGGCCTTTTCATAGCAGCTCAAAGCCTCGCTGTAATGGCCCGAGCTGCAGAGATTATCGCCATTTTCGGCCCAGTCCTCGGCGGTGTAAGCCTCAACTGCGGTCACAGTCGCAGTCGCCTCCTGCGGCTCATCGGCAACCTGCTCCTGCTCTTCGGCGGATTCGTTCGCCTCAAGCTCCCCCAGATCTGTGTCCACGATGGCATCTCCGACGGCAGGACCTGCGGGAGGCTCCGCCCCATCTTTCTCGGATGGGTCATCGATCTCCAGGCCCAGGTCCATCAGGCTGAATGCGGGCCGTTCTTCAGGTTCCGCGGGCTCCTCAGAGGGCGAGGCTTCCAGGTTCAGATTAGCAGACGATCCTCCTCCAGACAGATCTTCACCGGAGGCGAGGGTTATCGGGCTCGAATCCTCCTCCCCTGCAGAATCTTTGGCGGCCGAATCCTCGACCTTCGAGGCGGCGAGATCGACATCTTCCGTCTCCACCTCCTCCCGCGCTTCATTGACGTTCTCGGCCGCCTCGGAAGGCTCTTTTTCTACCGGCTCCTTCTCAGGGCCTGAAGGAGAACGGTCTACGCTGGATATCCCAGGAACCTCGTAAACCGGCAGAGATGCATCGAAATCGCCGTAGAAGTTGCCCTCCCAGAGGTTCGTCCCCAGGTCGAAGGCGTTGTAGTTCTCGTTGCCTTCGAGGACGTTTTTGAGGATTATGTTGTCGTTGGATCCGGCGTTGATCCATATGCCGTACTTGTTCTTCCAGACGACGTTCTCCTCGATGACGCTCCCGCTCGACCCGTCGAGGAAGATGCCGTACCAGCTGTTGTCGGTGATGAAGTTGCCCCTGATCAGGTTGTCCTTCGACCTCACCTCGATCCCCGACCAGCCGAATCCGGCGTTTTCGAGGATGAAACCCTCGAGCCGGACGCCGTCGGCGACGAGGGTCACGCCGCTGCCGAGCCCGCCAGCGTCCACGATCGGCTTCTCGGTGCCGTTTCCAGCGCTGCGAAGGGTTATGGGCATGTCCACCACCAGGTTCTCGCGATAGGTGCCGCCTTTGACCTCCACCACGTCACCAGGGCTTGCGGCGTCGATGGCCGCCTGGATGCTGGCATAGTCGGAGCCTTCGGGGCCCACCGTTATCGTGGCCGCCTCCGCTCCCGCCAGCAAGAGCATCAGGACCATCAAGAAGTAGAAAAAGATCGCCTTCAAACTCATCAAGTCTCCCGCCTGGATGTTCTTTCTTCTTCGAGCTAGAAAATGTTTTGGTGAAATGCAGGAGTCGCCAGAAATCGGTAAGAAGAAGACGACGAAGACGAAGAAAGGTCCATTCGTTGGACTGATCATCGGATCGCTTGGTCGAAGCCGACCCGGAGATCGAGGTGGTTCACCCTTCGGTCCGTCTTTTTGCAACTTCGATGCGCCTGCGACTGAAGTATGGGCTATCCATTCGCGTTATAAAGCTGGCGAGAAGGCCGGCTTATCCCTCCATGAGTCTCGTTGAGCAATTCCGCCGGTTTTGATCCGACTGATTCGTCTGCCGATGTCGTCGATTTCGTTGCGGAGCGAAGGGCGGCGGCGGCCGGCGCTTCGCGAACGGTGAGCGTGATTTTGGATAGATCCGTCGTTCCGCACTAACGGTCTAATCTCCAAACATTTTCGCCATAATTTATGGCAAAGATTTATTAAATATCTTGTTATATGCTATTTTTAGGAGTAGCATCTATGGAGATAAGTACCCGTCC
>Ga0272442_10004059_pt1 | contig 20160 bp, 13 predicted proteins | sample SSMForm2O_FD_200262 | JGI IMG/M metagenome (GOLD analysis project Ga0272442, IMG submission 200262) | Marine sediment archaeal communities from Little Sippewissett salt marsh, Falmouth, MA, United States - SSM-Form-2O | ecosystem: Environmental > Aquatic > Marine > Wetlands > Sediment ... | reverse complement strand
TCGAGGTGATTGGTCGGCTCGTCGAGGAGCATGACGTCGGGCTCTACGACCAAGAGGCGCGCAAGCGCCGCACGGGACTTCTGGCCGCCCGAGAGCAACCGGGGCGGGAGCTCCATCTCCTCCTCGGTGAAACCCAGGCCCATCAGGACCGCGCGGATCTTCGCCTCGTAAGTGTAGCCGCCGGCCTCCTCGTAGCGGTGCTGCAGCTCGCCCAACCGCGAGAGAGCCTTCTCCAGATCATCGCCCGAGGCCTCGGCCAATGCATGGCCCAGCCCCTCTATCTCCTCCTCCATCTCCAGCAGGTGCCCGCAGGCGTTCAGCAACTCCTCGAAGAGCGTGTGGCCGCCCTCGAAGCTCGGCTCCTGTTCGAGCACGCCGACGCCTACGCCGCGCTGGCGCATCGCCGAGCCCGAGTCCACGCCGACGGAGCCGGCCAAAACGTGCAACAGCGTCGTCTTGCCGCAACCGTTGGCCCCGACAAGCGCCACCTTCTCGCCCCGCTCCAGCGAAAAGGTCACCCCATCGAGAACGGCGCGATCGCCGTAGTGGACGCTGACGTTTTCAAGGCTTATAAGCGACACGGCTACTTCCCCAAATCCACAACGTCGTCGAACGGCACAGTCACCTGCTTGCCCCTCAACACAACGACCACCCTGCCGCGCTCGCGATCGACCTCGGCGACCCTGGCGCGGTTGCCGGACGTGCGGACACCGATGCGATCGCCGACGGAAAGCTCGGCGAGGAAGCGCACGCGGTCCCGATAGCGCGGCGACGCCCGCAGGTCGCGGTCGAGTTGCTCCACCAAACCCTCCAGCTCCCCGACAAGCAGCGGCGAGACCATCCCCGCCTCCGCTATCAGCCCGCGGAGCCTGTCGCGACAGCGCGAGAGGGCCGCGTAGGCGCTCTTGTGGACGCGCGCGATGTGGTCCTCACCCTCCCTGCGCGTGCGCTCGACCGTGGCGGCGAGCTCGGCGCGGAGCGCGTCGGCCCGCTCTCGTTCGGCCTCCGCCGCGCGGCGGTCCGCCTCCGTGACGGCCCTGGCGTCCTGGATGCGCATGATGAGCTCCTCCGCATCGCCCGCCTCGGCGCGCAGAAGCTCCCGCGCGCGCACCATCACCTCCGCCGCCAGGCCCAGCTTCTCGGCGATGACGAGCGCGTTCGAATTGCCCGGGACACCCGTGACCAGACGGAACGTAGGGCGGAGCGTCTCGGCGTCGAACTCGACCGAGGCGTTCTCGGCGCGCTCGTGCGAGAAGCCGTACGCCTTCAACGCGCCCAGGTGGGTGCTGACGATGACCTTCGCGCCGCGCTCCAAGAGGCGGTCGAGGACCGCCTCGCCCAACGCCGCGCCCTCCGCCGGGTCCGTCCCGCCACCCAACTCGTCCAAAAGGACAAGCGAGCCCTCGGCCGCCGCCTCCGTCACGCGCCTGATGTTCACCATGTGCGCAGAGAAGGTCGAAAGGCTCTGTTGGAGCGACTGCTCGTCGCCGATGTCGGCGAAGACCTCGGCGAACATCCCCACCTCCGAGCCCGGCGCCGCCGGGACGTGCAGACCGCTCTCCGCCATCAACACGCACAGGCCCACCGTCTTGATGGCCACCGTCTTGCCGCCCGTGTTCGGGCCCGTGATGACCAGGGCGTCGTAAGAGGCGCCTATCGATACGTCTATCGGGACGACCGGCTCGACGGCGCCGGGGTCGCCGCCTTCATCGGCCAGGTGACCCTCACGCCGCCTCACGAGCCAGGTCAGGAGAGGGTGCCGGGCCTTGCGCAGCCCCAGAACGAACTCGGGCCGCAGGATGGGCTCGGACATCTCGTAGGCTATCGAGTAGCAGGCCTTGGCGTAGATGAGGTCCAGGCGCGAAAGCTCGGCCAACGAGCCGAGGATCTCCTCGGAGCGGCCGCCCACCAGCTTCGTCAGCTCCCAGAGTATGCGCTCGACCTCCTCCTCCTCGGCGGCCTGGCGCTCGCGCAGCTCGTTGCCGAGCGGGACCGCCGCAGCCGGCTCGATGAACAACGTCCCGCCACGGCTCGAGCGGTCGTGGACTATGCCATCCACGCGGCCGCGATGCGTCGACGAGACCGGCAGGACGTAGCGCCCCTCACGCTCGCAGATGTACTGATCGTTGAAGACGCCGTCGTAGTCGGACGAGTTCAACATGCGCTTGAGCATATCCTGTAGCCGCTCGCGCAGCGTGGCTATCCGGGAGCGGATCGAGGCGAGCTGGGGCGAGGCGGCGTCCGCCACGGCCCCGCGCTCGTCGATGCAGCGCGATATCTCGGTGACAACCTCGGCGAAGTCGCCGAGACCGTGACCGAGAGCGACCAGATTGGGGTAGTCCTCCTGCGAGAGGCCCGTGAGCATGCGACGCAGCTTCCCGCAGGCGGCCAGGGTGTCGTTTACGGCGGAGAGATCGGCACCGTCGAGGTACGACGCCCCCCCGGCCGCCACGCGCACCGCCGGCTCGATATCGCGCACACCCGCCAGGGGAAGCTGGACGTTGCGCGAGAGAAGCAGGCGCATCTGCGAGGTCTCGGCCTGGCGCCCGGCCGCCGCCGCCAGGTGCGTCGCCGGCAGGAGCGCCATCGCCGCCTTGCGCCCCAGCTCCGACGAGGCATAACCCGACAGCACCTGCCGAACCTGATCGAACTCCAGTACCCGCAGCGTGTGCTCGTCCACGGCTAGCCGCTCCTCTTGAGCTTGCCCGCGCGGCGCGCGTGGGTCTCGCCCCACGTGAACGCAGCGTACCCCACCGGAATCAGCACCACCGCAAAAACGAAGAGTAGAACCAACGTGCCCCGCATCTCACCCAATCCCCGGCCGTCGATGAGCGCCCCGCGCATCGCCCGCAGCGTGTACGTCGCCGGGGATACCTTGGAAAACGGCTGAAGCCAGCCCGGCAGGACGTCGACGTCATAGTACACGCCCGAGACCAAGAGGACCAGCGCCTGGAGGATGTGGGCCGTCTGAGAGCCGCGCTCGGGCGAGAACATCGGCAGGACCGCCGCTATCAGCCCCAACCCGACGAACGACAGGCTCGACGCCACCAGTATCACCACCGCCGAGGTGACGTTCGCGTTCGCAAGGCTGATGCCGAAGAGCAGTATCACGGCGGCCAGTATCGCCACAGTTCTTATGAGGCCGTAGAGGACCGCGAACGCGCACGAGCCCACCAGAAACGCCGAACGGGAGATGGGCGCCATGAACGTGTACTCGATGGTCCCCTCCCACATCTCCCACGCAACGGACTCGGCCAGCGTGTGGAACAGCGTGCTCAGGAAGCCCCACAAGAGACCCCCCACCATGAGGAAGACGACAAGCTCGTCGTCGCCCTGGTCGACGCCGATGAACCCGATGGTGAGTATGGAGACCACCGTGTAGACTATCCAGACGGACTCCCAGCCGAGATAGCGGCGCACCAGGGAAAAATCGCGTATGACAAAGGCGGCCACCGCCCGCCCGTGTTGCAGTATCGCCGCTTTCACCTCTGTTCCTCCTCGAGCCCGTGCCCGGTGAGATCGATGAAGACCTCCTCGAGACTCGCCACTCCGCCGCCGCGGGCCTTGTGCTCGGCCGGCGCACCCACCGCCACGAAACGGCCCTCGTCGATGAAGGCCACGCGGTCGCAAAGGGCATCGGCCTCGTCCATGTCATGCGTGGTGAGTATCACCGTGGCGTCATGGCTCTCCACCAAGTAGCGGATGAACCTCTGAACGTCGCGCTTGGAGCGCGGGTCGAGGCCGGTCGTCGGCTCGTCCAGCAGCAGTAGTATGGGCGAGGAGAGGAAGGCCCGCGCTATGGCGACCTTCTGCTGCATGCCGCGGGAGAGGTCGGTCATGGAGTCGTTCATGCGCCCCGCCGGGAAGCCGAGCTCGCCGAGGATGTGGCGTGCGCGCGCGTCGGCGTCGGCCGGGGACACCCCGTAGAGCCGGGCCGCGTACATCAGGTTCTCACGCGCGGACAACTTCTTGTAGAACGACGCCTCGACCGATACCCGGTTTATCAGCCTGCGGACCGCCATCCGCTCGCGCACGACGTCGCACCCGAAGACCGCAATATCACCCGCGTCGGGGAGAAGAAGCGTCGAGATGAGACGGATGAGCGTGGACTTGCCCGAACCGTTGCAGCCGAGTATTCCGAAGACCTCGCCGCCGGCGACCGAGAAGTCGACCGAGTCGACCGCCTTGACGACCTCGGACCGCGCCAGGGAAAACCCGGACGCGCGACTGGTCCGCCCGGAATCACGCTGAGCTCGCTTGCGGAAGTGCTTCGACACGCCCCGGCAAACCACCGCCGGTTCCATTGCTCCGCCTCCAGTCCGCAGTAAAAAGGCCATGGGTACCTGTTCGGCACGGCCCCATGACCTTAGTGGCGCAACTATGTCAGTAAAAAGCCGGCCATGGGCTCGTCCACCCACAACCGGCCGATTGAGATCGCCTTGGCTCAGCCGGCGGCGGGCAGACTCCTCCCCTTAGGGATCGTTGTAAGCATGCGTATCACCAGAGTGTCCTCCTGTTCATCCGATCGTCCATTCGAATCGCCGCCGAAGTTGGCCTGTTGAACCCGTCCCTGTCCCAAACGCCCTCAGCCCGCATCCCTCGGCCAAACCTCTCAGCCCACATCCCCCCCTGCAACCGCCGTTGCAGCCCCCGTCAGCTCCCGTCAGCCCCCGTCAGCTCCCGTCAGCTCCCGTCAGCCCCCGTCAGCTCCCGTCAGCCCCCCGTCAGCCCCCGTCAGCCTCCCGTCAGCCTCCGTCAATCCACACCCCAGACCCCCCATGGTGGCCGGGGTCGCGAGATTGGAGAATACCCGATGAGGGCGCAGGCTGTCAAGATGGTTTTGGGGGGGTCTTCACCCGGACAGAATGCGAAGGCCGGCAAGGACGCGGTCGCGGACGTCCTGCGGGGTCTCCCCCGCCGAAGCGGGCTCGCCGGCGCGGATCAACGGATGCAAAGCGGCCCTCGGCCGGCCGCCGCACTCGCAACGCTGCGGCTTTTCCCCCATCGGAAGGACCTGGGTGGAAAGACACTCGGGGCACTGGTGGAGGTCCTTGCGGCCCGACCACTTGCCGCGCTTGGCAATCGGGCGCCCATCCACCTCGACGATGTCCATGGCGAAGTTCACCGTGGGGGCGTTCGATATGCAGGTGCCCACGCCAAAACCCTCGCAGGACCCGGCAAGCTCCTCTATCGAGTCCTCGTCGAGACCGCCCGAGACGATAATGCCGACCTTGTCGTGACCGCGTAGATCCAACTCCCAACGGACCTCCCGGACGATGGCGAGCATGTCCCCGCGACGGGACGAGGGGGTGTCGAGCCTGACGGCGAAGAGGCGATCGCCGAGGGCCTCGGCCGCGGCCAGGGCCTCGCGCTTCTCGTCGGAGAAGGTGTCGACCAGGGCCACGCGCGAGACATCCGCGGGCATCGCCTCGTCGAAGAGCGTCAAGGCGCGGACCATGTCGCCGCAGACGAGTATGAGGGCGTGAGGGATGGTGCCAACCGGGGGTATTCCGAGCTGCTCGGCGCCGGCCACGGTGGCGACGCCGGCGCAGCCGCCGATGTAAGCCGAACGGGCAATCAGCGGCGCAAGCCCCGGGTGCATCCGGCGCGCACCGAAATTGAAGACGGGCTTGCCGGCGGCCGCCGCAACACACCGCGCGGACTTCGTTGCGATGCCCGAGGCCTGACACAGCATCCCCAGAGCCGCCGTCTCGAGCTCGCCGAAGGCCGAATAGGAGCCGGTCATCGTCATGACCGGGTCGCCCGCGCGGAAGACGAAACCCTCGGGCGCCGAATCGACGTCGACGGGGACGCCCTCGAAGAGGCGGGCCACCTCGTCGCAGCCGACAAGGACGGCCCAGGGCCAGCCGTCCGGCAGCGACCCCGCCCGCACCTCCATGACGACGCGGGCGTCGAGGTCCGCATGCTTCAGTGCGGCTACCGCGCGCTGGAAGTAGACGTCGCTGACGCGGCCGCCCTTTATCTCATCATCGCCGGCTAGATGGAAAGGCCTCGCGCCGCCGCTGCCGCCCCTGCCGCCGCTGCTCTGACTCATACGACCTCCGCGTGGAAGACCTGGGACATTAACCTGAGGGCGAAACGGCCGTCCTCGTCGGAAAGGGCGGCTACGCAGTCGCGCGGGACGATGAGGTTGTAGCCGCGGGGGCGGCCCTCGACCACCGCACAGAGCACGCATATCTCAGTGACCGTCCCAGTGACGACGAGGGTGTCCACGCCCAGCCGGTCGAGTACGGCCTTGAGGTCGGTTTGGTAGAAGGGGGAAAGCGTGTGCTTGGGTATGACGGCATCGCCGGGCTGGGGAGCCAACCGGGGCACTATCTCCGCGCCGGAGCTGCCCTCCAGCGCGTGATGCGGCCAGTCGGCCATCTCGCGGTCCCTCTGGGAATGCCGGTCGCAGAGGTAAATGACGTGGTCGCCATCCTTGCGGGCCCGGGCCAGGCGAGCCGCTAGCGCGGGGATAATCTCCGCCGCCTGCGGAACGAAGAGGGCGCCGCCCTCCTCGGCGAAATCCCGCAACATGTCGATCACGATGACCGCGGTTCTTCCTTCAGACACGCGAAACCTCCCGACCCCGGGAAGTGGCCACCCTGTAGACTCCCTCCCCCAGTCCGACCAAGCCCTCGAGGTTCTCGATGCCGTTGAGCAAACGCGACGGTATGCGGGCAAGCCCGAGATGTGCGCCGGCCCACGCGCCCGTGATCGCGGCGACGCTGCAGCAGGCGCCGGCGGCAGCGGCGGCGCGCTCGACGGCGCGCTCGAAGCTGCGGGGATGCCGCAGGAAACAGCAGACGGCCGCGGGAACGACGTCGCGGACCTCCGCCCCGGTGCCCGCCCACTCAGGCATCCGGCCCTCGGGCGTCTCGAGCAAGTCCTTCACACCGATTATCGCCTCGGCGAGCTCGGACGATTCCTCCGCGGCGGCCGAGGCGACAACGTTGATGAAATGGGCGGGCGTGAGCGGTGAGGCCGCCAACGCGAGCTCGGCCGTGCCCGCCGCCACCGCCAGCGCGCCGCCAATGGCCACCCTGTCCGTGTGCGTGCACACCGCCGAAAGCCGCGCGTCCGCCAACAGTCTGGTTCTGAGGAATGCATGGAGCAGACCCACGGGCGCGGCGCGGACAGCCGCCTCGCAACCGCCGCCGGGCTCGCCGGCCTTCGTCCAGTCAACGCCCTCGGCCAGACGCCTGGCGGCCGCCGCCGTCGTCCGCCCGACACGGCGCACACGGCTCTCGCCGCTGTCGCCCCCCAGAATCCACTCCCCCAGACGAGAGGCGAAATCCTGGACGTCCAGACAACCCGTGTGCACAATCGACTCGGCCAGGAGGACCGTCATCTGCGTGTCGTCCGTGTATTGGCCGGGGCCGAGAGCATCAGAGCGATGGTAATCCCTGACGCAGCCGCCGAAGCGCTCCGCTACATCCTGCGGCGCCAGCCCTTCGACCGGCATGGCCAGCGCATCGCCCACGGCGCACCCCACTACGCAACCGCGAAAGCGGTCAAGAGAGGAAGGCATCCCCCCACCTCCACAACTCCCGCCTTCGCCCAAGGCTACGGCGCGCAGGCCGTCTTCGCACAAAGCCGCGGCACGCACGTCGCCTTCGCCCAAGGCTGCGGCGGGATGGCCCGCCCGGGTCGCTGCGTGAGACCCCGGTCCGATCAGGGGGTGCTCGGCCAGTAGCATCGATCGGGCCATCCAAGTTGCTCAACCAGCCGGACGGATTCCGGTAGTGCAGAGCGAACAAAGCCCTGGAGCACCCTCACATACAAGTGTAGCACCAGGTGGGCGGGGTGTCAAAAAGGTTGCGGGGGCGGTCGGAGAGATCCGTGCAGAGCGGAATCAGAAATCATCCGGACCTCACCGCATGGGCTTGATCAGCAGAGCCCCCTCACATATCCGCGAACCACACGTCGTACGTCCGGCAGGCTGGAAAAGGTTCGCCTCGTCAAAGAGCCGGGGCGGACACGAGCGCGCCCCCGTTAAAACCGTAAGGGACGGATCGGGCGATCCGTCCCTTGCGGATAAGAACCTCTGTAGACTTACTTGCGGCGAGCCAGCCCGACGAGGCCGAGCAGACCCGTGCCGATCAGCAACATCGTGCCCGGCTCGGGAATGATGCACTCCTCGAGAGTGGCGTTGTCGTGGCCGTGGGCCCACCAACCCGCGTTGGCGTCGTCCATCTTGGAGTAGAGGAAGACGGTGACCGTGTCGCTCAACGCCTGAAGGCAGTCGAGCGCGAGGATATCGCCCTCCGCCGCGCCGCGGGCTTCCTTGTCCTGGACCTCAACCTTGATGACGTTGGGACCGAAGTAGTCCGTGCCGCCGGTCGGGTCCAAGCCCAGGCCGAAATGATGCCAGTCCGCCGGCTCGGCGCCTCCAGTGTAAGCGAAGAACTCCACGAAGACGTCGAAGAACGAGTCGATGGCCACATTCACCTGCTGGTAGATGTATGCCTCGGCCGGCAAGCCGCCGAAATCGATGTGACCAGCCATGTTCGACGGCGGCAGCGCGTTCGTCGTGAGGATCCCGACACCGAGCGCGTTGAGTTTCACCTCGGTCCAGCCCGGCGGCAGTAGATCCAGATCGCCGGCCTCGAAGTCGCCGTTGACGAGCAGGTTGGCCGAGGCGACACTGACCAGAGCCGCTATCGCCAGCAAGCTTAGAAGCTTCTTCATTTGTTCGATTCACCTCCTCTCGTGTGTATATCAGCTTTTTTTCGTTTTCCGGCATGTGAGCGGGCGTCAAGCGAGAGTAGACGCCGACTCCACGCCCGTAGCGTTTTGCTTAGGTGCAAGTTTCATGCCAGCGGGACTGCAAGCGGGGGAGGTAGGCGCAATAGCACGACAGCACGGGTTTGCAAGGGCTATTACGAGGGTAAACTTGGGGCGACTTCAGGGCGAGTTTGTCCAGAATGCTGGACACAAGGGGTGCGGGGACGCGGTCGGGCCCCCGCAAGGCGTTGGCGAAGTAAGCACTTCGGCGGTGTTCAGGGCCTTGGACACGGGTGTCCAGACACGTGGACAGAAAGCCGGCTGAGACCGGCCCCCACCCCTAGACCTGGAGTATGTCGGGGCGGTCGACCGGACCCGTTGGGCCCTGGACGGACCGGACGGGCCAGAGGGGGACCGCCGTGATTATCTCCGGGCCGGCCGGCGTGAGTATGAACGTGTCCTCGGACTTGGTGCCCGTGATGGAGGGGTTCCAGGCAAAGGCCTGGTTCTCGACGGCGGGCCTCCCCTCGCCCGGGGCGGCGCGGAACTCGCGGCCGGCGTAGCCCGTCGGGCCCCCCTGGTGGTGCAGCTTCCACTCGTCCGGGAAGCCCGAGGCGGCATAGGCCGACAGCCCCGCCTCGACCGCGTCGCCTATCGGCCTGCCGATGGCCGTCCCACCGATGAAGGCCGCGTCCACCGCCATGACCGCCTCGTGGCGGCGACGGAGGTCGGAATCGATAGCCCCGAAGTGGACCAGGCGCGTCAGCGAGGCGATGAGCCCCCACTTGCGCGCGCAACCTACGACCATGACGTAACGCCCGACCTTCCCGTCGGTCGGTATGGGGTGGCGGTAGCGGCGGATGCGCTCGTCGGCGGCCACGAGAACGACAACCGGCTGGATGCCGCGGCTGCGCCAGGCGGCGCAGAGCAGCGACCCGACCTCGTGCTCGGTCATGCCGCCCGCGACGGCGCGGCATGCCTCGCCCATCCCCTCACCCGCCATGCGGCCCAGCTCGCGGTAGCGCTCGACCTCGCCCGGGCAGAGGCTCCAGCGCAGGCGCGAGACGTCGGCGGAGAGATAGTGCGCTCCGGCCACGGCGGCGTCGGCGCCGAACTCGCCCCCTCCGAGAACGGACGATACGACATCGGAGCGGCCACCGGGCCACGGATGATCGACCACCTCAAAGACGCCCGGCGGCAGTTCCTCGTCCGACAGCCGGCCCGACTCGATGACGTCGGTCACGACAACGGCCCTCTCAGCCGTTACGACGACCGAGGCCACACCGCCCTCGGAGCTTGTCGCCACGAAGTCCTCGCCCCCGGCCGTGAGCCACGCGAAGTTCGCCGCACTGGACAGGACGACGCCCGAGAGATCCCGCTCGCGAAGCAGACCGCGTAACAGCTCTATCTTGGCCCTGGATTCATCGGCTCTGCTTTGCATACGCCGCTCACTTCCTCCTCATCCGGCCTGCGCGGCTGACGCCGCCCCATCCGGCCCCGCCCCCTGCAAACCCCGCGCTTCGTGCCGCAACACGCCGGTGATGCCCGAGAAAAGCGCGTACATCGTCGGCACCAGGACCAGCGTGCAGAACGTCGAGGCGACCAACCCACCGATGACCGTCAGCGCCAAGGGCTGGAAGAACTCGCTGCCCGAGCCGAGACCCAAACCCAACGGCAACATCCCGAAGACGGTCGTCGACGCCGTCATCACAACCGGGCGCAGCCTGACGCGCCCCGCCTCGACCAGGGCATCCAGCGTGCGGCTGCCCCGCCGGCGGAGCGTGTTCGTGTAATCCACCAGAAGGATCGCGTTGTTCACCACGATACCCGCCAACATGATTATACCGATGTAGGCCGGTATGGAAAGGGCCACGCCCGTCGCCTTCAACAGGATGAACACACCGATTATCGACATGGGAACCGACGACATGACGATGACGGGCTGAGAGAAGGACTCGAACTGCGCCGCCAGGATCAGAAAGACAAGCATGATGGCGAAGATAAGGGCCGTGGTGAGGTCGGCGAAGGCCTCGCGGCGCTCCTCCTCCTGACCGCCGAATTCGACGCTGTAGCCGGTCGGCCGGGGCACGTCGGCAAGTACCTCTACGATCGCGCCCACGGCCACCGAGAGCCTGTCCGTGTCGCAGTCCGCCCAGACGTAACCCAAGCGCTGGCGGTCGGAACGATCGATGACGGTGGGGCCGCGCTCCAGGACCAGATCGGCCACAGCACGGAGAGGGACGCTGCGGCCCGAGGGCGTCGTGATGAGAAGATCCGCTATGTCCTCGGCGGAGCTGCGGTCCTCCTCCAAGAGCTGCACCCTGATGTCGTGCTCGTCGCCGGCGTCACGGTAGGTTCCGGCCAGGGCGCCATCGACGTAAGACCTGACCGTCTTGGACACCGAGGAGACCGAGAGGCCCAGATCGGCCGCCTTGCGCCGGTCGACCTTTATCTGAAGCTCGGGCTTGCCGCCCTCGAAGCTCGTCCGGATGTCGAAGAGCCCGGGGACGGACTGCAGCAGCAAGGCGACGTCGTCGGTAAGCCCCCCCAAAACGTCCATGTCGTCGCCGCTGACCTTGACCTCCACGGGCGCACCGCCGCCGCGGGCCTCACCGCCGTGGCGCTCCTCCTGAAAACGCACCTCCGCGTCCGGGAAGCCGGCGAAACGCTCGCGCATCGCGGCCACCACCCCACCCGTCGAGCGAAGGCCCTTGGCCTCCCTCTCCGCCAGCGAGAGCAGCCGAATCGACAGGTTGGACTCGTTCTGGCCCATCCTCGCCCCCACGCTCTCGACCTCCTCCTGCTCCATCAGGACGCTCTCGACCACGGAGGAGACATCGGCCGTGTAGTCGAGGTTCGAGCCGACCGGCAGCTCTATCGTCGCCGTGAACTCGCCCCGGTCCATCTCCGGGAAGAAGGAGAGGTCCGGCGAGAGGACCTTCATCGAGAATACGAGAAGCAGGAAGAACGCTACGACCACACCCACGCGGCGTGGCCAGCCCGCCGTCGTCCAGCCCAACAGGCGGGTGTAAGACCGGAGGACGGCGTTGTCGCGCACCCCGCCCGGCGCACCTGACTCGCCCCGCGCGCGGGCCACCGTGCTGAGAAAGCGGGCCGAAAGCGTCGGGACCACCGTCATCGCCACGAAGATCGAGGCCGTTAGGGCGAATACGATTACCCACGCCAGGTTGCCGAATATCTCCCCCGCAATGCCCTTGACGAAGATGATCGGGAAGAACACCGCCAGCGTCGTCAGCGTAGAGGCGAGAATGGCGCCGGCGACCTCGGTCGTGCCGAACTCCGACGCCTCGGCCGTCGCCATCTCGCGATGGCGCAGATTGCGGTAAATGTTCTCCAAGACAACGACGGAGTTGTCGACCACCATGCCCACGCCCAACGCAAGACCGCCGAGCGTGACCAGGTTGATCGTCATGCCCATCATCGCGATGGGCAGGAACGTGGCGAAGATGGAGACGGGCACCGCTATGAGCACGACGCCCGTGCTGCGCACGTTGCGCAAGAAGACGAGCAAAACCACAGCGGCCATCACCGCACCTAGGACCGCGTTCTGGCGGACCATGGCTATCGAGTCCTTGATGAACACCGAGGTGTCGGACGAGATGGTAATCTCGAAGCCGGACGGCAGTTGGCCGCCGAGCTCCTGCACCTTGTCGGCGACGCCGTCGGCCACGCGCACCGTGTTACCGCCCGACTCCTTGAGGATCTGAATGGAAACCGAGGGCCTCTGGTTGAACCGGGCCTTGTAGTACTGCTCGGCCACCGTGTCGAGGACCTCGCCGTCGGGTGTGAGATCGCGGACGCGGACCTGGTCGCCACCCTCCGAGCGGACAACGACGTCGGCTATCTCGGGCACGGACTCGAACTCGCCCTCGGCGCGGACGCGTATGTCGGACCGGCCGGGCTCGACCTTGCCCGCCGACTCGTTCAGGTTCTCACGCTCTATCGCGTCCGCAACGTCCGTTATGGACAGACCGCGCGCAGCCAGGAGTTCGGCCCGCACCGGCACCAGAATCTCCCGGTCGAGACCGCCGCGCACCCTCGCCTCCGCCACCTCCGTCACCCGCTCGAGATGCGGCTTGAGAACGTCCTCCGTGTAATCCTTGACCGTCCGAAGATCAGGCCCCATCACCGCCACGTTCATCACGGGCCGATCGTTGATGTTGAACCTGGAGACGATGGGATCATCGGAGTCGTCCGGCAGCGAGTCCTTCGTCCGGTCGAGCTTCTCGCGGATGTGAAGGCTGGCGAAGTCCATGTCCGTCCCGAACTCGAACTCCAGGACGACGTTGGACCGCCCCTCCTCCGTTATGGACGTGATGTCCTTGACGTCCTCCACCGTCGTAACGGTGTCCTCGACCGGCTCGGTTATGAGCGTCTCCATCTCCTGCGGCGCGACGCCCTCGTACCCCGTGGTTATGGTGGCCACCGGCCAGTTGATGTCCGGGAAGAGGTCGACCGCCATGCCCACCATCGAGTAGTAGCCCAACAGGACGAAGAGGAACGCGATCACTATGACCGTGACTGGCCTGCGAATCGCCGTGCTGACAACCGACATGCGCTATTCCTCCCCGGAGCCGCGCACCGCAAGGGGAGCGCCGTCATGAAGAGCATCCAGATTCGTCACGACGATGCTGTCGCCCCGGTCGAGGCCGGAGATGACCTGCACGAAAGCGCCGTCGGACAGGCCGAGCGTTACGTCCGTGAGGGAGGCCCGGCCGTCCTCGACGCGCCAGACGCGCGCGGACCCCGCCAGGACCGCCTCCACCGGCACCGCCAGCACGCCCTCGCGCACGTCGACGATGAGCTCGACCTTGGCGAACATGCCGGGCCGGAAGAGGCCGGCATCGTTGCTTACGCGGATCTCGACCTGGGCCGCGCGGCTGCGCGTGTCGACCACCGGCGAGACGCGGTAGACCTCCGCAAGGACCGGCTCGGCGACGCCGGAGACGCGGACGGCGGCCGGCGTGCCCTCGGACACGCGCGACAGATCGCGCTCGTCGACGTCCGCCATCACCCGCACAGTCGACGAATCGACAAGGTGATAGAGGGGCTCGTTGACGTTCACGTAGGCACCGGGGTCGACGTAGCGGGTGCCGATGAGACCGGCGAACGGCGCGCGGGCGTAAGCATCGTCGAGGCGGATTCGGGCGCGCTGGAGCGCGGCCTCGGCCAACTTGAGCTTCGCAGCCGCCCCCTCAGCCGCCGCCACGACCCCATCGAGGGCATCGGGCGAGATGATGTCCGGATCGCGCTCGCGCGCCCTCTCCGTGCGCTCGCGAGTGGCCGACGCCTTGTTCGCCTCGACCCGGGCGACCTCCACGGACGCCTCCGCCTCCGCCACGGCCGCCGCCAATTCGTCATGCTCTATCGTAGCGAGTGGCATGCCCGCGGCGACCGAATCGCCCGTGTAAGCGTACATCTCCTCGACGACGCCGGAGGCCTCGGCCAGAACGTCCGCCTCGAGGAGGGCGCGCACGTCCGCCACGAGCGAGATGCGCCGCTCCAGCGTGCGCGGCGCCACCTCATGAGCACGAACCGAGACGGACCGCTCTTCGGCCGCGGGCCCGCTCTCCGGTCCGCCCCTCTTGCAGCCGCACACGGCCGCGATAACCAAAAGCACAAGAAGGTGACGCTTGGTCATCTCTCTGTCTCCCCCGTATAGGCCGCGCCGGATCCGACGCGGACGTTGTGGTCGTCCAGCAGCGTGCCCTTCGCTCGCGAGAGCGCCACGCGCGAGAGGACGTAGTCCGTGACCGCCCGGACCTCGTCACTCTCGGCCTGGGCGAGGTCCTCCTCGTAGAGGAGCACGTCGTGGGAAGTGGACAAACCCTCGTCCAGGAGCTTGAGTTCCTTGTCGAGTCTGTCCGTCTGAAGCCTCTTCACCGTGCGCTGGGCATCGACGCGGCGGGCGTCGGAGCCGACCTGCCTCACCGCGGCCATCACCTCGACGGAGATGTCGCGGTGGGTCTGCTGAAGGGCGAGAGAGGCGCGGTCGCGATCGGCGCGCGCCCTGCGCAGCTTGCCGCGCTCGCTGCGCCCGCCAAGCGGCACGCGGAGCTCGACACCGGCCGACCAGACCTCGTAATCCCCCGTCAGCCACTCGGACTCGGCCACGGCGCGGGTATCGCCCAGGCCGCCCCAGCCGTAGCTGCCGACGAGGTTCAGCTCCGGCAGGCGGCCGTTGCAGGCCATGCGCACCCACTCCTCCTCCTGATCGAGTGCCGCCTGGGCCATCTCCAGCTCCGGCCGATGCGAAAGCGCCGTCTCCAGCGCGGCTGCCTCGTCGGTGCGCCCCAAGGCCGCCTGCGGCACATCCGTCGGCAGCGGCGTGGCGTCAAGCGAGAGGCCCAAGGCCGCGCAGAGGTTGTCCTCGGCGTCGCTGAGGGCGTCCTCGGCAAGTATCAGGGCCACGCGCCGCTGCGCCAGACCGGCCTCCGCAGCGAGTATCTCGATGGGCGCCATCAGGCCGGCGTCCACGCGTATGCGGTTCTTCTCAAGTAGGTCCTCGGCCCGGCGAACCGAGACCTGACGAACCCGCAGGTCCTCCCTGCGGAAGACAAGCTCCCAGTACAGGCCGCACACACGCTCGATTATGCCGGCCACGTCGCGCTGGAGCTCAGCCGAGGTCCCGCGCAAAAACTCCCGCGCAATGACGATGCCGGCCTTCGTCACGCCGATGCCGCCGCCGTCAAGGAGGGGCTGCGTCAGGCGGAGCTCCAGCCCGCGCCTGTAAGCCGGGTTGACCTCCTGGAACACCGAGTTCGACCACTCCCGGGTCTGTTCGTACGCCAGGCCGAGATCGCCGCCCGTGGGCAGGCGCTGGGACAGGCCGGCCGTGGCCGTGACCTCCTCGGTGACGCCGACGTCGGCGCCCCCGAAGAAGGAGATCGACTGCTCCTCCTCCTTCGTGCGCATGAAGGTGAGCTCGGCGGCCGGTTCGAAGATGGCCCAGGCGGCCTGTAGTTCGGCCTCGGCCGTCTCGGGGCCGAGGCGGGCGACGGCGACCTCTAGGTTGCTCTCTAGGGCCATCGCGACGGCGTCGGACAGCGCGAGACGCACCTCGCCCGCCCTAGCCGCCGACGCCAAGAGAACAGCCAGCACTACAGGCTTCATTCGGCCTCCCCCTGCCGCAGCAGTATTCCGTGCGCGAGCACGTCGTAACAGTCCTCGGCGATTCGCTCGGGCGACTCGGCTCCGTCGAAGTCGAACGCCATGGAGCCGGCCGCGCCGAGTATCGAGCGGGCGAGAAGGCCTGGCACGACCTCACGCAAGACGCCCGCCTCCATCCCCTCGGTGATGACATCGGCGAAGAGCTGAACCACTCGCGCGCGCAGCTCCAGAAATGACTCCATGCGCTTGGCGTGCGCGTGGGCCTCGGCGCTGTGCGCTATGCGGACAAGATGCGACTTGCGCAGCGTATCCACGACGAAGTACGTCACCATACGGCCGAACTTGGTCGCGGGGTCGTCCGACGACGACGCGATGGCCGCGAGGGAGCGCTCGACGCCCTCGAAACCGGTGTCGATGACGGCGAAGAAGAGGTCCTCCTTGCTCTCGAAATACTGGTAGAGGGTCCCCTTGCCGACGTGGGCGCGCTCGGCGATATCGTCCATTGTGACTTCGTGATAGGGCCGCGAGGCGAAGACCTGCTCGGCCGTGGCCAGGATGAGATCGTGCTTGGCCTCGCCGCGTGGAGTCGGATGCGATGCGGCGCTCAATTTGTCCCCCTTTTCTCGGGCGCAGCAGAACTGACTGGTCAGTACTGTGGGGCACCCGAAAAAACCGGCCGCGTAGCCGGCTCAGAACTGACCGGTCAGTATTCTATCGCAATTGCGACGCGATGTCAAGCCAAGTGGGAGGGAAAAAACTAACCGCGGCGCGACTGGGACCCGGCAGGGGGGCGTTGTACTGAGACGCGGTGTAGTGCCACTAAACGTTCGCGGAAGTGCCGAGGCTGGAGTATGGCTGGGGGGCGTTGTGCCGGCGGCCGTTCCAGGGGGGTGCTGAGTGAGTATGCTGTGGTGGTGCTGGGCACGGATGTGGCGGCGGCCATTCAAGGGGGCGCTGGGTGACTGCGCTGTGGCGGGGCTGCGGATCGATGTGGCGGGGGCCCGCGCCACCGGGGGCCGGCGTTCGCTACGGCCGGTGTGGGGCTCGTAGGCCTGTCGTTCCGCCCCGACGGGTTGAGCGCCTGCTGGACCCTGGCATGCGCCAGTGAGACCTCACAGCGCGCTGGGGGGCTTTCCCCTACTCGACCAGGCGCCCCCCGAGGCGGCGTCTGACGTCTGAGGTGGCGGCACCCAACCGTCGCTCGGCAGGCCGAGCAGCCTGTGCCTCCCTTACTCGACAATGGGTACCGTCGCGCGTCGGGACCACGTCGGCTAGGTGGCACCGGGTGCAGCGCCCAGGGGACCACCAGGCGGTGGTCGCCGGGGGTGAGGCGACGGTCAGTTGCCACTCTCAGCCCTCTCGGCCAGGTACCGCCGCCAACGGTCCACCTCGGCTCGCTCGGTGAACCTCTCGCAGCAGATGACCCGATGGAAGGTCTGCACCAAGATCCACTCGCCACCCTCACAGCTGCAGACGACGTCGTCGCCCGCGGGGAGAGCGCCGTGGGCGGAGTAAGCTGACTCAGGGACGGCCACGTCCCACCTGTGATTGGCCCCCCTTCCGGCCACGAAGGGGCGCTCGCCGGCACGGCCGGGTTTGCAGTAGAGATACGGCCACCCCCAGGCGTCGACAATGCCCTCGCCAGCCGTGTCGACGGAGCTGTCGCGGCCGGAAGGAGTGCCCATGCACTCGCCCTCGGCGAACCACCTGAGCTTGCCGGGCTTCTGACCCCACCAGGACAACTGCTCCTCGCTCGTGATGGGCCTGAGTGTATCTGGGAGCAGACCGTGCTCGTCCCGATAGAGCTCCAGGGAGACCGCTACGGATACGAGAACGCCTCTGTCACACTTGGGGGCGTACACATACATGCGCCGCCAGCCCGAGAAGAACCAGAGGCCGACGTAACCGACGACGAGCAAGACGACAACAGAGATCGCCGTGGTGAAGATACGCAGGACGACATCCATGGGGGCACGCCGCCGCGTTCGCGGCCCCGCTGCGGCCGCCTCGGCAGCCCAGCGCTCTTCGTTCCGCTCACTCCAACGAAGAAGACGCCACAATCCCCCGATCAAGGCGACTGCGACTACGGCCAACCTGATGACGCCGTGGACGTCGAAGATGGAATGATGCATACACCGCCCTCCGCCCCCACAAGGCAGTACGTTGCCGCGCGGTGATCGGTTCAAGCGCATCCAGTCGGCAGTGTGAATCGCCGGAGGGTCGTCACGCGCCGGACCATCGCCGGAAGCCGCGCGCTCGGCTCGCCCCTCCCTTACTCGACAGTATCACCCGTCGAGCCCGAGGCCACGTCCGCCCCAACGGGCTAGGTGCAACGCCTAGGAGACGACCAGGCGGTGGTCCCCGGGGCCGAGGCGGCGACCCTCATGCCCGGCCAGGCCAGCCACCCGCGCCTCGGAGCCCTCGGGCACCGAGAGCTCGTAGAACGTGCGGCCCCGCGAGTGCTCCCAGGAGACCTCGATCGGACCGTGCGGCGTCGGCACCGCCCCCTTCGCGCGCGTAAGGTCGAAGCGCCGCGGGGCGAACTCGAACGCGGCGAAGCCCGGGGCCACCGGCCTCACGCCCAATACGCGCTGGGTGAGATGATAGGTCGGGCTCGACGACCACGCATGGCAGTTCGACCAGCCGGGCTGGACCTCCCAGTGCTCGGGCCAGACCGTGCAGCCGCGCTCGAGCAGGCCGCCCCACTTGGTGCGCATCAGGTCCATCGCGTGGTCGCCGCGGCCTGCCTCGAACAGCGCCTCGAGAACGTACGCGTAGAAGAAGATCGAGGCGTGGATGACGCCGGGCGCCTTGCCGTAGGCCGAGGGGAGGAGGACCGTGTCCGCCAGTTCGGCCGGGCGGCCGCCGTGCAGACCCAGCAATATGCCGAGGGCGTTGGCGTGCTGCGAGACGGCGTCGGTCTGCTTGTTGGCGGGCGGCTCGAGCGTTTCGATCCAGCGGCGGCGGCGCTTGGACCAGAAGGCCTTCTCCAACACGGCGCGGAGGGCGTCGCGACGGCCGCGCGCCGCCTCGGCAAGCTCGATATCGCCCACCTCAGAAGCCACCGACTCGGCCGCGCGCAGCGCCCAGAAATAGAGCAGGTTGAACGTCGCGTTCGGCTTGCCGGAGTCAATCGGCGCCCAGTCGACAAAGACCCAGCGGCCCGGGACAGGCCCGAGGTAGCCGCCGGACGCTTCGGCGTGGCGCTCGCACCACTCCAAGAGGCGCCTCAGATTCGGCAACAGCTCGACCAGGACCTCGCGGTCGCCCGTGTAGAGGAAGTAGTCCCAGAGCGTTATCGCCCACTGGAGGGCGTACGTCGGGAGCTGCATGCCGAGATCATCGGCCGGGAAGACGCCGAAGAGCATGCCGTCCTCCGTCTGCGACTGGGCGCACTGACGCAGGCCCCGGCGGAAGAGGTGCGCATCGCCGAAGGCGGCGAAGTTCGTGAGGCCCTCGACCCTGGCGTCACCCCACCACTGGGCCTGCTCGCGCCACGGGCAGTCGACGTAGGCATCGAACATGCAAAGGCGAAGCGTCCGCGCGCCCGTCTCCCAGATGCGGTTCAGCAGCTCATCCGAGCAGTCGAACGAGCCAGCCTCCTCGACCGGATAGCCCACCGCATTGAGACTCACGCGCGAGAGGCGCAGCGGATGGACCACGTGGCGGAAGCGGAGCATGAGGTAGCGGAAACCACGAAAGGCGAAGGGCTCCCAGGTCTGCTTGCCGGCTTTTGTCACGTAGCGGTCGGCGAAGGAATCGCGGGAGCCGGCGCGGATGTTGGAGATGGGCTGGACGCGGCCGTCGCAGAGCGTCTCGGCATAGGCCAGGTCCACTATCTCACCGCCGGCGCGAGACTGGAGCGTGATGCGCGGACAGCCGGCGACCTCCGTGCCGAAGTCGATTATCAGGCCGCCGTTTTGGCCCGGGCGGAGAGGGCCTATCACGGTGGAGCCGCCCGAGCCGCGCAGACACGCCGAGGGTTTGCTCGCTACATGCGTTGCGGCCCCGCCCGACTCGTCGTAGATGATGGCGCGGCCGAGGTCGGGCTCTGTGAGGTACGCCGCGTTGTCGCGCCCGGCGAGCTGGTCGACCACAGCGGCCGCGTCGACCTCGGCCTCGCGCAGCAGCGGTATCCCGCGCTCCTCGAAGGGGCCCCAGGGCGTGTGGCGGGAGTCGAGCTGCCGCATCGGCTCCCAGCCGGAGTCGTCGTAGTCGGGCTCGGACCAGTCCGCCTCCTCGTCACGGGCGTCGTACCACTCCTGGAAGCCCGTCTGTATCGACGTTCGGGCCGTGCCG
>Ga0272442_10004058_pt1 | contig 20161 bp, 19 predicted proteins | sample SSMForm2O_FD_200262 | JGI IMG/M metagenome (GOLD analysis project Ga0272442, IMG submission 200262) | Marine sediment archaeal communities from Little Sippewissett salt marsh, Falmouth, MA, United States - SSM-Form-2O | ecosystem: Environmental > Aquatic > Marine > Wetlands > Sediment ... | reverse complement strand
TACTAGCCGCCGAAATGGAACGTACCACAAGCCTTGATCCGGGGGACGCCCCGTACCATCCGAGGCATGTCACGGGGCGTGCAACGCAACATAGCCTCTAGGTGCCGGGAACTTTCGGTTCTCGGTAGCTCACCCTGTCGACCCGCGACCAGGCCGAACTAAGCTGGTGCCCGGAGGTCTCTGAATCCGGCGATCAGGGCGTATCCCAAGGGGTGTCATGACCCGCGCTGGGTGGAGATCGTCGCTTGTGGGGGCTCTCACGCGGTCGGACTTTGGGCCGAGGTCGCTGGAGGTGCCGATCCGCCCAGAGATCGGGTCAGAAGGCAGTCGGGTGGGCTTTCGGAGGGTGGAGATCGGCTGTCAGCGGGCGTCTGAGCCAGCCACTGTTGGGGGGATCTTTTCGTCCGCTCTAGTCCAAGTACCCTCGTTGCTTTACACTGAGCCCATCGAGTAGTAGTAGGTTTCTGAGTATGGTGGCCGTTTCTTGGTTCAGACAATGAGGCGTAAGATAGCTTCCAAGCAGCCGTCTTCGCTCCTTCTACTGGAGGACGCCAGATGCTCTCGCAGGTAACGCTGAAGTTCGGCGCAAGCAGTGAAAGGCCTGCGTTGACTTTCAATCCAGGACCGATGACGATTTTCGTGGGACCAAACAACTCAGGTAAAAGCCTCGCCCTAAGAGAGCTTGGGCTTTCGTTTTCTCAGGCGCAGCCCGCAGTAATGCACATCGTGGAAAATATCGCGTTGAAGTCGTTTGATGACGCAGCACAACTGATCGATGAGCTTCGCGCGCATGCATCTCATGAGGATGGTGATACTCTCTATTTCTCCGTGCAGAAGTCACGTGCAGGTGAACGTAACATCCAACAGATTTCTCTTGAACAAATTCGTCGTAACTTCAACCGCCGACCGGATTGGCTGAAAGATGTTCTTGGCAAGGTCTTTGTCATCGAACTAGACGGCAAGACTCGGTTGGCTCTTACCGATAGCCGTGAAGCCGGTGATCTCCAGAAGCCTCCAGCGAACCATCTTGCAGCCCTTTTCAAGGATCGAACTACGCGTTCTAGGATGCGAGAAATCTGCCTCGACGCATTCGGGCGATATTTCGTGGTCGACCCAACACACCCGGGGAAGCTTCGTATCCGCATGGCGCCGCTTCCACCAGCCGATGATGATGAAGAGCAGGCATTAAGTGAACGGGCGAGGCTTTTCCACGCTGGCGCGACCCGCATCGAGGAGTTGAGTGACGGCGTAAAGGCATTCGTCGGTCTGCTCTCTGCCGTTGTAGCTTCTATCTCGAAAGTGATGCTAATCGATGAGCCTGACGCGTTCCTGCATCCACCGCTAGCTCGAAAATTGGGCTTTCATCTTGCGAAACTAGTTCAAGAGCGAGGTGCCAAGATAATCTGTGCGACACACAGCGCTGAATTCGTTATGGGCTGCATCGAATCCGGTGTCGAACTTCAAATAGTCAGATTGACCTACGAAAGCGGAGTAGCCACCGCAAGAATGCTACAGAGCGATGATCTTATGACGCTCATGAAGGATCCACTACTCAGATCCTCCAATGTGATCGCTTCCCTCTTTCATGAGGGTGTAGTAGTGGCGGAGTCCGATGCTGATAGAGCCTTCTATGCAGAAGTGAATCACAGGCTTGTTGTAGCTGGTCGAGCAGGAGCAAAGGGAACTCTCTTTCTCAATGCCCAGAACAAGCAGACGGTTTCTAAAATCGTTGGGCCGCTACGGAAACTTGGTATTCCTGCTGCTGGCGTGATAGACGCCGATATCTTCAAGAAGAATGGCGGTTCGTGGAAGCAGTTACTTGCAGCGGCATGCATTCCAGATATTCAAAAAACGTCACTTGGAACTCTCCGTGGTACACTTAGAGAAGCATTCACAAAGCGGGGCGTTGATCCGAAAAATGGCGGCATCAATCTACTCGGAAATGGCGAACGAAAGGCTTGCCTCTCCTTTTTCAATCAACTGAGTGATTATGGTGTATTCGTGGTTCCAAATGGGCAACTAGAATCTTGGTTGGAAGATCTCCGGATACTGGGCCACGGACCGCCTTGGCTGACCGCAATGTTTGAAAGAATGAGATCTAGAGAGGCCGACTCTGACTATGTGAGACCCAGTGACGGAGATGTTTGGGAGTTTCTAGAAAATATAGCGTCGTGGATCCATGACAGCGCGAGGGAAGGCATACCAAATGAATAGCACTAACCTAATAACTGGTTTTTACCCGTGAACATGGACTGGCAGTCCCTCATCCCCGCCACCCGTGGCCACCTACCCGGCGGCGAGCCGCTCCCGAGCACTGACCCCTTCGGGCCATGACAGAAATGCAAGCGGAGACACGATAATGATTGAAAGTGTAGCTGCGTCTTTAGTTGCTTCTACGATAGTTGGCACTATTACGGAAGGATTTCATCGCCTTGAAGATGCGAGTGTTGATAAGAAACGTGAGGCAGCCGTTGAAAAGGCGATGAAAGATGCTGCACATACCGTGCTTGATGAAGAGACTGATAGAGACAAGGTGTTTCTCTGGATGATGACCGATTCGACGGAATTCGAGTATTTAGTCAGAGATCTTTCCTACTTCGCTGTCATCGAATACCCACGGATATGCAACCAAGTTGTGAGAGAGGGCCTTGGCAGACTATACGGTACAGAATGCCCATTTGATAGGTACCAAATCAAAATATTGTCTATTGATTACGAAGAATGGCTGAGGAAGTACATCCGGGCTGTCGAAGATATCTATCATGATATGATTGTCATTGCGGAGAGCGCTCGAAAAAGAAGCCAAGTCGTAACGAACAGCAATATTGTCAAGATAGAAAGGCAAGTATCAGAGATTAGAAAACTTGCAGCCGGTCTGCTACTAGCACTTGTCGCCTACGAATTTCTATATACGCTATTGCCCCTTGCCTTTGAACTGCTGAAAGATGAATTTCTGCTGGAGAGCGAATACACGCATTATAGCATTCGTATCTGGCTTCCGTTGACAGCAAGTGCTGTCGTAGGTACAGTTGCCATTGCATACGGATTTGGCGGAGTGAACCGACTTGCTCGATGGGTATATGACGTGCTACGAGGTCAGTATAGAAAGAAAAAGGGGATACTTAATCGGTTACTCGGTGATCTGGCCCAATTCCAAAGCGCAGAACGGAAGATCTAGTTGCTGCTATTCACTCTCTGAAGATAGCGTAAACTGCCAACACTTCTTATGGCAATTATATTCTGTTGCATTTGAACCAGTGATTTCGTTCGGGCGGAAGCCTACTCCACAATTCTTCCTGTAGGAATGGCGACTACTTCTTCGCCTTCTTCTTGGCCTTCTTCTTCGCGGCCTTCTTCTTCGCCTTGCCCTTCTTCGCTTTGGGCTTCGCCCCACTGCCACTAGCACCCGCCGAGTAGGTCGTCCCGGCCTTCTTGCCCTGCTTCTTGATCGCCCCCGAAGCAACCAGCTCTCGGAGCGGCCCAGCCAGCTTGGTGGTCGGCAGCCCGACGGCGGCGGCGATGTCCTTCCCCTTGCTCCAAGGATTCTTCGCGAGAAAGTCGGGAATACTCTCCATCAGAGCCGCTTTCTCTTTCTTCGAGAGGCGCTTGCCTCTTTTCTTCGTCGCCTTTTTCGCAGCGCCTTTCTGACGAGGCTCGGCCGGTGCCAGCAGATTGGTAAGCAGCTCCTTGAATGTGATGTCCTTAACCAGATCCCAGGCACCATCACTCTGCATCTGCTCGACGAAAGCGCCAATCGTCTTTCGCAGCTTGAGATGCTTCCTAGCATAGTCAAGAGCAATCGTGCCGCTCGCGCTCTTCACTAGAGCATCCAACTTAACCTTACTGAACTCTTCGAACGCCGCCTTTGCCATTTTCGTTTCTCCTTGATTTTCGGTTCACACGATTAGTATCCTCATGTTGATACGCATGTCAAGAGGGCATAGTCACCATGCTGAAAGGTAGTAGAGTGCCATTTAATCATCATACTGTAGACGACCGTCAGAAAGCGCGAGACCACGATCGTGAAAAGCGCGGGAGATCGCGATGAACTCGGACCTACTCAAGAGAATCATTGAAACCTGACTTCTTAAGTGCCACGATCGAGGGTGCCGTGCTCGGCACACAGGATGGGCTCTTCTCCCTGTAGGAGGTCGATTACGGGTTGGCAATCCTGAAGCGGGGAGCTGTCGGTCGCATTTGCGGGCGCGGATTGAACTCGACCGAAGCGATGACTAGCATGCGCTCACCGAACTATTCCTGGTCTTACTCGACACATAGGTACCTGTGCCCTTTTCACAGACCGATCGCGTCCAGCACAACCGAAACGCCGCGCTTTCTGACGATCGCCTACAGGCACCGCGGTGGCGGTTCTGTTCTTCACCCTTCTCGAGAGCGCCAAGCTCGCTGGCGGCAACCCCGCGGCGTATCTGAAGTCGGCGGCGGTGAAGAAGCTGCGCTTCGACCAGGTGCTGCTGCCACACGAGCACTGGCGCTGAAACCAGCCCAGGGCTTCCACATCATGCCGGAGCAGCAAACAACCCCCTAGACGGGCCAGGGCTAGGACTTATTGGCTCGGTCTTGGAATCCTCTATGTACAGCTCGTAGTCATCGGTTCCACGTCTCGGACCACCCGCCGGGAGAATCATGCCGGAGCAGTGGACCGTGCTTTAGACGATGCGTGGCGAGGAGATACCTTTATTAGGCTTTAGTTCTTATCCTGCATCTCTAATACGCTTGAAGAAATCCTGGAATCCGAGGAGCAGAAGGCTGAATGTGAATGCTTGAAAAGCAGAGTATGTAATTGAGTTTGCGATTACTGACGAGTCGGACATTCCCACTACTTCAGTTCCCTTTATTATACATAGGATGAACTGGCTGAAACAGAGACCTAGCGAATCCGGCACCATGGCATAGCGCACACCTGTCACAACCATAATGAGCCCATCTAAAAGAACTACAAGAAAAAGCTTATCCTTGAACGAACGCCAAAGCATATTAAACAAACCCACTGAGCTTTCCTTTCGCGATTTCTTTGAACTGGTCAGGATCTATTGCCTTTTGTTACTCGAGCGAATGGAGATGCTCCATCAAAGAAAACAGATTGTCCCAGATCGCTTCCTTTTCGCTCTTCTTCACGCGTAGTTTTATATTGAAGTCATGCAACCAGTTCTCGGCATCCAAGTACAGCTCGTGCTTGTATATTTTGTAGAATTTCCTTAGTGCCACTTTTGCTTCGTCGATTTTTCCATCCTTGAGTGCGACAAGAAATTTCTTGAGCTTCCCCTGAAGCTCCTTGCTCCATATGCTTTTCATCGTTGACCACTTAATTGCTTTTTGCAGAAGGTAGTCGTCCTTAAATCCGTAGTGAAAAGCCCTTTCTAGCTTCTTGCACTGCCATGACACAGTGTCAGACTGAATTATTTCCACCTCAAGATCAATGATTTCGAATATCCAATCCCGGTCCTTTTTCGATAGCCAAACCATGTCACGTTCCACAAGTGTTTCAATTCTTTTTCTTCTTTCATGAAGAGAATCTACGATTGTTTTCATCGCTTCGGTTAGAATCAAATTCCCGGCTCCTCCTCTTCTAGTATCTCTTTAAGCTCTTTGCTTATTGACTTGTGCTTCTCCTGTATCTCGATTGACTCGACGCTCTTCAAAAAGTCCCGAACCAAAGCAACCTTACCTTGTACAACACACGAGAGTCTTCCGACACCTAGCTTCTCATCGACGATCTCGATTATGTCAAAGGCCACGTGGCCATCGTGCAGGCTAATGCTCGGATTTGCACTTGTCAAAGCGACCATTCTTTCTGCTGCCAATAGCGGCTTCCAATAATCTTGCAGAACCTCGATATCAAGTTTTTCCGTGCTTTGTATTGAGTAAATGATCTCATCAAGAAGTAGGTTTGCCATCATAAGCCCATATGATCTGCTTCTACCATGCTCCAACATATCGATCAATGATGGTCGAATGATTTCATATGGAATTTTTTCCTTTATTGATGCCTTGGAATATAGAGAGATAGCACCCATGCGATAAATATGACTAAACAGTAAGGTGTTGATATTGTCACTAGTAATCGAAGGTTCTGGATCCTCTGTCATTTGCAATTCTCTTCTCATGTACGCGGTGCTCAAGTACTTGTACTTCGTCAGATCGAAAAAGCGAAATAGAAGTGCTGCGATCTGCTTTGAGTATTTCCAGTTACGTGCCGTTCTAGAAGACTCATCAGTTCTCCCTTCACACTCGAGAAAACTCTCTCTATATTGGCTGTTCGGTAGTTCCCCGGAAATGTATAGATACGGATGGACTGTGTCTTTCAACTGCGGAACTATTTTGCGCTCTCGTAAATATTCCGATAGAGCGTTCTTCTCCATTAGACCAAATCCGAAGAAATAGTTGCTCTTATCGTCAACGAGATGCGACTTCATTGGATGGATAACCGCAGTCCTTTCATCTGCAGCGCCTTCTCCATTCCTATGCTTACTGCTATGAAGCCAATCTACAGTCCTTTGAAAGAGCTCGAAAAGGCTGTACTCAGTTTCTCCATTATCGCCACGTTTTACGATTTTAGAGAGAAAAGGTTCGTCTGTATCTGTTTCTTCTGCAGGCTGGTCCTCTTCAGAACTCGAGCCAACCATCCGGTTCGTAAGAACCTGATGCCAAGTCCTAGGTGTAAGGCGAAGAAAAGCCTGCGTATCGAAGTACCGTATGAATCTACGAGGATTCTGTTCCGCACTTGCAGATACCGTTAACGTCACAACACCGATACCATTTCTTGAGAGTCTCAGTAGCGTGGAAAGATCGGCCCTGAACTCCTGTATACGCTCATCAGTTTTTCGGAGTCCCAGCTTGCTGCGCAGCTTAGCCTCGGGAAACCAACGAACAACCACCCTAGACTTCTGAGCTCCTCGAATGGACTTGACTGGACACTGTAGAATGGGATCGAACCATAGGTGCCTGTTGTTTTCAAAGAAACCGGGACCGATATTCGTAGGAATCCATCCCATTCTCTCTTCCGGCACTCCGGGCTCTAGAATGTTGTTCAATTCATCAAACCCATCAGGCGAAAATAGGAAATTGTAGATGAAGTGGAACTCAACTTCGTTAAAGTGGAGCAGCCTATTTCTAACTCTCTTACCAGCCATGACTCAATCCAACCCCCTGCAACTTATCGAATCGCTACTGTTCGAGTACATCGCACAAAGTCGAGAAAAAGGCAATCCATGTTTCTACTTCATTCACCCACTGGAACATCTCTTTACGAGACACCGGTAGTCGTCTTCGATCGTTGGATTTACTACAAGCGACCTAGCGAGTCTATTAACACAGTCGCCCTGGAAAGATGCATAACTCGAGCAAGCATATACATGGCCTTTTCTGCGTTCACTTGTACTGAAATACTTACAGTCATTCCTTGTACTATCGCTATGTTCACCGCACCCATATTTTGAGGATTCAGACGGCTAAACACGCTCACAGATACCTATCTCTTTTTCCGATGTTTCTGTGATCACGTTCTGTATGTCAATAAATGCCGGACACATTACCCGTTCTACTGAACACTACAATGCCTCCGATCATGGTGAGAACTACCTCGACATCTGGGATTCGATCTCTCGGCACTCTGAACAGATCATCTGACAGAACGATGACATCAGCTACCTTGCCACAACGAAGGGAACCCATGGTCTCCTCTTCACCGGCCGCATATGCAGCTCGGATGGTGTAGGCTTCGATCGCCTCCTCAAGTGTCAGGGACTCGTCATGATACAGTTCGGATTGCGGATCGCCCTCCGTAGGAATCACTGCTGCATAGATACCAAGGAGTGGATCAAGCGGAAAGGGATTACTCGCATTCGGGCCTGGATGATCAGAGCCGAAGCACAGGATCGCTCCGCTATCTGACAGCGATCGGAATGGGAAGCTCCATCGCACCTGTTCACCGATGATCCCGCGGAGCCAGTCCTGAGCAAAACGCTGCACAGGATTCACCTCGGCAACAACTCCAAGCTCGGCGAAGCGAGGGATATCACCAGGACCCACAACAGATGCATGCACGACGCGAAAACGCGGGCCGTTATTTGGGCATTCTTTGCGAATCTCCTCGAAGAGATCCAGAACCAGGTGCACCGCCCTGTCGCCCATGGCATGAACGCTGGGAGCCAGACCACAATCCAGCGCGGCTCCAAGGTGTCGCTTCCATTCATCTACCTTCGCGATGACGGGGAATTGCGCGTCCTCCTGCTGGTTCATGGCCGGTCGAAAGAACAGTGCACTCCCGTCACTGATCCGACCGTCCGCATAGGCCTTCACGCCGATCAGTTTGATCCAGCCCTCTGACGTTGCTGACAGCTCTTCGTAGTCCGCGAGATCATGCACCTCCTCGAGCGGCGGCCTCAGTCTCAACCTCAAAGAAGGCTGTCCACCCTGCATCATCTTCTTCAGATCCTGCAGACCCGATCGCACGGTGATGTCCTGGATACACGAGATTCCCAGGCGATGGGCCTGGCCTACCATGTCTGGATGGAAGTGAACGTGGCTGTCATTGAACGCAGGCAGACCGAACCGACCTCGCAGGTCGATGACCCGCGTGACAGGGCCTATGTACTCGAGCGCATCTTTGCTGGATCCAACGAAGACGATGTTCCCGTCGTTCGCACACACGGATTCTACCCATGGATTGTCGTTCTGTACCGTCCAGAACCTACCGTTCGTGAGCGCGATGTCTGCTTGCATGCGCCTAGCTCCTGCAGGAGCCCGGCAATGCGCCCTGGACGGAGCTACTACCCATGCCGGGCAGATTAATACTGCTAAGAATGCACGACCTCAGAAGCTCGACAAACAGTGGCGTCGCAAACGCTCTGGCGAAGGCTTCACGCAGATCCTCTTGGTCCCAGCCTCGCGAGCGACACTGCTCCTCGGCTGCTCGCCAGTAGGCTCGCCATGACGAGCTCTTCTGCTGGTACAGCCGGGACAGCGCCTGCACGGATCCGTCGAATCCAAGAGAGGAATCTAGCTCGACGAAATCCATAACGGGCAGACTGCCCATCGTCACCTCAGCCAGCGCCGCCAAGGCGAACGAGCGAAGGAACTCCTCGTCCGGAACATCGGGGATATCCACCAGATGGAAGGAGTCGAAGTCACAGAGCGAGTAATGATCCAGGCCGTCATCACCAGCAATCACGACATCGTTGCTCAGGTTGCTGTTCAGCACTCCACGAAAGCCGCCCTGGAAGTGCATCTCGCTCATCTGGTGGCTCTTCTGCTCGAGATAGCGCCAGGAGTTGATGCCCTTCAGGCGAACCTCGGAAGACCACGGCACGCGGCGTGAAGCGTCTCGGGGCTCCATGCTCCGGGCTACTAGATCTCTAAGGAGAACTCCGTCGTACTCGAGGAACGACACCACTCGATGGTCGCTCGATACATTCAACCCGAGAGCAAAGCCCAGCGTCTCACGGTCATGACGGTATTCGATCACGCAGGCCGGGGCCGCCGCCGGATTGAATCCACAGGAGATCATGAAGCAATAACCCATGATCTCGCGCAGCACAGCCTCTGCTGTGAGCACACCGTAAGGCACAGCCTCCCGCTCCAGCTCGGCGCTACCAAACCGCAGTATTAGAAACGGGAAGTCCTCATCTTGCCCGGAAGGAGCGCATCCCTTGATCTTCACCTTGCTCGCAGGCAGGAATATTGAACGCTCGCCGCTTTCCACTGCCTGGGCATCAACGGGTGCCTTGCCCAGCCATGGCGAGCGCGTGATGGGTCTGGATAGGTGCCCTGGCAACTCGTCGAGCCCTGATAGCTCGCCGAGCTTTGAGGACAGAAACGCCTCCTCGAGCGGCGCCAGCAATTCGCTGTTCCTCCGCACAAAGTCCTCTATCCTGTGTGTATCTCCTTCGCAGAAGAAGACCGGCACTGGAACCGGATCGGGTCTATATGGTCGGAGGGTGCGCATCTCGGACAACTGTACCAGGCCCGATCACCTGCATGTGAATGTCTGATGCACGGGCAGGTCCATCAGCTCTTCGATTCTCCGCCAAGACGCGCTGTCATCTGCAGCCCCGCTGATCCAGCCGCGATTGCTCTCTCCGTCGCTTGCCTGTAACGCTGCAAATGCTCGGTCGAAGAGAAAGTCAGGCGGAGGCACCTGCTCGGCCAATCCTGCATTTGCTCGAACCTGCTCGAGATCAACAAGCCTGTCCTCCATCACCAGGTAGTCCAGGCCGGCGCGCAATGCTGTTTCCAGCGCGTTTTCTGGCGTGCAGATGATCGGCTCGTTGTCGTTGAACGAAGTATTAAGCAGCATCGGAATCCCGGTCATTCCGTGGAATACCTCAATAATGTCATGAAACAGCGGACTGGTCGCTCTGTTGACGGCCTGGATTCGAGTCGTGCCATCGACGTGCGTGACCGCTGGAATCAGGCCGAGCTTCTCCTGGCACACCGGATATGCCAGTAACATGAACCGCTGGGCTGGTGAGGCCCGATGGATGTCGAACCACTCAACAGCATGTTCCTCCAGCACGCTTGCCGCAAACGGTCGGAAGAACTCCCGCTGCTTGATGCGCTCGTTGAGGAGACGTGGCATATCGGAACGCCGAGGGTCAGCCAGTATGCTGCGGTTCCCGAGTGCCCTCGGGCCGAACTCCATTCGGTCCTGGTACAGCACAACTGTCTTTCCATCCGCAAGCAGTCCCGCCACGTCACTTGCCAGGTCGCCCGGTACAGTGGCCTGCACGCCGCACGACCGGTTATACAAATCGATGTCATCGATCGAGTACGAAGGCCCAAGGCAGGTGTGCCCCACAGCGTCGCCCTTGGGATTCCCCAGCACATGATGCCAGAGGTAGTAGCAGGCGCCGAGGCTCGTACCTGCGTCGTTTGCAGCAGGCTGAATGAAGACCGATTCGAACGGGCCGTTCTCTACCAGTACGCGGTTGGTCAGGCAGTTCAGGGCCACGCCGCCCGCGTAGCACAGGTTTCGACTTCCAGTACTCTTCTTTAAATATCGCGCCAGAGACAAGACAGCCTCATCGGTCACCCGCTGTAGCGCTGCGGCCACGTCGTAGTGTCTCTGTTCCAGAGGCTCATCCGGTGCCCGCCCAGAACCTAACAACTCCTCGAACCTCTCGTTGCTATCCACCCTGAACTGGAGAACGCCACCGTCTATCGAGAGGTTCCCGTCTTCGTCGTACGATACGAACTTCCTGAATGCGTCGTAGAACGTCTTGCTGTCTCCATAGGCTCCAAGTGCCATGACCTTCCACTGACCATACTCCCCATAACCGAGGAAGCGCGACACCTTCGTCCATAGGAAGCCGAGGGAATTCGGATATAAAATCTCGCGAACTGGCTCTATCCTGTTCCCCACGCCACGGCCGAGCCACGTGCTGCAGACTTCACCTATCCCATCCAGGCTCATTATTGCCGCTTCGTCGTGGGCCGAGCCGAAGTAGGCGCTCGCTGCATGGCAGCAATGGTGGTCGATCCACCGGAATCGATCTCTCACATCTACACCCAACAACTCGCCAAGCTTCAGAGGAATTTTCTTGAGCAGTCGATAGAAAAGCTCCTCGCCTTCCTCTGTTCCAGAACGGCCTTGCGCTGTCGCCTCTTCAACGTTTCGACCGTTCGCAAGCCTTTTCTCGGGAGAGAATGAGTAGCCGATGTGCGTTAAATCGTACGGCGAGATACCGGCCTCTGCCAAGCAGTATTTAATCGACTGCACGGGAAGCACTTGGGGATTTCGCAGATCGGCTACTTTACCGTGCCTCATTCGATTGAAGCGCTCCTCTTCGGCTGCGGCAATAATCTCGCCATCGACAGATATACTAACAGATGGTTCATGATACGCAGAATTTATACCAAGGATCACGCATTTCATGCGTTGCTTTGATTCTCCATTTCCGCCACATGCTGTTACGTTCACTGCTTTCCCTCCTTATATATACTCTTTACCGCCGATAGTCCTTGGCCTTGTCGATATGCTTCATTGTTTTTCATATATCGCTCTTGGTTTTTTATCTATCGTAACCCAGGTTCTGTATTTAGTCTCCTCATAGGATTCGGTGTGCAGGGCCACTGCACCAAATAACTTGTCGCCATCAGACTTCCTTACTGCTTTATTCATTCTGTCAGAATACCTTTCTGGAAACTGCTGAATGCTTTAGCTTTCAGCTCACCGAAAACAGGTTCTGTGAGCAGAGTTGGACTGCGAGGATGCCCAAATGGAATCTTCAATGGCATTCCGCCCACTATCCTCGCTGGGGCCTTAGACAAAATATACGCCTCGTCGCCTAGGAAAAGCGCCTCATCGAGATCATGTGACACGAAGAGTATAGTCAGGTCTCGGTTGTTCTCTCGTATCTGCAGCATCTTCTCTCTGAGAAACAGGTTGGTCTGGTAATCGAGCGCAGAGAATGGCTCATCGAGCACGAGAATCTCCGGCTCGGTAACGAGCGCTCTCAATATCCCGGTCAACTGCGCCTGACCTCCGGACAGAGTGTAAGTTCGAGCCCTGTAGTCCATGTCGAAATCCAGGTACTCCACCAGCTTCTCGAGCTTCTTCCTGCCATCTGTCCGGGAGATACCGCCGAGACGCAGCGGAAAGAGTATGTTCTCCTCGACGTTCTTCCAGGGCAGCAGGCTCTGTCTGTAGTCCTGGAACACGAACGCAATCTTTCCAGGGCCACTCGTGGAGACGCTCAACTCCCCCTTGTCGTAGGTTTCCAGCTGTCCGACGATGGACATCAAGGTCGATTTCCCGCATCCGTTTGGTCCGAAAAACGTGCTGAAGCTGCCTTGAGCTATTCGCAGGCTGATATCTTTCAGAACGAGAGTATTTCCTTCCCCATCTGGAGCAGAATAGGACTTCGAGACCCCCTCGAGCTTGATAAGACAACTCATTTGCCCGCCCAGAAAGCCAAGCGCCGCTCCGCAGCGATGAACAGTCGATTACTGCCATAGCCAGTAAGCCCAAGGAAAAGAATGACCGCGTATAACTCGATCACATCATTGCGAGTGTACGCATCAAAAATACGTTGCCCGAGCCCGTATTCTGTCCCGATGAACATCTCGGAGACGACCACGACGATAAGCGACAACGATAGCGACGTCCGCATTCCGACAAGGATACTGGGAAGTGCATCAAAGAACCGTATGTGAACGAATATCTGCATCGGGCTTGCACCGAAGGTCTTCGCCATCTTCAGGCGCAGCTTGCTCGAATGAAATACACCGTACGCGGTGTTGAGAATGACGACAAATACCACGGACGTGAACACCATTGCGATCTTGGACGCATCTCCGATTCCAAAGGCCAGAAGAAACAACGGAAACAGCGCGGTCACCGGAAGCGACCGGAAGAACTCGATCAGGAACTCCAGCAAGAGGTAGATCCGGCTCGAGGAACCCATCAGCAGACCTACAGGCACCCCTGCAAGTACACCGAAGAGATATCCAACCAGCCAGCGTCTAACGGTCAGGAGGATGTCAGTGTAGAAGTCTCCTGTACCCAGCAGTGCGCCGAAACGGCTGAAGGTATCCTGGGGTGACGGGAGCAGGTACGATCCGCTCGCCGTCGGCCAGGCCACCACGAGCCAGATCAACAGCAGGAGCACCGGCCCACCTATCCTGTAAGGTAGCCTCGACCAGAACTTCGCCATCACGGAACCGTCACCCTGTCCGCTGACAGATCTCGGAGAATTTCAGGATTGACTGCGGCCTTGTACGAAGGCACCGGCTTGCCCTTGAAGCTCTCCTGGGTCTCGCTGATCCACTTCCCTTCGTCTTCTATGAGCTTGAGTAAACCCTGGTCCAGACGAACCGTGAGCTTGTACTCATCCCAGACGCTGGCCAGCACGCCCTTGTCCATCTTCAGCTCTTCGGCAAGAATGGCGATGCCTTCATCCTTGTTGTTCTTGATCCAGTCCTCCGAGAGCATGACGGCATTGATCACCTTTTTAATGTTGTCTCGATGCTTTTCAATTGTCCCGGCTCTAGCCGCGATCAAGGCGTACGCGACGTAGGCATCCTTGCTATTGAACTCCACGACCTTGTCTCCGAGCGCCTTCTTCACGTTGTAGCGGAAGGGCTGCCATACAGACGCAGCATCGACGGTCCCGTTGAGCATGGCCGCCTGCATTGCAGGAGGGGTCATGGTCCTAAGTTCCAGCTTGTTCATGTCGATCTGCTGCTCGGCAAGGTATCGCGCCAGATAGATATGCGAGGTTGTCGCAGGCAGGTAGGCCACCTTCTTGCCCACGAGGTCCTTGGGTTTCGTGATGCCCTTGTCCTTGCGAGCGATGATCGCATCATCGTACTTCTCGCTGATCGAGGCGATGACTTGGACATCGGCGCTCTTCTGGTATCCGATGAAGGCGATGTTGGAATCAACGAGTACCCCCAGGTCGAGATCGCCGCTGATCAGGGCATCCATAGCTATCTTGCCGGTCTGCACGGGCTCGAAGTCCACGTTGGCGCCGGCCTTCGAGAAGAAGCCCTTGCGATCGGCGATGATCACCAGCATGGCGATGTTCTTGGGTCCACCGATCTTGATCTTCTCTAACGTCTCCGGCTTTGTAGCTTCGACTTTCTCAACAGGCTTCGGTGTCTCCTCGCCCTTTCCTCGCTCCGACTCAGAGCACCCGAGAACGAGCAATGCAGCCGCGGCCAGGCACGCTGCGAGCAACACGCGAGCATAAAACTTGAAATGATTCCTCATTTACTCAGCTCCTCCTCTTGCATGTCTATTTTCTTGATCAGCCTACTAACATGGCTTATCGAGTCACTCAGCAACTCCTGCAGGTTAAGACGGTAATGGTTCAGATCGCTCGTACTGAGCCACGCCCATCCACTCACCTCGGGAGTGTGTGACCTGCTGGTGAGCCGCCTTAGCGGATTGTCCTTCAGTGTTCTGACGATGCGTGCTCCGCTATCAGGGATATGGTGTTCCTCGCCGTGTACTTCGCCGTGGACGAAATAAAGAACGATGGTTTCCCTGGAGCCGAGGAACGCCGCCAGTGTCTTTCCTGGGTCATCCGAAAGAGTGCGACTGAAGAAACGGTTGTTGATGGCTTTCTCCCGCGTTTCCCCCTGGTACACTAGCTGCCGGAGATCAACAAAGCTCTGCTCGATCTGTTGCTCCAGGGCTCGATACCGATGCCCGATATGATTGTGCTCGATGGAATCAGAGTGATTGAACACCGCATCAATGCTGTCCTGGTCTGGCCACATGTACAAGTAGACCAGCTTTCTGCTCCTCATGGAGTCGAATATCACATCGTGCACGGTACGATCGGCCAGCGATGCTGGAAATGTATCGGTCGAGAGAACACAGACAAGGCTTCCCTCTGGCAAGAATGTCCGCTGCATCTTGACCAGTGCGGCATAATCATAGAGATCATACGCAGCTCGTCCCTCGACGGCCTCGGACGGTTGTTTCACCGCAGGTATAATGCTGGACGACTCCTCCTCTGAATACCCCCATAGGCTCCGGAGAATGCTCTCCGGATCTTCGCCGAGCGCGATGGCCAGTCTGATCGATGTCTCCACATTGATTGAGTTGATCCTCTCGTTCTCGAACCCTTCAAGCCAGGCGAGTGTTTTTCCGGCCTCCCGTGCGACAGCCGAGCGACTGAGATTTCTCTCTTCTCTTTGATGGCGGAGCCATGCTCGAATCCCGTCCAGGACTTCCCCGTCGCTCCTTTTGCTGCACTTCCGCTTGAGTTCTCTCTCCGGATCTTTTTCGGATCCAGATCTGCCATACTCGCCCATTCGCTACCTCTCACGGCATCCCGAACCCTGTCCGTGGGATAATAGCACTATAGCTCGAAGCAGGTCAACGAGTTCTACTCGTATACTATAGTTGCCATCTTGCTACAACTCTGCAGACTGTAGAATACCAATGATTGATAGCAAGGTAACCGTTCAGAGGCGTGCAATACTCCTGAATAATATCAACTTCTTACGAGGAGCTTCAGCGCGCAAAGCCAAGGCATCGAGACGCCAAGTGCTCGATTTTTCAGGGGCGACAAGCCACTCCCTGAACGGTTACGTAGTAAGTTTCCGGCTCAGAATGAAGGATACGGAGCGGGGACTAGGAAGAGAGCGGCTTGGAGACTGAGAGGGACCAAGAGGGATCAGGAGAGACCAATTGGAAAAAAGAGTACGAAAGCGTAAAATTTTTGCCCTTGAAATCATTGACAAATCCAGGCCGCCCAAAGCCGTTTCCCGTTAAAATCGTCAGAAATTCGCAGTGGTTCCGACATGCACAGGAAAAGACTTGCTGTAGAACCCATTGAAATCGCATTTCGCCGGTCGCGCCATCGCACTCTAGAGGTCGGGAGTTCGATCCTCCTCAGCTCCACCAGATTAGCACCATAGCCGCCTAGAAATAGGCGGCTATTTCATTTCTTGGGTAATTTCCCAGTAACACTAAATCGGGCTCCGCACACGAAAAATCCGTCTCCCGCACACGAAAAATCCGTCTCAACCTAGCTTGTCATGACTGAGTCCTGGTGCTAGGAACATACATCGAAGGGTCTCTGTCATCGGGGGTTCGTGCAGCGTGGCTAAGAGCAAGAAGCGCCAAACGCCTACGAGCAGCAGTCGGCCAAAATGCTACATCGCTGCAGCAGAGACCAGCCTCCGGTCGAAGGTGACTAACCTACTAGACGAGAGAGGCACCGAGGTACTGCACTTGGAAGGTCAGCAAGGAGGAAGCCTCAGCCTCCAAGCTCGCCTCTGGGATGCAATCAAGTGCGCCGACTTCGTAGTGGCCCTACTCGGCTCTCCATCACCAGCGCCAAATACAATGCTGGAGATTGGATTGGCCATCGGCCTTGGAAAACCAGTCCTGTTGATGCTCACATCCGCTGACGTTCGCCTTCCGACAGACCTTAGCGGACTTCTCCATTTCGTGATAGAAGAGAAGCCAGATGAAACCATAGCCTTTGCTCTCGACAACTTCCTGAACCAGATCGGCAGATCCGCCAGCCCACGAAAAAAGAAGACATCGACTGGTGCGCCGCTTGGTCGTAAGGCAGCCGATATCCTCCAGCGAATCGAGAGCCTCCGAAAGGAACGGCAAGCACAGCAAAACGTCCGCGTACGCTCCGCTACCTACGCTTTCGCTGTCGAGGAACTAGTTCGAGACATCATAGATGGTTGCCAACTCCCCGTAATGTCCCAAAGCTCCAAGAACAGGCGTCAGGCGGATTTCGCCATTTGGCTGGATGAACTGAATGCACTCTTCGGAAATCCACTCATTGTGGAAGTAAAAGGGTATTCGATCACTCGCAAACACCTTGCACAAATCAGCCGTCAACTAGTCCCGATTATGGACTCCATCGGAAGCCGTGGTGCCGTGGTTCTCTACTTGGGAGATGAGAAGCAACCGGCTAGCCTACTGCCTGTTGACCGGGGCGTGCTGCTTCTCATAGAGCTCGAAACGCTTGTACGGCGATTGCAGAAGCAGACTCTCGGAGAAACTCTCCGCCAACTCCGGAACGAGGCTACACACTCCGGAGGCTTCTGAGTGGCGATCATCTCAAGTAGAGTAGTCCAACAGCACCTCCAACGGAGTGCACGGGCGACTACCACGACAGGCAAGGGAAGGGCATTCGAAGACCTCATCTGCTACGTCTTCGGGAAGATCAGTGGCATCTCTGTGTCACGCAGAAACCAGTTGAACACATTCCAAACCGAAGAGATCGACATCGCTTTCTGGAACGAGCAGCGCCCACAAGGGCTCTTCTTCCTCCCGAACATCATCCTAGTCGAGTGCAAGAACTGGTCGAACGCAGTCGGGAGCGCAGAAGTCGCTTGGTTTGATAGGAAGATCCAAGATCGTGGCCTGGATTTCGGAATACTCGTTGCTGTAAACGGCATCACAGGTGTGGCACAAGACCGCACCGCCGCCCACGCGATTGTTTCTGGTGCACTCAGCCAGCGCAGAAGGCTGATCGTTATTGACCAGGCCGAGATCGTCCAACTGGTAAAATCGGGGGATCTTGTAAGGCTAGTCAAAACGAAGCTATGCGACCTCGCAGCGGCAGGTACGGCCATTTAGCAACCGGCTACCCATCCTCGCCATCCTGATCTCCGCCCTTGATGACCTTGAGTGCCTGGCGGTTCTTCGCCCGTTCATCCACGTCCTGGCCGATGTAGCTCTCGCGGGTGACGCGGGTGTTCGAGTGGCCGAGCTGGTTGGCGATCACGTGCGAGGTCACTCCGGCCTCGCGGCTCAGCCGGGCGTGCGTGGCGCGGAGACCCTGGGGGGTCATCCGCTGCACCCCAGCCTGCTTGCAGAAGCTCACAGAGCGCTTGAGAAGCCAGGTCGGTTCCCTATGGCCGGAGTCGGAGCCGGAGGCCCAGAGCCACGCTGTCGGCTCCTTCCCCGAGATGCGGGGTTTGAGCAGGGCGACGATCTCTTCCGGGACCTCCATATCCCTGAGGGCGTTCACGGTCTTGCCGGAACGCTCAACACTCAGGACTGCTGGCTTGGAGTCCAGGTCGAGATCCCGAACCTGAAGCCGCAGAAGCTCCCCCACCCTTAAGCCACAATAGAGGAGAACCAGGATGGCGAGTGCCGCCTCCTGGTCCCAGGCACTGTCGCTTTCCACAGCGTCCCACAGTACGCTGTCGAGCCTCCGCGCCTCCATCCTGGTGAGCGTCGGCTTTCCCTTGTTGACCCGCCCCAACACCTCGATCCCCTTAGCCGGATTTTTCGAGATGTACTTGGCCTTGATCGTCCACTCGAAGAAATGGACCATCCGAGCGAGGGTTCCCTTCCGTGTGGCCACGGAAGTCATCCCTTCGAGGCGCTGTTCGACGTGTTGCCGACGAACCTCGTCAAGGAGCGGGTCGCCCTCCCCCACAATCTTGAGCAAGGGACCGAGGCGATACCAGGCCTCCCGGACCGTGCTCTCCTTCCGCCCCGACTCCCGTAGGTGGCACTGATATCCGAGAATCGCGTCTTCCAGGGTGATGGCACCGGGCGTGCTGAGACCTTCGGCTATCGCTGGCTTCGCCCGTTGTGCTTCCTTGAGCGACGGGAACGGGATCGTGGTCGAGACTGTCCCTCGGCCATGAACCGACGGCCTACGGAGTACCAGAAAGACGCGTCCGTCGTCGCGTCTTCGGTACGGTCCGAGGACTCGGGGTCCTCCACGCCGTCGGCCTGACCCCTTGCCACCCATCTATCGAACTCCGCGATGAGCCGCACGATGAGTTCGTTCCGCTCTTCCTCGGTGAAGCTCATGATCACCTTGACCACCTCGGCAACCCTGTTGGCCGACGACGCCGCCTCCTTCTCGGGAGGTCCGTCCCGGCTCATGGCGTCGCACTCGAATCACCGGCCTGCTCCTCATCGCCATCGCAATTCCGGCCCCGGCACTCTTCGTCGGGACCCACCTTGACTACTCCCTGGCCGCTCCGGGTAAGCCCCCACACGGAGACGCTGCTTGTGGGATCCATCTGTCTGTCCTCTCAGGGCTTGAGCAGCCCGACAGGGGTTCGCCGGGAGGACGCCGACCCACTCGGAGTGCTCCCTCTGCTGTTACCCTTTTTCAGAGGAGGTGCTGGCTAGACAGACGTTCAGTGTCGGCAGGCTCTCTGTTTTTCTCTTGAATACCTAACTGTTAGGCTGGATTCAGGCCCCAGGAAAGGTCCCGAGTCCCCTGGGAGATGGGCTGCCGCGAAGAGAGTACTCGTCTCTCATAGTCTCTCTTCGAGTGGCTTGAAGCGCGGATTGGCAACGCGGTTGCCATTCCATCCGGGGTGGTTCGACTCCGCCTGGCAGGCCTACTGGGCGAGGTGCGGACTCCCGGATAGACGGTTCTTCCGTCCAGCGGGCTCCTTAAAACTGGAGGCTACTCCGACGGACCGTGCTTCCACTCATGCAGGATGCCCCTGATGGTCGGATCTCGGTGCAGTCGCTCCCTGTTGTCGCTTGTAACCATCAGGTCGTAGTGGGTGCAGACGTGCCGGGCGGCATTCTCGACGGACCGCGCCAGTCTGTCCGGGTACGCGCGTGGATCCATCCATCAAGCTGGAGGCGCTCGATGCCGTCACCCCACCCAAGGTCCGCTCAGGGCGTTTCCGTGCAAGCGACGAACTCATTGCGTCGCTGACAGCAGGTATCGTTATGCGG
>Ga0272442_10004057_pt1 | contig 20163 bp, 13 predicted proteins | sample SSMForm2O_FD_200262 | JGI IMG/M metagenome (GOLD analysis project Ga0272442, IMG submission 200262) | Marine sediment archaeal communities from Little Sippewissett salt marsh, Falmouth, MA, United States - SSM-Form-2O | ecosystem: Environmental > Aquatic > Marine > Wetlands > Sediment ... | reverse complement strand
CAGGGACGGCAACCACCTCAACATCGTCTTCAGGAAGGCGACCGGTCAATCGCCGTCAGCCTTCCGCCGCAGGTTCCGCGCGCCGTGACAGACCGTGACGACGCCTGTACTCCCTTGGCGATACCCCGACGTGCGTCTTGAACCGACGCGAGAAGTAGTACGGGTCCTCGTATCCCACCGCATCGGCAACCGCCCCCACCGTCAGCGCGCGGTTGCGCAGCAGGTGACAGGCCTGGCGCAGCCGCAAATCACGGACATATGCCAGGGGACTCGTCCCCGTGCACTGGCGGAACAGGGCGCAGAGATGCGGAACGGACAGGTGCGCGCGCGAGGCGAGGCCCTCCAGGCTGTGCTTCCCCGAGTAGTTCGTCTCCAGGTAGTGCCGCAGCTCCTCGATCCGCGTGTCGCCCGGCCGGTCGTCCCGACCCAAATCATGCGCCACCGAGCGCAGAAGCAGCGCCACGCAGTCCGCCAGCAGCGCCAGGTCCGGGCCACGCCGATGCAGGCGCTCCAGAAGTATCCTGTAGACGCCGCAGTCGAACGCGTGCCCGTCAACGCCAAGGAGGGGAATCGCGGTGTCCAGCCTGAGCTCCTTGACAATGCGATCGACCGCCCGCCCTCCGACAAAGAGGTACGAGTGCAGGAAGTCACGCTCGAATTTTCCGTAGTGATGCCGCTGCCCCGGTTCCCATACCACCGTGGTCCCGGCGGGCTGCGGCTCCAAGCCCCGCCCGAAATCGATCAGAACCGGATCATGGAAATGACAGACGAAATATTCGGGTGACCCGTAGAAGCGGTCCGTTATGCCGTCCGATGCGTAGGGCTCCCGCAAGCCAAAGTTGTCCAGCCGCAGCTCTCGCACCTCATCCCGCTCTCGGTCAAGTTCGTGGCCCAGCTCCAACGGACGCGGTTCGCCCTCCGGCCCCGGCAGCCGCACCCAGGGAACACTGGGCCAATCCATCTCCCACGACCGCACATTCCGTGACTGATCCATTACTCGATCATCATAGAATCGTCCATTAACTCAAGCCCATAATGCATGGTATCGGCGCTGTTTTCGGTCTAGCCTCATAATATTCTACCAATACCTGTGCGGAGAGACGGCTATGCGAGCGTTGGCGATGCGCCTGACCGGCGATGACAAGGGAACCAGGGAGAAGCTGCTGGTGGATGACTGGCCGGACGTTGGCGAACCGGAAGGTAACCAGGTGAAGATCCGGGCGCTCTTCTCCGGAATCACGAACGGCACCGAGCGCAACGGCCTCCTGCGCGGCAACTACGCGCCGAGGGATGAACAGCTTCCTTCCGCGTACGGCTACCAGCACGTCGGCGAAGTCGTGGCAGTTGGTGCGGACGCGGTGCACCTGGAGCCCGGAGACACCGTATTCTCCAGCTCACACCACACCGAGTACGTGCTCGTTGCCGAAGACGGGTTGCTCACCAAGCTCCCGGACGAGGTCGAGCCGCGCCACGCGGCGCTGTTCGGCATGGCCGGCGTGGCGATGCACGACGTGCGCCGGGCGGATACCGAACTCGCGGATAATGTGCTCGTTGTGGGGGCCGGGCCGATTGGACAATTCACAGCCCAGGCCGCTCGTGCCGCCGGGGCCGTGGTGACTATTGTGGACCTCTCCTCCGAACGCCTGCTGGCGGCCGAAAAGTGCGCAGCCGATCGCACGATCCGTATAGTGGATGACGATTCCTGGCAGACGGTACATGACGCCGGTCCTTTCGACATCGTTTTCGAGGATTCCGGCGCGCCGGTGCTCGACAGGATCATCGGTCGCACCTGGGGAGATCCCCTGGTGAAACGCCGCGGCAGGATCGTAATGATCGCCGGACGGGACGAAGTCACCTACGCCTTTAACCCGGCACAGGGATCCGAGATCACGATCCTGCACGCCGGCCACTTCAACCGGAACGATCTCGAACAGGTGGCGCGGCTCACGGTGAAAGGAATCATACGGGTCGAACCGATCATCCAGGACATGATCCCGGTGGCAGCGGCGAAGGGCATCTACGCCAGGCTGCGGGATGATCCGCAGTCGCTGTTCGGGACAGTATTCGAATGGTAACAGGAGCACGAAATGGCAGACAATGCGATCAAGACTGCGGTGGTTACGGGCGGACACGGGTACGATGTGCCGGGCTTCCACGAACTGTTTCGAGGTCTGAAGGGCATCGATGCCTACATCCAGCATATGGATGACTTCGCGTCGTCGTCCGAGGAAACACGGGATGCGTATGACGTCGTCGTGTTCTACATCATGCTGAAGAAGACGCCTGAGAACGAAGGACAGCCCTGGTACTGCGGCAAGCCGCGGACGGCACTGGAACATCTGGGCGGCACGAAGCAGGGCATTCTGGTCCTGCACCACGCGATCCTGGCCTACCCGGAATGGCAGCCCTGGAACGACATCGTGGGAATTGACAGCCGCAAGTTCGGGTTCCACATCGGCGAGAACGTCCACGTCAACGTGGCCGACTCCGGTCATCCGATCACCAACGGCATAGCGGACTGGGACATGATCGACGAAACCTATACGATGGATGATGCGGGTGACGGGAGCGAGATACTGTTGACCATCCAGCATGAGAAAAGCATGAAGACTATCGCCTGGACGCGTCAGCACGGGAACTCGCGCGTGTTCTGCTTCCAGTCCGGCCATGACGCGCAGACCTGGACGAACGCATCGTTCCGGCAGGTCCTTGCCCAGGGCGTCGAATGGTGCGCGGGACGATGCTGACACCGGTTGCCCTGGTATTTTCCCGATTTGTCTTGTAGGACCGTACCGGCCCTCTGTCATACTGGCTGTTTCCGGCATGTTGCCACCAGCCCCATGAGCAATATAGAGAAAAAGCCAGACATCAGTAGTTCCGGGGCCGACACACTGCGGCCCGAGATCCGCCGGGCGATGCGGTTCATTACCGTTGCGGGCTGTCTCGCGATGGTCTTCACACACCTGATGAAAGGGGCGCCCCGTGCCGCGTTCCTGCGCGACATCGGCGCGCGCCCCTTCCACTTCGGCGTTATCGGCGCTATCCCGCCGCTGATGTTCGCGTGCCAGTTCGGGGCGGCGCTCTTCATAAACCGCCTGCGCCGCCGCAAGCGGATATGGATCGCCCTTCTTGTCACGCGCCGTTCCATGGTTTGCCTGCTCGGCCTCCTGCCCTGGCTCCTGCCACAGGCATCCGCCACGGTCCTGGTATGGTCGTTCATAGGCATCATGGCTGTCGGTTCGATAATGGAGAAGTTCGCCCAGCCCATGTTCTTCGCGTGGATGGGCGACCTCATCCCGTCGGACGTCTTCACGGAGGTCTGGGCGGACCGACGCAAGTGGCTCAGCTGGACACACGCGGGAGTGATGGTCTCAATGGCCGCGGCCCTGTGGCTGTTCCGGCAGGCCGATATCAAGATCGTCTTCCCGGTACTGGCGTGTATCAGTGCAATCGCAGGTGTCGTTGATATTCTGCTCTTCGTCAACGTGCCCGAGCCAGAGCCGTCGATCAGTCCGGAGCCGCACCTCGCACGCCTGGCGGAGCCGTTCAGGTACAAGCGGTTCCGACGCTACATGCTCTACGACAGCGTGCTGAAGTTCGGAGCCATGATCGGCGCGCCACTCTTCCGGATATTCCTTCTCCAGGAGATCGGGCTCGGCGTCTACGAGATCGTCCTGCTCTTCACGTGCCACGCGCTCGGCGGCGCCCTGTTCGCGCGCCGCATAGGCAAGCTCGCGGACGAGGTGGGACACCGACCGGTAATCGTCCTGGCCAGCGCGTTCAAGTGCGTGATCGCTATCGCCATGTTCGCGCTGGTACCCGGCCCCATGGTCCTGATCCTGGTCCCGGTGTTCCTGCTGGACAACATGCTGAACACGGCGCTTGTGACCTCGCGGACGGGATTTACGCTCAAGCGCGCGCCGGCCGAGAACCGGCCGATGTTCGTGGCGGCGGTGCTGGCCACCGCAGGGCTCGCGGGCGCGGCCGGATCGCTCCTGGGCGGCTTGCTTATGGATCACCTGCCGGATGTCGGCTGCACCATCGGCACATGGACCCTGACCCGGTTCCGCATGGTATTCGCCGTCTCGGCCGTAGTCCGGTTCTGCGGCTTCCTGATGTCCATCCGCCTGCACGAACCCGAAAGTGCCGAAGCGACAACTGTTTTCACAGACGTGATTGCCCCGGCCCTCCAGCGGCAGCTCGAGGTGCCCATCAGCGTTATCCGCAACATCAGGAACATCTTGAGTTCGGACCAGAATGAGGAGAAAACCACGCGCGACCAGTAGGAATCGGAATTGCAGAGCAATTCCGCTACAGTATGATCAGATCGTATTAGTATTCTGATCGGATCGCATACTTCTTCTTGACCTGTCCATCCGGGTGGCCTAGTTTGCCTACGTAGGAGCCGCCTTTCAGGCACCCCGGATATGCGAGTTTCCATCACACTACTTTTTCTTGTCTGCGTGGGGTCCATCGCTCTCACGCTGTCCGCCGCGGAGACGGTCGAAGGCCACATGAAAGCCATGGAAGCCGACGTCGCCGCCCTCAAGACCATCCACAGGCAGGTGATCGCGCAGGTCAAACCACCCCCAAACGGTGCATTGACCGTGAACCTCAAACTGAACGGCGTGATTGGCTGGCGCGATCGTCGGGGAGGCAGGAATACGACGGACCTCGCACTGACCATCTACTGGTCGGGAGGCAAGCCGCTCGTATCGCCCGCCACGGCGGATGGCTGGACAGGGACACGGCACTACACCGACGCGTCCAAGCTCGCGGTCACGCCCACAAGCGTCAAGGGCGTAGTCCGGGTGCTCCTGGCAGCCGGTACCCGCTCCCAGGACATCTCCGTGACGCTCGATGCCTCCATAAACAGCGGCGCCGTGACCGGTACCTATCGAGTTGCCGGCAAAGGTGGGTCCATCGCCCGAGCCAAGGGAGCGATATCGGGAACGGCAAGGAAGGAAACGGCGGCGGCCCGACTGCCGTCGAAACCGAAGGAGGACCCGCTGGCTTCGATAGAAAGCTACAGGTACCAGACGGCCCAGTGGCTCGACCGTCTGTCCGCGGCGCTATACCAGGACATTCGGGCCGCAACGATGGCACGGAGCCATGGCATCGCGCTGGCACATGCGCGCAGGATGGTCCGAACATTCCCCGCCTCCTACCCCAAGCTACCCAAGTTGACCAAGTCGGGGAAAGTGGAGAACAAAAGCGCACCCAAGCTGGATGATTCCGCCGACGATATAATGGGCCTTGGACTGGATGACGACGAAGAGGAGGACATCCCGGTCGTCAGGAAAAAGAAGAAGGGCAAGAAAGGCAAAGCCGGGAAGACGAGTGGCGGTGGTGAGAACAAGTTGGGAGCATCCCTCCTGGCATATCTGGGCCCGATCCGCGAGCGATCATCCCGGCGCCGCCTGTTTGCCGGCTTCGCGGCAAACGGCGTCCAAAAGACCGCCGTCGCCGGCGATCTGGACCCGGGTGATCCCCATTTCGGACCATGGTACGGCGAAGGTCCGTTGCCGTCGAAGGGCAGACAGGAGAACATCGTGCCCGCATCCGCCGGCAGCGCGGGCATGCAAGACTGGCCGTGGGTTGCCGGATGGCTATGCCTCGGCACGTTCCCCGTTGACAGCGGTCTCCTGGACACGCCCTGTCTCCCTGAATTCATCTCATCGCCGGGCGGCGAATACCCCGTTGACCGTCGCTGGAAGGGCGGTAAGAACAGCAAGGCGCCGGATGTCTTCAGGGCCGGCCCGTCGGAAATAGAGGACGGAACCGGCCTGGTGCGCGCGCCATGGCAGAAATCGTTCGAGGATCACGGACACAAGCGCGTCAACTACGACCTCGCGCAGACCTACCACACCGCAGAGGTTCTCGCCGAGAAGGCCTGTGAGCTGTGGGCCGGGATAACGGTCGACAACCACGGCAAGCTATGGGTCAACGGCCGGCTCGCGTGGCGCAGCCCCCGCGACAAGAATCCGTGGGAACGCCAGACGACTCATATCTTCAAGATCGCCCTCAAGCAGGGAGCCAACAGGCTCGTTGCACGGTGCGACAACGAGACCGGTGATTCCTGCTTCTGCCTGCGCATCTGCACGCGCGGCAAGCCGAGGCCGCCCGCGGCCGCGAAGGCCGCAGTGGCCTCTTTCAACGAAGCGCACCGCAGGCTCGGCGTGCCGACGAAGGGAACCTGGGGTTGGCGCTACGACTTCACCGGCCGCTACCCCGACTGCAACCCTCCCCTCACCTGGGACCCCTACAAGGGCATCAACGTTCGCTGGCGCCGTCCCTACAAGGCCGGCAATTCCACTCCCGTCATCATCGGCGACAAGGTTATCACCACCGAGGAGCCCGACTACCTGCACTGCCTGAACAAGAAGACCGGCGAGACGATATGGACCACCCACGTCGACATCATCCTGACAAAGAGCAAGACGATCCAGGCGGAAGCCGCCAAGGTGAAAAAGGCCGCCGACGAGGCAAGAGCGGCACTGCTGAAGCTTGGTTGCGGAAGACACGAACAGATCGCCGCGCTCCAGAAACAGGGCATCGACAGGACAGCGGCCCAGAACAAGCAGAAACAGATGGCGCGCGCCGCCGGTGCATACCATGCGTTCCAGCGCAAGAAGGTCAACTGGAAAGACCCGGGCTGGGGTGACTCAATCGGAAGCGCCTATGCTACGCCGATCACCGACGGCAAGCACATCTGGGCGAAGTTCAGCAGCGGCGTGCTGGCCTGCCTGGATCTTGACGGCAAGATCAAGTGGATCGTGGACGCGAAGGCAAGCACCGACAGCTGGAGCACGATCAACTCCCCGCTGCTCATCGACGGCAAGCTCATTTTCCACGCCAACCACGAGGACAAGGCCGGGAAATCGACGCGCAACTCCACGCCGGGCAAGATGCACGGGCTCCTGGTCCGCGCCCACGACGCCGCCACCGGCAAGCGCCTCTGGATCACGCCGACCTACTTCGCGGGTGTCTTCTCGGGCACGGTAATGCCGCTCAGCCTGACCAACGGCAAGGAAAAGATGAATGTCGTCGTGACACCCAACGGCGCAGTGGTTCGCGTGTCGGACGGCAAGCTCCTGCGCTCGTTCGTCGGACAGATAGAGGAATACGGATCCCCCATCAGCAACGACGCCAACGTGGTCATCATATCGTACAAGGGCAGCAAGACCGCCTACGAACTGATCATGCTCGACCGGGACACAGTCGGCGTGAAAACGCTCTGGTTCCGCAACCACCTCGGCTACGGCCAGTGCGGGAACTACGGGCTTCTCCTCGACGGCAAGCTCTGGTACTCGCGGCCAGATCTCGACCTTACCGACATGACCACGGGAAGGCTCGAGGGAGCGTGGGGGAATCTCTATTTCACGAAACGGCCCGGCCGAGGGTACGAGCCCATAGCCCTTGCCGGCGGCGCGCTCTGGATCGGCGATAACGCAACCTGGTTCCAGCCGACTTACAGACCGGGCCTCACCAAATTCCCCGGTGCCTGCAGCGCCATCCTGCCGGGGAACCCGCCCCTTCCCCTGGGCCGCAACCAGATCGAACGTACTCACGGTGGGTTTGCCTTCGACGAGGAAGCCATCTACGTACGAAGCAAGTACTCGCTGATGTGCTTCGCATATACCGGACAGGAGGGCCGCATCTACGAGGCCGAGAAAGTCGCCGAGGAACTTATGAGCAACGTGTTTCCGGGCGTGCCCACACTGGACAAACCGACCGAAATCACCGGGACGGTGCCGGTCGGAGCCAAGGAGAAACCGAAAGTGTCGGCCGGTGTCGGCGGCTACATTTATTCCTGGCTGTTTGCCGGCCCCCTGCCCGCTTCCGCGGCGGCCGATGCCATAAAGAAGTTCAGCGATCCCGCTTGGGCGGGGTACAGGAAGGACGGAGTCGAGGTATCGCTCGGCGGCAAGACGGTCTTCCCGAAAAAGTTCGACTGGGCGAACGCCTCGTCCTGGCTGGTCGATGGACCTTTCGAGATCCTCAAACGCGAGAGATTTTCAAAGGGCCCACACACCGGCTGGAACAACCTTCTGGGCGATCAGGTCGATCTCTGGCGGATAGTGAAACCGGGGCCCGGCAAAGTCGCAGTACTGGCGACACTGATCCATTCGGAATCACCTCGCGTTGCGCGGCTCGACACGAGTCATCCGCAGGTGTCGGTATGGATCGGCGGAAAACCGGTCAAGCACGGACAGGCCGTGAAGCTGCCCACGGGTTATGTCCCGTTCGTTGTGGTGGCGAAGCTGGACGAGCCTGCGGAGAATGCCGCCAAAGCCGTAGCGCCGCGACTGTGGTCGGCGAGCGCCGACCAGAAGGAGCTCGATCGCTGGAAGGCGCACATGCGCCGCTGCAAGCCCTACCTCGAGAGGGCCGCCAGACTCTCGCCCGACAACAGGATCGGCCGCCGTGCCGCGGAAGCCCTGGCAACCCTGTAAGACGAGGCGAAGCAGGATTAGTCTCGACAAGACATGCGCCGCTGTCGAAAATGCCGGCCAAGTTGGTTGATCATGACCGCTACCCGAAAACATAAGAGTAAATGCCCTCCGCTGAAGCTGCCCAGTGTTCGCACCGGCCTCAGCGCCCAGGCTATCCGCCGCGACTTCCGCGACAACCTCTTCTTCATGCAGGGGCGCTTTCCCGCTGTGGCAAGCCGCAACGACTACTATCTCGCCCTCGCCTATACCGTGCGCGACCGCCTGCTCCATCACTGGATACAGACCGCAGAAACCTACAGGGAGCGCCGGAGCCGAACGGTATGCTACATGTCCGCCGAGTTCCTGCTGGGCCCGCATCTGGGCGCAAACCTCATAAAGCTCGGCATCTACGACGAAGCCGCGGAGGCGGTAAAAAAAAGCGGCCTCAAGCTCGAGGACCTGCTCGACCAGGAAGAAGAGCCCGGCCTCGGTAACGGCGGCCTCGGCCGCCTGGCCGCATGTTACATGGACTCGCTGGCCACACTGGAGATCCCCGCAATCGGATACGGGATCCGTTACGAGTTCGGCATTTTCGACCAGGAGATCCGCGACGGCTGGCAGGTCGAAATCACGGACAAGTGGTTACGGCTCGGGAACCCGTGGGAAATACCCAGACCCGAGGTAAGCTTCGAGATCAAGTTCGGCGGACATACCGAAACATACCGGGACGAAAAGAACCGAACCCGGGCGCGGTGGATCCCCGACCATGTCGTGCGCGGCGTGCCCTACGATACGCCGATCCTGGGCTACCGCGTCAATACCGCGAACTTTCTCCGGCTGTGGCGTGCCGAGGCCGTCGAGTCGTTCGATTTCCGCGCTTTCAATACCGGGGACTATTACGGTGCCGTGATGCAGAAAATGACATCAGAAAACATCACCAAGGTGCTGTATCCCAATGATGAACGTCCGGAAGGTAAGCGTCTGCGCCTCGAACAGCAGTACTTCTTCGTCTCGTGCGCACTGCAGGACATGATCCGTATCCATCTGCAGACGGCCAAGAGCCTGAAAGGCTTCCACAGGAAATTTGCCATCCAGCTCAACGACACCCATCCCGCCGTGGCAGTTGCCGAGCTCATGCGCCTGCTCGTAGACGAACACGGCCTCGAGTGGGATGAAGCATGGGAGATTACACGCAACACCTTCGGCTATACAAACCATACCCTTATGCCCGAAGCCCTGGAGAAATGGCCGCTCTCGCTGTTCGCCGGCGTCCTGCCGAGACTCCTGGAGATAATCTACGAAATAAACAGCCGTTTTCTCGACGAGGTGCGTCGACGCTACCCGGGCGATAACGATCGCATTCGACGTCTCTCGATCATCGACGAGCATGACGACAAGTACGTGCGCATGGCCAACCTCGCGTGCGTCGGAAGCCGCGCCGTCAACGGTGTCTCCCGGCTGCACAGTGAACTGGTCAAGACATTGCTGTTGCCCAATTTCCACGATTTCTGGCCCGAGAAATTCAGCAACAAGACCAACGGCGTAACCCCGCGCCGTTTCATGGCCTTGAGCAACCCGCGTCTGTCACGGCTGATCACGGAGGCCATAGGCGACAAGTGGATAAAGCAGCTTGACAGACTGCGCGGTCTCGAAAAACGCCTTAAGGACAAGGCCTTCCTTCATCGCTGGGAACAGGCGAAGCTCGCAAACAAGCGTGACCTGACGCAGATCATACAGAAACGCACCGGGATCACGGCGGACCCCGCCTCGATGTTCGATATCCAGGCCAAGCGCATCCACGAGTACAAGCGCCAGCACCTGAACGTGCTGCACATCATCACTCTCTTTAACCGTCTCCGCCGCGACCCGGGCACTGAAATCGCGCCCCGTACGTTCATCTTCGGCGGCAAAGCTGCCCCCGGCTACGACCGCGCGAAGCTGATCATCAAACTGATCAACTCCGTCGGTGATGCGGTGAACAGCGATCCAGTCGTCAACGGCCGGATCAGGGTCGTCTTCTTCCCCGATTTCAACGTGAAGAACGCCCAGTTAATCTACCCGGCAGCGGATCTGTCCGAACAGATATCCACCGCCGGCATGGAAGCGTCGGGCACCGGCAACATGAAGTTCGCGCTGAACGGCGCACTCACTATCGGGACCTTGGACGGCGCCAACATCGAAATCCGGGAACAGGTAGGAGCAGAGAATTTCTTCCTGTTCGGGCTCACGACCGACGAAGTGCATCGGCACAAGGCGGAAGGCTACGATCCGATGACTGTCTATCGTGCGAATGACGAATTGCACGAGGTGATCGACATGATTGCATCGGGCGCATTCTCACCCGGTCAACGGGACCTGTTCCAGCCGCTTGTCGACTCTCTGCTCTTCAGCGACCCATATATGGTCCTCGCCGACTATGCCGCATACGTCAAGTGCCAGGAAGCCGTGGACGCTGCCTACCGCGACCACAAGCGATGGACGCACATGTCGGTGCTCAACGTCGCCCGGATGGGCCACTTCTCGTCCGACCGCGCCATCGCCGAATACTGCGCCGACATCTGGCGGGTCAAACCGGTTCGCATACGACTCCACGATTGATCAGACGTTCCGCCGGCATATGACCGGCTCTCCGGATTGCCGGGGACGTACCAGGCATAATCTGCAGCACTTTCATCAGTGGTATGCGCCCTCAGCGTCAGTGATCCTGGCAGACTTTGCGCCTTGAGCGGCGGGCCAATGCGTGGGATCATTCCGTGGGTGAAGTCATGAAGCGTTACACTCCTTCCACAGCCCGGATGCAGCGCAAATGGGCGAGGCACATGCGGTAATTGCACACGGGCTCTCCCGATCTACGCGCGGCATCGACATCTGGCTCGAACCGTTCTCGCAGCCGCGGGACTGGTCCAATCTCCTGCAGGAGATCATTGCCTCCTTCCCCGGCGCAAGCCCATGGGATCTACGCTCACGATCGATTGCTGATCCGGGGCAAGTAACCGACATCGTGACTCGAGATGGTGTCATCAGAATCCACGTTTCTCAGCAGAGCTGCAAGGCTGTACGCTCGACCGGGCACAAGCGGTATTCGACCGGTACGCGGATCACGAGATCTGCAGGGCAGCACTCGCCAACCCCAACGAAGCCGTCCGCCGACTTGCGACGGAAACGCTCAGGCATTTTGCCGATGCGGGTGACCCCTTCGCGATTCAGATTCTGGCGAAATCCAATGCTGACGCCTCTCCTGAAGACTGATCCGCCTTGCTCCCAACAGCTCACGCCCGCCCCGGCACCCAAGTGGCAGGCGGCTCCGTAAGCCACGGATCGACAAGAACGTTCTTGTCCACTTCCGTGCCCGGGCGGGGACCGTCGGGTGACCCCCACCAGTTCTCGGTTGCGTCAACGGGGTTCTCGGTTTCGTTGGAAACGGCCGTTCCGTGATTGTCGTGGAAGCTGTTACGTCTGAGCACCACGCCGCCGGACCCGGTATCCACCATGACCGACTCGGTCTTGTGACCGTGGAACTCGTTCTCGAGTATCTCGGTGTTGTCGCAGCCGCGCACCTGGATACCTGTCAAACGACCGTCGGCGAACAGGTTGCCCCTTATTGTATTCCGGTTCGCGCCGTCCTCGATCATCACGCCGTGCCATGAGACCGACATGAACCGATTGCCCTCGACAATCGTTCGACAGCTCGAGGTCAGACGGATGGCGGCCGGGTCCCGCTCGAACCGGTTGCCCGATATGGTGCAGTCATGGCACTCGTCCAGTTTGAACGCGTTATTGTTCGTTGCCGTACTCGTATTGCCGGCGAGACGGTGCCCACCCCCGCCATGGCAGTAGACCTGGTGCCGCTTGGCGAACTCGAAGCGGTTGTCCTGGATGCAGCAAGCTCGTGCGGAGTCAACCCGTATGTTGTGGAAGGCGCCGCGCATGCTGAACCCGGATACCGTCACTTTGTCTGCCCGGATCACGATCAGTGAATCGCCGCGGTTCGGCAGGTTGCCGCGCGGAATGCCTGCCTTCCACTCATTCTCGCGTGCGCCGACCGCGCGAATCCGCGTGACTTCGGCGCCCCCCTCGGAACGCAGTGTGATCCCCTCCGTCTCGATGGCGATCGGCAGCAGGTCCCGCGGCACGGCATAATCACCGGGGGCAACGGTCACGGTATCGCCCGCCCCGGCCGCTCGGATTGCCTCCAGCAGGGCCGTCGTGTTGCCTTCCCGCATCCCGGCGTCTCCCGCCGGCGGAGACGGTCCTCTCACGCGTGGCTCTCCCGTGTCGACAAGATGGACTCCTTCGACATCCTCCAGAGCGATCGCGGGACGCCCGTCAGGCTCCCGGGCCGAAAACTCGACCCGTTCGAGACTCAACCCGCGTACGTGCCGCGCATAGAGTCCGTGGGCCGGCAGTCGTCCGAACATGTCGAATTCCGGGTAGAGTTCGGGCAGTTCGGGAACCCGCCGCTCGGCGAGCTCCGCAGGCTGCCCGCCTCGCGAAGTGAAGCGCAGGTCACGGAGGGTGACGTTCTGCACGCAACGTTCCGGCACACCGGCAATGCATGACCCGTAACCCTCGTCGCGCGTATCACCGTACCCCTCGATGTCGGCGATGGTAATGTCGCGGATAGTCCCGCACCCCTTGCAGAACGAGTCACGGGCGCCGAGCCGGATGAAAATCGGAACGTTCACGTCATTCATCTTGATCCGTTCGACTCGCACGTTACAGATCTCGGCACCATCGACCGATTCGAGGCATATGGCCGCGCGGTCGGACATCTCGATCGTCGAATCACTGAACTCTATGTCCCGGAACAGCCCGTCGGTCTCGGTGCCGATTTTGAACGGCGCGGCAAGCCGGCCGCGGAGCCGCGATCGCGTGAGAACCACGTTCTCGGCGCCGCGCTTGAGGCAGAACACGTCGTCGTTTGATGCAAGGTCGCAGTCGGCCATACGAATGTTCCTGCCCCAGGAGAAATGGATCGCCGATCCCTCGGCCTGCCTCTGTGGCGGCTGGTGGATGGTAAGGTGGGCGAGATCGACGCCGTCGACATCGGCGGCCGGCATATAGAATGCATGGAATCCGCTGCACCTGATGTCGCGTACGCGAAACAGCCGCACGCCGCCCTCGATCCTGCAGACATCCGCGCCCTCGCCGACAATGGCAACGTTGTCAACATCCTCGAGCCGCAGTACCCCCTCCAGGACGCATCCCTCCGCCAGACGCAGCGTTATGCCGCTCCGTAGCAGCAGCTCCCCAACCGGCCAGCGGCCGGCCGTAAGAGCCAGCTCGCCGCCCCCGGCGGCCGCGTGCTCATCAACCGCCAGCTGAACGTCTTCCGGTGTCCTTGCGAGACCCATAGTATTGCCTTTCCGTGGATTTCCTGCTGAATTGTACCAAAGAATGTGGCGATGCCGGCCTTGAGGTCATCTCGATGGAACTGCCATGCGCACCAGTCATGATATGACACCGTCAGCGGCAGGAGCAGATGGAAGTCGCCGGTGAAGAACTCACGGATGCTACGCCACTCGCCGATAGCGGCCCTGACGTCTTCAATCGGGAAATCGTCATCCAGCGGCGTTTTGCCGTGGGCGGCCACTTCCTTGTACCCCAGCCTTATCGCGGGTGCGTCCGGCGCGAAGTCCTTGTGGTCGATGTGTACTCCGTAGGTGAATCCGCCAACGATCTCCCCACGCGTTCCATAAGGCGTAAAGTTCCACACTCCGCCGCCGAAGAACGGGATCCATCGCGACAAGCCGGCATTGATGCACTGGTCGCCGACATGCAATCCCATGCCGTACTGAATGCTGCAGGCATCGGGGAAATCGCTGGGCCATAGCGGCAGTGACCGGGACATGGTCTCGAGGTCGATTCGGCGACCGCCGCCGGAACAGTTATCGATCCATATGTTCGGATGCCGTTCCCGCAGCTCATCCCAGAACCGGTAGAACCCCTCGATATAGCGGATCTCGGTCATTCCGACTCTGTCCGGCTCGTCCGCCTGCTCCCAGTACGGCAGCGGATCGAAGTTGAAGTCCTGGCGGTAGATGTCCACCCCGTGTTCGGTGATACAGTTCGAGATCAGGCCGGTCAGGTACTCACGGGCTTCCGGCATGCCCATGTTGTAGAGCAGGTTGTCGGGGTGTCCTTCCCGCTTGAGCAGGAATTCGGGGTGTTCCTTGTCGCGCTGGAATTCCGCCTTCCACTGACCCGACCAGCCGATCGCCAATACGGTTCCGCCGCCTTTCCGCTGCAGGTTCATGAACGGAAGCGTCCCGTTCGAGGATAGGCCGCCTTTCGGGGCCAGCTCTGTCTTCGATCCCGGCCGCAGCTGGGTGGTACGCGGGATGAAGTCATCCATGTCGCACGAGCTGCCCTTGGCGTGGTGCAGGTAGACGTTCTCCTCGCCCTCCTCAACCCCGCTGATCGGCACTCGGACATCCAGCGGCAGGATGTCCTCCATGACCGGCGTGTCTTCCGAGCCCCGGTTCTCGAGCTCGACGAGCCAGTCAACTGCATCGAAGCCGTCGAGCTTCCGCAGATGGCCTCGGACCTCCAGCCCGGTCGCGGGATCAGCATAGGTCACGCGCATTATCGCGCCGTGATCCTGTTTGTCCCGCTTCCATCCGTCCAGGAAGTCGCCGGACTCCCGGCCGCCGTACCGGAATGATATACTTGGGTATTCTAACATCTCATGGAGATTCATTCGGTTACCTCGTTCTGTTTCTCAATAATCACCGTTGACATCCCGTCGCCGCCCCCACAGATCGAGGTTGGCACGAAGCATTACCTCCGGCGGCACGAGTATTTCTTTCTGCGGCCCGGTCCCCGTTTCCAGGAACCTGACCAGCACACCGACAGCCCGCCTCCCCTGCAGCTCCTGGTTCTGATACAGACTCGCGTTGACCACACCCCTGCGAATCATGCGAGTAACGTCTTCCGAGTTGCCCGTGGCCACTACCTTTACCTTGCCGATGAGCTCGTTCTCCTCGAGGTAGCGACAGATTCCTGCCGCGTTCTCCGTGCCGATATAGATGCCGGAAGTGTCGGGATGCTCGGCGAACAGCTCCGCGGCCGCCGGGTAGGCTTCGTCCGCGTCGTCCAGGGCCTCGGCTACATGCACCGGCTCTGCCTCCACCGCTGCCATGGTCTCCTCATAGCCTTCGATCTTGGACCTGTGATCCGGGTGTTCGCGGAATCCGATGAAGACGGCGGTCGCCCGTGATCCGGTCATCATGTGAAGGAGTTCGGCAGCCATGCTGCCGCAGCGTCGACAATCGTGCCAAACACATGACAGGGCAGGCGTCTCTTCATCAACGTTCGCGCCGAGAAGCACGAAGGGGACGCCGAGCCTGGCCAACAGTTCCCACGCACGCCGACGAATGCCGTCATCGTAGTCGCCCAAAGTGATCACAACTCCGTCGAAGGTATTCCCGCGGAGTTTGCGGAGCGCGGCGAGGAACGCGTCACCGTCTGAGAACCCGGGCACGCGGGTGAACGTGACCGTTATTCGATGGTCGGTCAGCCGGTCCACCTCCTGCCGTACGCCCTCCATAAGAAGCTCGTAGTGGCTCGGCCACGCGGATGGATAGATCACGCCCAGTTTCAGAACAGGCCGGACCAGCTTCTGCGCGAGGCGGTTCGGTGTGTAGCCGGCCTTGCGCGCGGCCCCAAGGACGCGCTCGCGTGTCACTTCGCTGATCGGTGGTTTCCCGTGGAGCGCTTTGCTCATCATCCGCGTTTCTCCCATGCTCCTTCCGGGTACGGTCATGGTGCTCTTCTGAGATCATCCGCGTCCATCGGCGCGGGGGCCGGTCACCACGGCTGCAGGTCGACCTTCTCGTAGGTGAGCTCAAGGACGGCGAGGACGCCTGACACCAGCGCCCACAGGATGGTGGCCAGTACCTCGCCGATAATAACACCGATGAAGAGCGGCCGGGCCGCGCGTTCGGCACGCCCGCCGCCGTAGCGCAGCACGAGCACCTTGACGAGCCAACCAAGGAATATGCTGCCAAACGCCTGTTTGACAGCCGTGGTGTCTGCCAGCAGCAGTCCGATCGGATGCAACGGCCAGCGCGGTATGTTGAGACAGGCCCAGTACAGAGCGCCTGCGACGGCACCGCCGAAGAGCATGCGCGGCCGCTGATCGTAGGCAGTGCGAGCGTGGTATTCATCCTGCTGGAATTTCAGCACGGTAGTGAGCGACCCCTTTATGAAGTCGGCGCCGCGCACGGCCGGAGCACCACCGCCCTGAGCGCCGCTGCTGTTCCGGTAACAGAGGGTCAGATGCGCGGCCCCGCAGACCAGCAACCCTATGACCAACACTCCCAGCATGGCACGCGAGAACTGGACCTGCCGGCGTGGGCCGCCCTTCCGGTCGAGCGCGAACACGTGAGTCGCGATAACCACCGGACTGACCCTGGTACAGGTCGCAAAGAGCGTGGTCATGATGGATCCGAAGAACACCACGGCGCTGCTCAACAGCGCCGTCGGAACAAAAGGCAGGAGTATGCCCGGCGTCGCGGCCTCCAGCCGCACGTACGGAATCCCCGTCTCAGCCACCAGCCGCGCCGACACGAGGGCGGCCATCACCGCCAGAAGCACGAAGAGCAGGGCCCAGTGCGGAGCCACGCGCATCCAGACCAACCAGGCGAACATCCCCGCCATCCCAACCAGGAAATAGCGCATGGCTGTCCTGTTCCGCTTGTCGTCCTCGGTGTTTGCGGGCCTGAACAGCGAACGTCCGGCACTCTTCCACCGGGCCCGGCCCAGCCAGATGATGAAGCATGTCATCACGATCATCGCTCCGGTACGGCAGTCCCCTATCGCACGCCAGTTGTGCGGGGGAAAGTAGAGGATGCTGACAACCTGGTGTACGGAGAGGATGACGGTAAAGAACCAGAGCGAGAAAGAAATCCTGGTGGGCATGAAGAACGCAATGCCGAACAACACGAAGAATATCCGGTTCTCCTGAAGCGAGCCATGCATATGTTGGAGGATGGTCCCGGCAAACGCCGGCCGCAGGTTCCACTTCAGGGGGAAGGCGGGTACTTGGTTCGGGAAGTACTTGTTCAGCCCGACGGTCAGATACAGGACCATAACCACACCGGCGCCCACAATGAAACCGCGCGTACGGAATATGGGCGGCAGGAAGCGTCCCTCTCCCGGATCGGCCAACGGAGCGCTTAGCGCCTCGACCAGAGGGAAAGGCAGGTGTTCCCGGTTCCGCCACTGGTCAAACACGATCATCGACAAGCCGAGTATCATCAGCCACCCGAAGAACAGGAGCGTGCCCCACATGAACGTTGGGGGGATCCAGGCGCGCCACGGTATCGGCTCTCCTTCGGGCAGCTCCTCGATGTAGTTCCTCGATACACGAACGTCGGCATACGCTTTCATCTCCGCCGGGAACAGTGCGGCAGGGGCGTCAATCTTGGCATAGGCCTCCGCCAGCTCGGGCCTCATGCTGGCGTGGTAGGGCCCGCCTGCGATCATCGACGGCAGGTAACGCATGAGGCCATGGCTCGGATGCACGCTTGCCATCAGAAGGATCGCGGTAACAACCAGCAGTTGCAGCCTCGTCAGCACCATGGCCGGCGCAAACCGCCGGCAGAGGGGGTTCACGCCGAGGATCAGGATCATCAGGAGGAAGAGCGCGCCCGTCGGGAGATAGCTGGCGGACAGCTCGCTCAGGCCGTAGTAGTTGTTGTTATACGGGGTGACGACCCAGATCAGGACCGCGCCAATGAGTCCGAGAACCGCCGCCACGGCGATTCGCAGGATACTGTTCCCCTGCAGGGTTTCTTCTTCCGGGGCGGCCCCGGGTGTGTCGTTGCTGTCCATTACCGATCGTCAGACAAGACCTGGAAGTGCGAGCGCGGCCAACGTGGCGGATGGGTCAGACAAGCTTCTCGTACAGCCGGCCGGCCAGGTCGTCAATCTTGACCCGGACCTGTTTCATGGAGTCGCGTTCTCGCAACGTAACAGTCTGGTCCTCGAGTGTGTCGAAATCAATAGTAATCCCGAACGGCGTGCCCACCTCGTCCTGCCGCCTGTACCTGCGGCCGATGGCCCCAACCTGATCGTAGAAACACGGCCAGTACTTGCGCAGCTCGTCGAAGACCTCCCGGGCCTTGTTGACGAGGTCCGGCTTGTTCTTCAAGAGCGGGAAAACGGCCACTTTTACGGGGGCAATGGACGGGGCGAACCGCATCACGGTACGGGCCTCATGGCCCTCCGGCGGCTTCTTGCCGGGCTCGGCCTCGACGATCTCGCTGACGCTGTCGCCCTTGGGCACCCATTCCTCACGATAGGCGTTGCATATCAGGGCCAGGGCTATCCGGTCCACGCCCGCCGATGGCTCGATCACGTGCGGGACGTACTTCTCGTTCGCCTCCTGGTCGAAATACTCCATCGACTTGCCGCTACACTTCTGGTGCTGGCTCAGGTCGAAGTCGCCCCGCGCGGCAATACCCTCCAACTCCTGCGTGCCGAACGGGAAGTCGTAGGTGATGTCGGTACACGCCGACGCGTAGTGCGCGAGCTTCTCCTTCGGATGCACATCGAAGCCAAGGCTATCGGCGGGCAGCCCGATTGTTTCGTACCACTTTTTGCGCTCATCCACCCAGTGCTTGTGCCATTCCTCGCTTGTACCGGGCTTGATGAAGAACTCGAGTTCCATCTGCTCGAACTCACGTGATCTGAAAGTGTAGTTGCGCGGGTTTATTTCGTTCCTGAACGCCTTGCCTATCTGGGCAATACCGAACGGAATCTTCTGACGCGACGTTGCCAGCACGTTCGCGAACTGGGCAAAGATACCCTGTGCCGTTTCCGGACGCAGGTATGCCTTTCCGGAGTCGTCCTCCACCGGGCCGACGAACGTCTTGAACATCAGGTCGAAGCTGCGCGGCTCGGTCAGCTCGCGATTGCCGCATGAAGGGCACTTGAGCCCCTCGGGCAGCGCGAAACCAGATTCGTTCTGAATGAGCTCCGCGCCCTGCTCCTCGCAGAGGTTGTCGGCCTTGAACCGTTTCTTGCAGGACTTGCAGTCAACCATGGGATCGGAGAACCCCCCGACGTGGCCGGACGCTTCCCATACCTTCGGGTGCATGATGATCGAGCTGTCCAGCCCGACCACGTCCTCCCGGCGGCTCACGATATCACGCCACCAGGTCTCCCGGACGTTCTTCTTCAGCTCGCAGCCCATCGGACCGTAGTCCCAGAACCCGTTCAGTCCGCCATAGATCTCGGAGGTCTGGAAGATAAATCCCCTGCGCTTGCAGAGAGACACAATGGGCTCCAACGAAGGCCTTTTGGCTTTCTCACTCATGGCCGCGTATAGTGGCTGAGAAGCCCCGGCGAAGTCAAGGAACAAGCGGATTCGTGCTTCTGGGCCAGCAGACTGTCTATTCATCAGCTTTCCCCAGATTCCAGAATGACCGCGGATTACGCGGATGGCGCGGATGCAAGAAAGAAGATTCTGGGAATCAGCGTAATCCGCGCCTGCCCCGCAGTGATCTTCCGAGATCTACTGCCGGGGTAATCCGCGGTTCTCCCATCCCGTCCCACTGCCGCAATCGGCCGTGGATTCGTGCCGGATGAATAGATCAGGCTAGGGCTGCGCCTGCCCCCGCAGAAAAGACGGGACAGAACCTTGGCGATCGTGTATAACCGGGGACATGAAATCAACAACCAGTATCAAAGAGAAGCTCTCGACCCCTGAAACCGTAACGTT
>Ga0272442_10004056_pt1 | contig 20164 bp, 15 predicted proteins | sample SSMForm2O_FD_200262 | JGI IMG/M metagenome (GOLD analysis project Ga0272442, IMG submission 200262) | Marine sediment archaeal communities from Little Sippewissett salt marsh, Falmouth, MA, United States - SSM-Form-2O | ecosystem: Environmental > Aquatic > Marine > Wetlands > Sediment ... | reverse complement strand
GCGATCGCTGCAATCGGCTGCGGTTGACGCCGGACGGGAAACTGCGCAGCTGTTTAATCTCGGGCGAAGAAGTGGACCTGCGACCGGCGTTGCGGTCGGGAGCCGGCGAGGGTGCCTTGGAAGAACGATTTAGACAAGCCGCCCGGCAGAAGCCGGAAAAACATCAGATGGACAGAAACACTCAATCCCATCCGTTGCCGCAACTCATGTCGCAAATCGGAGGTTGATCCTCCGCACCGGGAGAGTTTCTTGTTGCTCCAGCATGGGAAAACATGATGAGTGAATCCTTGTTCAAATCCAGAGCAGAGGAGGACCAGTGCCAATGTCGCCGAGAAAAACGAAAAAATTTCACTGGCAGGGATTCACGAGCCTACTTTTGACTTTGTCGTTCTTGCTGATGGTGATTTCCGGAGTCATGCTGTACCTGTCCCCCAAGGGCCGCGTTGCCAATTGGGGCAATTGGACGCTCCTCGGCCTGAGCAAAGAGGAATGGTCCTCGGTGCACATGACATTGGGCCTGTTGATGGCTGTTGTCGCTGGATTTCATTTGTATTTCAACTGGTCTGTTTTCGTTTATTACTTCAAGAAAAAAGCGATCCAGGGCCTTCATCTCAAGAAAGAGCTGGCCCTGGCCTTCGTCGTCAGCATTCTTTTCGTCGCCGGTACTCTCGGCGGCGTGCCTCCTTTCCGCTCAGTTCTCGATTTTAACGAGTGGATTAAGGACTACTGGGAAGGAAAATCCACAAAAGCGCCCCTGGCCCATGCCGAGGAATTGACGCTGGAGCAGATCGCCGAGCAGGTCGGGCTTTCCCTCTCGGATGTCGTTCAGGCACTGGAAAAAAAAGGCTTCACTGTTTCGAATCGCGGCGCCACGCTTAAATCCCTGGCGGAAGCCAACGGTGTCGCTCCCAGCGATCTTTATGAAGCCATTCATCCGGTGTCCCTTCCGGATTCCGGTAACGCCGGATCGGGCGGCCAGGGATTCGGCCGAATGACACTGGAGGAAGCATGCGCAAGCCAAGGGCTGGTCGTCGAGACGGTGCTCGCCCAACTCCAGCAGAAAGGCGTGAAGGCGGATCGGCACACTCCGCTGCGAGAAATTGCAGACGCCCTACAGGTCACTCCTCACGAAGTGCTCGACGTCGTGGACAAATAATTCGTAGCGGCCTCGGGAATCACCCGCAGAGGGGTGTTCTCAGGATGCTGAAAGAAAGCTCCTTTCGTTGACACTCCCTGGGACGTTTGATATATCTCTGCAACCTTTTTGAAGGAGTTTCGTCAATTATTTTTCCAGGACCCGAGGCTTGAGGCATGTTGTTAGGACTGGACGTCGGAACAACCGGCGTTAAGGGGATTCTCGTCCGAGACGACGGAGGGATTCCGGCGACGCATTTGTCGGAATATCCGCTCGAGACTCCCCATCCCGGATGGGCGGAACAGGAGCCTGAATCCTGGTGGCGAGCGACCCAGGACACCTGCAAGGCTTTGATCCAAAAAGCATCGATCGCGCCGAGCGAAATCAAAGGCATCGGACTTTCGGGCCAAATGCACGGCTCGGTTTTCCTCGACGCCGGGGGAAACGTTGTCCGCCCCTGTATTCTATGGTGTGACGGACGGACAGGTGAAGAGTGCAAGGAAATCATCGCGCATTTCGGGCAGGAGCAGCTCACGGCGCTGACCTGCAACACGGCGCTGGCCGGGTTCACCCTTCCGAAAGTGCTTTGGCTTCGCAAACACGAACCGGACCACTGGGCTAAAACGAAGCAGATTTTGTTGCCGAAGGATTACATTCGCTATCGGTTAACCGGCAAATACGCCGCGGAGGTCTCGGACGCCGCGGGAAGTCTGATGTTCGACGTTGCTGGCCGTCAGTGGTCCCAGGCGCTTCTCGAAAGCCTGGGGATTTCACCGGAGCTGCTTCCGGAATGCTTCGAGTCGAGCGCCGTGTGCGGTGAGATCACCCCGGAGGCGGCCGGCTTGACCGGTTTGTCTGCCGGGACTCCGGTGGTGGGAGGAGGCGCGGACAACACCTGTGGCGCTATCGGCACGGGCGTGATTCGAGAGGGGCAGGTGCTGGCCAGCCTGGGAACGTCCGGCGTGGTGTTCAGCCCGAGCGCCGAAGTCCGCTTCGATCCTCAACAGCGGATTCACTTCTTTTGTCACTCGGTGCCGGGACTCTGGTACCTCATGGGCTGCATGCTCTCGGCGGGGAACTCGCTGCGCTGGTTGCGGGACCGCTTGGGGCAGGCCGAAGTGGCCGAAGCCAAGGCACAAGGCAAGGACCCTTATGAGGTGCTGACTGCTTTGGCCGAGCAAGCGCCTCTCGGCAGCGAAGGGTTGATTTTTCAACCGTACCTGATGGGGGAGCGGTCGCCGCATGGCGACCCGGACGCCCGAGGCGCATTCATCGGCCTGACCAATCGGCACGACAAGGGGCACCTGGTGCGGGCGGTCATTGAAGGGGTTACCTTCGGGATGGCTGAAATGCTGGAAATCATGCGTGAATTGGGCGTTCCGGCCGACCGAATTCGAGCCACGGGAGGGGGCGCCCGAAGCGCCCTCTGGCGGCAGATTCTGGCCGATACACTCGGCGCAAGCGTGGAGTGTGTAGCCTCGGACGAAGGTCCGGCGTTGGGAGCGGCACTCATCGCCGGCGTGGGCGTCGGCCTCTATCGCGATTTCGAAGAGGCGACCGGTCAAGCGGTCAAAGTCGCCGGGACGGTGGATCCCATCCCGGCCCATCAAAAGCGATACCGAGAGTTTTTTGAGCTCTACCGCCGCTTGTACCCGGCTTTGCAGGATACGTTTCACCAGCTCAGTCGGCTCGCGCGCAAACCGTGAAGATCTTTAGAACCATTCGGCAGAACAGAATCTTCGATTCAACAGCCGAAGATGAAAAAAGTGGAGAAAAGAGAAAATCAATGAGAAAACGGAATAATTTCCTCATCCTCGCCCTGCTGGGGATCCTGATCGGGGGGGTGACCATGAACGCGTTGTCCGCTCAAAAACCAATTCGGGTGAAACTCGGCAACGAAGTTTTCATCGAGAAACACCTCGATTGGGTCAAAGGCAAAAGAGTTGGATTGATCACTAATCCAACGGGTATCAACTCCAACCTGGAGTCTGTGATCGACGTGTTCCAGTCCCATCCGGACATTCAATTGGTCGCCTTATACGGCCCCGAGCACGGCGTTCGAGGCGACGTCCCCGCGGGGCAGCGCATCGAGACGTTCACTGATGAGCAAACCGGCCTGAAGGTTCATAGTCTCTATGGGAGGACCCGTACGCCCACTGAGGAGATGCTGAAAGATATCGACGTGCTGGTGTTCGATATCCAGGATATCGGCAGTCGCAGCTACACCTACATCTCGACTATGGCGACTTCGATGATCGCTGCGGCCAGCTACGAGAAAACCTACATTGTTCTCGATCGTCCCAATCCGCTGGGCGGCAATCTGCTCGAAGGCAACATCCTCGATCCCAAGTTTGCATCTTTTATCGGATTCTACCCCATTCCCTACATCCATGGCCTGACGATCGGCGAGCTGGCTCTTTTATTCAACGAACACCTCGGCATTGGCTGCGATCTCAAGGTTGCCCAGATGGAGGGTTGGCAGCGCTCCATGACGTTTCCGGAAACCGGATTGCCCTGGGTGAACACGTCCACCCATATCCCCGAGCCGGACACGGCGCTTTTCTATAATATCACCGGAATTTTCGGGGAGCTCAACGGCGTCAATATCGGTGTGGGTTTTACCGCCCCGTTCAAACTGGTGGGCGCTCCGTGGATCAATGCTTCGGAGCTCTGCTCCGAGCTGAACGGCAGGAAATTGCCGGGAGTTCGCTTTTCTCCTTCTTATTTCAAGCCCTATTATTATCACTTTCAAGGCCAGACGTGCCAGGGAGTCAGAATTCATCTTGCTGATCCGCAGAAAGTGCGTCCATGTCGAGTCGGCTTCCACATCATGACAGCCATGCGGGACTTGTATCCCGCGCATTTCAATTTCGAGGTACCTGAAAACAAGCGGCGAATCGGGATGTTCGACAAGGCGTGCGGCACGGATCAAGTGCGCAAGGACTTTGTCGCCGGTCTGTCTGCCGACGAGATCGCCAATCGCTGGGAGGCCGGTCTTTCCGCCTTTCTGCCCATTCGTGAAAAATATCTGCTTTATTGATGAGAAAAACCAGACCAAGGGTTTGGTCTAAATATGCATGGACCCCTTCACTTACTTTCCCCCGGGAAGGGTTGTAACCTATTGGGTATAATAGGTTTAGGTTCTTATTTCGTAGGAGATAGGTCCAGTCAACAAGGCTGATCCCGTTCTTTCCCAAATCCCGAATTTCTCCAAACCATCGGAATGGAAAAGGCGTGAAATCGAGCGGTTGGGAATTGACAACCTTTTGAGGTCGTCGTATACTTTTGAAAAAGTATCGATTTTGTTGAAAGGCCAGAAACAACGCCCTCTTTATGGACATTCTACAACGTCAGCATTCAAGTGACCAGCCGGCGTCAAGGTTGGTCTGGCTGGTTTCAGGGATGCTCTTCCTGTTCGCCGGGATAGCCGGTTTGAGTCTGGAGGGCAATTCGTTAGTCGTTTCGTCTCTGGATTCGCCTCAAGCATTGGAAATCCTGCCTCAATCCGCCGCAAGGATTGCGATTGCCGAAGATAGGGATTGGATCAGTTCGCCGTGCGTTGCTGAAGGGGATCTCTTGGAGCATCCGATGATTCAGCAAGAACAGGCGAATTCGGACCAAAGATTTAGCGTCGGCGAGATTTCGCCTGAGCCTTCAGCGGAAGAATGCGTCTTCGTCGAGGAGGGTCTCCCTGCTGAAGTTGAAGCGCCTGCAGGGTCAGCTTCCAACAATGAAGGGCGGGGGAATACGCCGAGTCAATCCTTGAGGTATACAATTCAGCCGGGAGATAGCCTCTGGAGTATCTCCAAGCGCTTCGGCCTTGATCCGGGGACTTTGGCGGACGCAAATCTCCTTCAGCAGGATCGGTATCTGAAGCCGGGGCAAATCCTGCAAATTCCCCCGGGACCGGGCGTTTACCACCGGATTCAACCGGGAGAAACCCTTTGGACCATCTGTCAGCGGTATTCGGTGGACTTGGAATCGGCCTTGACCGAAAACGCCATTGAAGATCCGCAGAAGCTGCAGGTGGGAAGTCGGATCTTTCTGCCGGGCGCTCGCCCGCGACGAGAAATCACGGATATGGTCTGGCCGGTTAAGGGGCGTCTGACGTCCGGGTTCGGTTATCGCCAGCATCCGATGGGAGGCCAGCGGAAATTCCACCGCGGCATCGACATCGCTGCTCCGCGCGGAAGAGAAATCCGGGCGGCGCAAAACGGAGAAGTTGTGTCCGCCGGACGACGGGGAAGCTATGGACTAGCAGTTATTCTGAAGCATGATAAAACATATAGTACATTGTATGGTCATTGTTCCGTCCTCTCAGTGAAGGTCGGGCAGCGGGTTGAACAGGGAGAAACGATAGCACGGATAGGCAGCTCAGGGGTGTCAACCGGTCCTCATCTGCATTTCGAAATCCGCCAAGCAGGACGCGCTGTCGATCCTCGCCCCTTTCTGCCTTAGGTAAACAGGGTCAAAAGCCGATTCATTGACATCAGTTAGTACGACTTCTTGGAAAAGGTGGTGAGATCGGATGATTCGGATTACCGAAGTGCGGATTCATCTGCTGGAGGAACCGACGACCAATCTTAAGGCCTATGCCAACGTCACCTTCGATGACTGTTTTGTCATCCATGGCATCAAGGTGATTCAGGGAGACAAGGGCTTGTTCATCGGAATGCCCCGGCGGAAGAAGCGAGACGGCGCTTCACAGGACATTGCTCATCCGATCAACAAGGAAACGCGGGAATTCATTCAAAAGACTGTGATTGATGCCTATCACCGGGCGCTCGAGCATGGTCCGGTTTCCGCAAATGAACCTTCAGCAACGTCTTGGAAAAGCTGATTTCCCCCCCGGGGGGAGCGTGGGAGACGGCCTGGGGGAACTTCGGACTTGTCCCTTCTTCGAAGAACTGGTATATTCTTCGCCGATTCTCATTGGGGCACTAGCTCAGCTGGGAGAGCGCCTCGTTCGCAACGAGGAGGTCGAGGGTTCGAGTCCCTTGTGCTCCACTGTTATCGGCAAGCCCGCAGGAATGGACCACCCGGCCGATCACGCCGCGTGGTCCTTATCCTTTCAGGACTGAACGAATCAGTCAACCGGAGTGGTGCCATGAATCCCCTTGCGAAAGATCCGATCTGGGAAGCCATTCGAGAAGAAGCGACGGCGACAGTGGAAAACGAGCCGATGCTGGCCAGCTTCGTTCACGCGACGATCCTGAATCACAACCGTTTTGAAGATGCGCTCAGCTTTCACTTGGCGAGCAAGCTGGGCGGCCCCACGATCCGGGCGATTTCGATTCGGGAAGTCGTCGACGAGGCCTTTGTCAAGGATCCGTCCATTGGCCAGGCAATGCGCCGGGACATCCAGGGCATTATCGACCGGGACCCGGCCTGCAAGCGCTACTCCACGCCCTTGCTTTATTTTAAGGGCTATCACGCTTTGCAGTCCTATCGGGTGGCCCACTGGCTCTGGAATCAGCGCCGGGAAGCGCTGGCGCTGTACCTGCAGAGCCGGATTTCAGAGATCTTCTCAGTGGATATTCACCCGGCGGCCCGGATCGGGAGCGGGGTTCTGATCGACCATGCCAGCGGCGTTGTCATTGGGGAAACCGCCGTGGTGGAAAACAACGTCTCCATGCTCCATCAGGTCACCTTGGGCGGCACGGGCAAAGAGACCGGGGACCGGCATCCGAAAGTGCGCTCCGGCGTATTGATCGGAGCGGGAGCCAAGATCCTGGGCAACATCGAGATCGGGCAGGGCGCGAAAATCGGCGCCGGCAGCGTGGTGTTGGACGATGTTCCGCCTCACGCTTCGGTCGCCGGGGTCCCGGCAAAAGTGATCGGTCGCGCCCGCGTGCCGGAACCGGCTCTCGAGATGAATCATAAGATCTCGGATTCGTAAAAAGCCCCGCGCTTAGCCCAAAACTCCTCCGGTTTGGCCCATAAGCAGGCAAACACGGCCTTTGCGGGTAAGCGCAGGAGGTCTGTTTTAGGGGTAAAGAGCCTCTGTTACCCACTTAAGACAAAAGAGTTACGGCCAACTGACGCGGCCTGAAAAAACCCTTGACACTTAAGGGCTCCTAGTGATAGCGTTTATCGCTTTGCCAGCCTGAAGTAACAGGGATTTAGGCGCTTACGAGCGCGATTTTTTTTGTCTGGAGGCAAACACCTTGTTGAAAGCCATTATCCCGGTCGCTGGAGTGGGCACTCGCCTTCGTCCTCACACCCATACGTTGCCTAAAGTTCTCCTTCATGTTGCCGGCAAGCCGATCCTTGGGCATATCCTGGATGAACTCAAGGGAATCGGTGTGACCGAGGTCGTGCTCGTCGTCGGATACATGGGCGACAGGGTCATCGACTACGTGAAAAGTCATTACGACTTCAAAGTCAAGTTCGTACACCAGAAAGAGTTGCTCGGTTTGGGCCATGCGATTCTCCTGACGAAAGACTTCTTTGGTGACGAGCCGACCCTGATTGTCCTGGGCGACACGGTATTCAAGGCGGATTTTCAGAGCGTTCTGAAAGGCGACTGTACGTGCATCGGAGTCAAAGAAGTGGCGGATCCCCGTCGCTTTGGGGTGGTGGAACTGGCTGAAGGAAGAATTCGCAGCTTTGTTGAGAAACCTGAGGTGCCTCCGTCGAATTTGGCCATTGTGGGGATCTACTACATCAAAAACAGTCCGCTGCTGTTCCAATGCCTGGAGGAAATCGTGCAGGCCGGCAAGAAAACCGCCGGGGAATTTCAATTGACGGACGCCTTGCAGCGGATGCTGGAACATCAAGAGGAAATGCGGACGTTTCTGGTCGACGGCTGGTACGATTGCGGCAAGGCGGAAACCCTGCTTGAGACCAATCGCCGGCTGCTGCCGGTTTGCTCGCGCTGGCCTTCCGAGATGAAAAAGAATAATATTATTCTGGAACCGGTTTTCATCGCGGATTCAGCCAAAGTCGAACACTCAATCATTGGCCCCTATGTATCCATCGCCGAGGGATCGGTCGTGCAACGATCCGTGATTCGCAACACGATTATCAACGAGAGCTCAATTGTCAAAAACGTCCTCTTGGACGAATCCCTGGTGGGACAGCAGGCGCAGGTCAACGGCCGCATGAACCGCCTGAACCTGGGCGATTCATCCCAGTTGGATTTCACTTAAAAGGACGCGGGCAGTACGACGCCGAGCCTTTCGGCGTCCACGATTCTTTTCGGAGGAAGTACAGAAAGATGGGAAAGACCTATTTAGTATCATCGGAATCGGTGACCGAAGGGCACCCGGACAAGGTCGCCGATCAGATTTCGGATGCAGTCCTGGACGCTGTTCTGGCGAAAGACAAACACGGCCGCGTGGCATGCGAAACGCTTGTTACGACCGGTCTGGCGGTTGTCGCCGGTGAGATTACGACCCGGGCTCACCTGGACATCCCCAAAATTGTGCGCGACACTTTAAAGCGAATCGGCTACACGAATTCCTCCTATGGCATTGACGCCGATACTTGCGGCGTCATCACCTCGATCGACAAACAGAGCCCGGATATTGCCATGGGAGTCGATCAAACGGCTTCCCATGCCCAAGGCGCGGGAGACCAGGGCATGATGTATGGCTTTGCAACGGACGAGAACAGCTTATACATGCCAACGCCCATTCTCCTGGCTCATCGGCTCTGCGAGCGCTTGGCCCGGATTCGCAAAAAAGGAGTGCTTCCCTACCTGCGTCCGGACGGAAAAGCGCAGGTGACGATGGAGTATGCCGAGGGCAAGCCGGTGCGAGTCCATACCGTGGTTGTCAGCACGCAACATGCGCCGGACGTGAAGCAAAAGCAGATCAAGGCCGACGTTACGAAACACGTGATCAAGCCGGTGCTCGGAAGCCGGTTGCTGGACGGCAAAGCCATTATTCACGTCAATCCAACGGGGCGCTTTGTGGTCGGAGGCCCGATGGGGGATTGCGGATTGACGGGCCGGAAGATCATTGTCGATACCTACGGTGGTCTCGGGCGTCACGGCGGCGGCGCGTTCTCGGGCAAGGATCCCTCCAAGGTTGACCGAAGCGCATGCTATGCGGCTCGGCATATCGCTAAGAACGTTGTGGCCGCGGGATTGGCCCACAAACTGGAGGTCCAGGTAGCGTATGCCATTGGCGTCGCCGACCCGGTATCGATCCACGTGGAGGACTTCGGCACGGGCGAACTGCCGCGGGAGCGGCTGGAAAAAATTATCCACGATGTCTTTGATATGCGCCCCCGGGCCATTATTAGCCGGCTTCAGTTGCAACGCCCGATCTATGAGAAAACGGCCGCTTACGGCCACTTTGGGCGCAAGGGCAAAGAGTTCACCTGGGAAGCCTTGGACTCCGTGGACCAGCTGAAACGCGCGGCGGCCGGCGAGCCGGCCCAAAAAGTTCAGCGGAAGAAAGTGGCTGTCAAGAAACGATGAGCGGGCCAGCGCCGGTTTGGGACAGGAGGAAGGCCGCGCTGTGCGTCTCGCATTCGAGGCCTGATTCCTTCAAGCGTGCGCCCCTGAAGAATTCAAAGCCGAATTGAGGCGGAGAGAAGAAGATGGCGAATAAAACGGTAGTCAACACTCAGGACTATAAGGTGGCCGATCTGGCTCTGGCCGAATGGGGCCGCAAAGAGATTGCAATCGCCGAGCACGAAATGCCCGGATTGATGGCGACACGCGAGAAACACGCCGCGCAAAAACCGCTGGCCGGGGCGCGCATCATGGGCAGTCTCCACATGACGATTCAGACCGCGGTGCTGATCGAAACCCTGCGGGCGCTGGGCGCGGACATTCGTTGGGCCTCGTGCAATATCTTCTCCACCCAGGACCATGCGGCGGCCGTGATCGCCCAGTCGGGCGTCCCGGTCTTCGCTTGGAAAGGGGAGACGCTGGAAGACTATTGGTGGTGCACCAAGCAGGCGATGACCTGGCCGGACGGCAAGGGCCCGCAGCTGATCGTGGACGACGGAGGCGACGCCACGCTGTTGGTTCATTGGGGCGTTGACATGGAGAAGAAGTTTGCCGAAACCAAACAAATTCCTCCCCCGCTCCAAACCGACGTCGAGGAGCTGATCGCCCTCGATCAAACGCTTCGCCGGTCGCTGGCGGAAGATCCCACTTTTTTCCACCGGTGCGCGGAAGGCATGAAGGGCGTCAGTGAGGAAACGACCACGGGCGTTCACCGCTTGTACGAGCGAATGCGAAACGGCACGTTGCTGTTCCCGGCGATTAATGTGAACGATTCAGTGACGAAATCGAAATTCGACAATCTTTACGGTTGCCGCGAGTCCCTGGCCGATGGCCTCAAGCGCGCCCTGGACGTTATGGTCGCCGGAAAAGTGGTCGTCGTGTGCGGCTACGGCGACGTCGGCAAAGGATGCGCGCAATCGATGCGCGGCTTCGGCGCCCGCGTCATCGTCACGGAAATCGATCCGATTTGCGCGCTTCAGGCCGCGATGGAAGGCTATGAGGTTAGCACGATCGAGAACGCGCTGTCCCAGGGCGATATTTTCGTTTCGGCAACCGGCAATTGCCACGTTATTACAGCCGAGCACATGCGGCAGATGAAGGATCAGGCGATTATCTGCAACATCGGGCATTTCGACAATGAGATCGACGTGGCCGATATGAAGGCCGAACCCGGAATCGTGCGGGAAAACATTAAACCGCAGGTGGATCGCTTTACCTATCCGGACGGCCATTCGATCTACCTGTTGGCCGAGGGGCGCCTGGTGAACCTGGGTTGCGCGACGGGGCATCCTTCTTTTGTGATGTCCAATTCGTTCACCAATCAGGTCCTGGCGCAAATCGACCTTTGGCAGAGTCCTCGTCCGAAGCCGACCGTGGAATGCCTGCCCAAGCATCTTGATGAAGAAGTCGCCCGGCTTCACCTGAGCAAACTTGGCGTGAAGCTGACCCGACTGACTCAGGAGCAGGCCGATTATATTGGAGTGCCGGTAGACGGGCCCTTTAAAGCCGAGCATTATCGTTACTAAGGGCTGCCGACAAACCGGCGCGGTCCAGAGGCGTTGATTCATTCGAAGGCCAGAGGGGCCGGATTCCGGCCCGCTGGGGAAAGCGATTGAAAGACTACGACTTGGTCGACAACATCGTTGAAATCCACCTGCTGAACGGGAAACGGTTCCTGGGCAAAGTGCGCCGCAGGGACTCCGAGGGCATGACCGTCAGCTGCATTCCTTTGCAGGCGTTGGAAACGCTGCCCGAGGGAAGCGGCGTGTGCGAGCAGCTGCGGGGCATGGTGTCGACCTTGTTTTTTCCTTTGGTCCAGATAGAATACGTGGACATTGGCGGGGAACCGGTCGGGTTCGACGCCCTGTTTGCCGCTTGGCTGCAGGGCCGTCCGGTCGAGTCCCTGTTCGAGACAGAGACGTAAAAGAATCACCGCGGTTAAAACACCGTAACATCATATCAGGAGATTCGGGGGAGAGCGACGGATGTTGGAACGGATGCGCGATTTCTCAAAAAGCTGGATCATGAAGATCCTGCTGGGCTTGGTGGCATTGAGCTTCCTGGCTTATTTTGGATACTCCCCGTTTCAAAAGGCGCAACAGGAGAAACTGACCGGCGCTTTTTGGGTCAACGAAGAGAAGATTTCCACCCAGGAATTCTTTTTGGCCTACAACCGGCAGCGGGAGCGTCTGGAGCAACAACAAGGCTGGCCGCTGGAGGAAACACAGCAGCGAGAGGTTGCCCAGGGCGTCCTGGACGCCCTGATCGATCAGGCGCTGCAAGAACAATGGTTGCGAGAGATGAAGCTCTGGAGCACGGACGACGAAGTGCAGGCGGAGATCCTCAACCTCTGGCAACAAGTGGCGCCGGGCCATCCCTTGACGCCGGCGAACTACCAAGCGGTGCTGGCGCGTTTCGGCTATCGTTCCGCTCAAGCGTTCGAGGACGGGGTGCGCAAGCAGCTGACGCTGCAAAAGCTGGCGAATATTCAGGCGCAACGCGTCAAAGTTCCCGAGAGCCATTTACGTCAGGTTTACGCGGAAAGCCGGCGGCAGGTCAAAGTGCGCGCTGCGGCGTTTACGCCCGAGGCCTATTTCGATTCGGTTGAAGTTTCTCCCCAGCACTTAAAGGCTTTCTACCGGGAGAATCAGGAGAAATATCGTCAGCCGGAACGCGTGCGAGTCGACTATCTGAGGCTCCAGCCCGAGCGGCTGGTGAACGAGGTCTCGGTGGTTGAAGCGCGCCTGGAGCAATTCTTCAATCAGAACCGGGACAATTACAATATCAGTTCAAAAGTATCCGCGGATTACATTCGATTCAATCCCGCTCAGTACGCGGACCAAATCGCTCCCACCGAAGAGGAGATTCAGCAGTATTTTCAAGACAACGCCGAAGGATTTCTCCAACCCGAGCGGATCAAGGTGAAGTACCTCCCCATCGCGGTGCGGGATCCCGATGGATTGCACGCACCGTCTCAGCGATGGCTGCAGCGAACTTACGCCGGTATGGGGCGAGAGCTGGCCGAGTTGGAAGCGTCCCAGATTTTTCTTCCTTTCGACACGCTGGCGGAAGAGGAAGATCCCGTACTGGAAAAAATGAAAAGCCTCGCGGTGGAAATCGAAGAAGGCTTGTCCTTCGGCGACGCCGCCCGGCAATATTCGCAGGATCCGACGGCGCAACAGGGCGGCGGTCTTGGCTTCGTTCGCCGGGGGCAGCTTCCTCAACGGCTGGAAAAATCCCTGTTCGCTCTCGGGGTGGGTGAGGTTTCTGCCCCCGTGCGCGGCGATACCGGTTGGTATCTGTTTAAAGTCACCAACGAGCACGTGCCGCCGTTGGAGGAAGTCCGGGAAAAGGTGGCGCGAAGGTACGCCGAACAGCGGTTGGAAGAGATTCGCCCCCTGCTCCAGGACGAGCCGATACCCGACCGGTTGCCGAACGGGATGATGGTCCAACAAACCGATTTCTTTGATCCGGCTCAGCCCCCCGAGGAATTGTTCGGGCCGGATTCCGCCGTTTTCGCCAGAGCCGCGGCCCGGCTCCGCAACGGCCAACTTTCAAACGTCGTCTATGGACTGCGCAATTACTATCTCATTTACCGGCAGGCTTCGGAGCCGGGGCGGCCGATGACGCTGGAAGAGGCTCGCCCCCAGGTGATCGAGCGAATCGGTTGGGAGAAAGCGCCGGAAAGGGCGCGGTTGGCCGCCGAGGAAGCGCTCGCGACGATGAAACGGGAAAGCCTCTCGTTGGAAGGCGCGGCGGCGGAGTTTAACGTCACGGTTCAGAATACGGGGTACTTCGCCGCGACCGAGCCTCCGGCGAACTTGGGATCGAATCCCTACGCCTTTCTGTTGGCGGCGTTCAACCTGCAACCCGGACAGTTGAGTGACGTCGTGGAGCTTGACTCGGGAATTTACCTCTTGCGAGGTCTGCCGCCTCAGCCCGAACGGACGCCGGAACTGGAGGAAGTCCGCCAGCAGGTCGAAGCGGACTTTCGACGGGAGCGGAGCGTCGAGCTCGCCCGAGACCGGGCTTACGAATTCCTCCGGCGCATGGATGAACAGCGGCTGTCTTTAAGGAAGCTGGCTGAGCTGGACGGCCTTCAGGTGAACGACAGCGGCCCGTTTGGCAAAGACGAATCGGTTCCCGGCCTGTCCGATCCCAACAACCGCTTTCACCGGGCGGCGTTCTCGATTGAGACCATTGGCGAGGTGCTCCAGGACGTTGTGGATATTCGCCGGCCCTCATCGCAGGACGTGCAAGCCTTCTATTTGCTGGAGCTGAAAGATCGAGTGCCTTCCCGGATTCCGATGTATGCGGAAGTGGCCGAGCCGGTCAGCGCCGACCTAATCCGAGTCGTGGCGGGCAAAAAAGCGCGTCAAGAAGGCCAGGCGTTTGTGGAGAAGCTGAAAGAAGCCATCGCCTCGGCCTCCGAGGAGATCAACCTGGAGGCTTTTGCCGATTCCCTGAAATACGAAACCTTTGAAACGGCGTTCTTCACGCGCGTTGGATTCATTCGTCAAATCCCCGGCGCTCGCAATACACCCGCTCTGATTCGCACGGCCTTTACCTTGGAACCCGGAGCGTGCAGTGACCTGATTCCGGTCTATGAAAAGACCGAAGCGGATGACGGCAAAACCGAGCCTGAAGAGCGGCTTACCGGCTATTACGTCATTCAGCCGATCGAGAAAAAAGAAGTCGATTTCGAAGAATACGAAGAGCAGCGCAAAACGGTTCTCGACCAGATGCTTTACGCCCGGCGGCTGATGAGCCAGCGAGGCTGGCTCGAGGGCATGCGAGAACAGTCGAACATCGAGTATAATACCGATGTTCTGGGTTCGCTCGGCGTCGTCCTGGAAGGGCAGGAACCAGCGGCCTCGCCGGCGGAGGTTTCCGACAGCACCCAGGAAAGCGCCGGCTAGGATTGGCTCACCCTCTCGGGTGGTACTTGGCGTGGACTTCCTTGAGCCGGCCGGTGGATACGTGAGTGTAAATCTGGGTCGTTGAGATGTCGCTGTGCCCCAGCATTTCCTGCAGGCTTCGCAGGTCCACTCCATTGTCCAAGAGGTGCGTGGCAAAACAGTGCCTCAGCACGTGGGGTGAGATCTTCTTGGCCAGTCCCGCCTGAGCGGCCCGCTTGCGCAGGATTTTCCAAAAACCCATTCGCGATAAAGGCTTCCCCCGGCGGCTGAGAAAGAGCGCGCGCTCGCCGGGCCGGGGGTGGAACTGTTCGCGGTCTTCGTTCAAGTAACGCTCGACTTTCTCGACCGCAACCCGGTGAATCGGCACGATGCGTTCCTTGCCGCCCTTGCCCGTGCAGCGCAAATAGCCCACCGCCAGGTTCAACTGCTCGATGCGAAGACTTAACAGCTCGGAGACCCGCAGTCCCGCTGCGTAGGCCAACTCCAGCATCGCCCGGTCCCGGCCCGCCAGCGGTCCCGATTCGTCCGGCGCTTCGAGCAACCGCTCTACCTCCTCGGGAGTCAGCACCTGGGGCAACGTTCGCGCCAGGCGCGGACTTTCCAGCAGCGCCGCCGGATCACTCTCCAGCTGTCCCTGCTCGGCCAGGAATCCATAGAAGCTTCTCAGGGACGATTCCTTGCGCGCCACGGTCGTGGCGGCGCACCCCAACTCCCGCAGCCAAACCAGGAAGGACAAAAGAACGGTTCGGGTGACTTCGGCCGGTGTCTTGATATCGCTCCGGCCAAGAAAAGCGATGTGCTGGTGCAAGTCGCGTTGGTACGCTTCGAGCGTCTGGATTGAAAGACCCCGCTCGGCCAACAGCGATTGACGATAGTTTTCCAGCGCCCGGGCAAAGGCGGGAGGAATTCCGGGTTCCGGCTCCAAGGCTTTCATCGCGGCGATCCGTTTCTTCAACGGACGAAAGGATTATGCTGTTTCTCGTAACCGATCGTCGTGGATTCTCCGTGTCCTGGATAAACGATCGTCTCGTCCGGAAGGCTGAAAACTTTGCTTTTGATCGACTCGATCAGCGCGGCGGCGTCCCCGCCGGGAAGATCGACTCGCCCGACCGATTCTCGAAAGAGCAAGTCCCCGCTGAACAGCATCCCCTCGCGATACAACGACAAACCTCCCGGTGAATGGCCCGGCGTGTGAAGCACCCGCAAAGACGCCTTGCCGATGGGAATCGTCGCTCCCTCCTCCAAGGTTCGATCGGCCGGGGGAGAAGTGACCGGCATTCCAAGAACGGCGGAAAGATTTTTTTCCGGATCCGTGATCCAATCCGCTTCCTGACGGTGGATGAGGATCGGCGCGCCGGTGGCCTCTTTCACCGCCGCGACGCCGCCGATATGGTCGCCGTGCGAGTGCGTCAAGACGATGGCCGTCGTCTTCAATCCATTGGCTTGCACACAAGCCAGAATCCGCTCGTCCTGATCGCCCGGATCGATAATCAAGGTTTCTTTCGACTCGTTGTCCATGACAAGATAACAATTTGATTCAAGCGGGCCGACAACGAGTTTCTCTACCGTGAGTGCCATGCTTCTGTCTCCTACTTTTTCTTATCATAGTCGCTCAACGCGGCCAAAAGATCGTCCGCGGTCAGTTCGCGCCGGGTGCGTTGGATGCGGCGGCTTCCACTCCTGTCCGGGTCGTAAATCGCGTGGCGTTCGCTCAAGAGCGCCGAGCCCTCTTCATAATAAAGGTGCAGACCGAATTTCTCCTTCTCGCTCAAAGACGCCTTGAAAGTCACCGGCAGCACCATCCGCAGTTTTTGATACTTCTTGGACCAAAACTGCGACACTTCCTTATAGTAATTCCGGTACTCTTCCTCGGTCAGCAAATCGTTTTCCGGACGGTATTTGTCCCGGTCGATCAGGTATCCGGCCAGGAGGCCCACGCCAAAGGGCAGGGCCCGCAGCGGAAGCGTCTGAAGGTAGGCCATGTCGGCGTTCTTCTCTTCGTCCAGCGGCAGCCAGAGTTTCTTCCGGGAATCGAACACTTCGATCCGAATAGCGTCGTAGTGAATGTACATGCCGCCGCCTTGAGAAAGCGAGCTCTGGGGAATTTGATACACGATGACGCCTTCAGAAACATAGCCCGGCCGCCCGCCGCGCTCCGGACCGGCCTGAGCGGCGATTTCCAAAACGTATTCCACTTGTTGATCCGCGGGAGGTCTCGCCGGGCCGCGGAAAGTGACGGTCGAGCCGATTTGGGGATTGGTCGCTTCCTGAAAATCCGCCAGCACGGCGCTGTCCTGAGCCCCGGCAATCCCGGCGCACAAAAAGAAAATCAATCCGGCCAACATCCATTTTCTTATCATCCTGATTCCCCCTTTTGGGATGGTCTTCCCGGTCGATACCGTCGACCGAGCAACTCGGCCGATTCCGGCCTTTGCCAAACAATCTGCTCGATTCTCACTCGACCCGCAGACGTCCGAGCAACGCTTCGGTGCTTCGCTTGCCGGTTGCGCCGACCTCCAGCGTCGGCCCGACGCAGCTCGGACAGCCCCGAGGACAATCACATTCCTTCAGCCGCTGCAAAGCCGCACGCACAATCCGGTCATGACGATCGTAAATCGACCGGCAGATACCGATGCCGCCCGGATAACGATCATAAAGATACACCGTCGGCTGTTCGTTGTAAGGGGATTTTAGCATAGCCACCGGGCGAATGTCTCGCGGATCGCACATTACGAACACCGGGACGACTTGCATGAGCAGCGTGGCCAGACCGTGCAGGCCGCCGCCCAGGTCGAGCCCCCGCAAGCGAAACTGCTCGGTCAAGCCTTCCGGGAAACTGAGCCAATACGCCTCGGTTTGTAACTCCTGCTCGGGGAGATGGATCTCGCCGTAGCCGACGTTTTCATGCGTTTCAAACTTGATCTTCTTGTACTTGGTGGCAAGCATCGTGACGGACACGTCCCCGGTGCTCCGCGTCACTTCCCCCAGCTCGACCGGCTCGGACTCCTCTGCGCGGTCTCCCTTCAGCAGGGGGCCTTCCGCGAGCACCTGCTCGCCTTTTTGAACCACCTTCTCGGAGGGAAAGGCAATCACGTTTTCCGGCGGCGCGGGGGCTGCCCGGGCGGCGCTTTCGCAGAGATCCTCCCGCAAAATCTTGATATCGGTCTTGACCTGGGCGTCGGTGTAGTAGTCGCTGTCGATCTCCCGGGCGTACGCGATGCGCTGGTCCCAGTCGAGCCGGTCGATAAGATAGGATTGAGTCTGGTGCAGGTAGATGGCCTCGTCGTGAATCAGGAGTGGGGCCGATTCATAATCGACTTCGCCGATGACTTCGTTTTTCCGGGAGGTGTTCAGCACAACGAAATTCTCCGGGGTTGCGCTTCGCAGCGAAATCTCCTCCGCCGGATACCGCTCGCTCGCCCAATACCATCGGCCGCCGGTGTGCCGCAGAATCTGGGATTCCTCCAAATACCGGAGAATGTCCCCGATTTCAGTTTTGCCGAACGTCTCGCCGTCCTCGAACGGCAGCTCAAAGGCGGCGCACTTAACGTGGCTGGCCAAAATCGCCAGGTTGTCCGGATTGACGATGCCCGCCTCGGGCGACTGGCCGAAAAAATATTCCGGGTGCTGCACCATGAATTGATTGAGCGCCGAGGACGAAGCGATCAACAGCACCAGTGACGCCCCCTGCCGGCGGCCGGCGCGCCCCCCCTGTTGCCACGTCGAGGCGATCGTGCCGGGATATCCCGCCAGAATGGAGACCGAGAGCGAGCCGATGTCGATGCCGAGCTCGAGCGCGTTTGTGCTGACAACACCCAGGATTTCCCCTTCCTTGACTCCCTTCTCGATGGCGCGCCGCTCGAGCGGCAGGTAACCGCCCCGATAGCCTTGTATCTGTTTCGGATTGCGCCGCAGGCGCTTCATGATTCGCTTGAGATAGGTCGTGAGGATCTCGACGCGAAGCCGGCTGCGGGCAAAGACGATGGTCTGCACGCCTTCGTACACGAAGCGGGCCGCCAGGCGCGCGGACTCCTTGACGTGCGATCGGCGAATGCCCAGCTCCGCGTTGACCACCGGGGGGTTGTAAAAGACAAAATACTTTTCTCCTTGCGGCGCGCCGTTCTTGTCTACGACTTCGAACGGCTCCTCGACGATCGTCTCGGCCAATTCTTTCGGATTCGCGATGGTGGCCGAGCAGCAGATGTACTGCGGACTCGAACCATAGAACTCGCAAATCCGCTTTAGCCTGCGAATCACGTTCGCCAAGTGACTGCCGAAAACGCCCCGGTAGTGATGCAGCTCGTCGATGACGATATAAGAGAGATTCTCAAAAAGTCGAATCCAAAGCGTATGATGGGGCAAGATACCGGTATGGAGCATATCCGGATTGGTCACCACGATGTGTCCGGCGGTGCGGATCGCCTTGCGCGCATGTTGCGGCGTGTCGCCGTCGAACGTATAGACCTTGAAGTCCCGATCCAGCGCCTGGGTGATTCCATACAGCTCGTTCAGTTGGTCCTGTGACAACGCCTTGGTGGGGAAGAGATAAAGCGCCCGGCTTTCCGGCTGGTCGATCAACCGGTCGATCACCGGGAGGTTATAGCAGAGGGTCTTTCCCGACGCCGTGGGCGTGACCACCGTAACGTTCTTGCCGGATTGAACGTGCTCGATCGCTTCGGCCTGATGGCTGTACAGCTGCTCGATACCCCGCGCGCGCATCACCTGGATCAACGCGTCGCTCATCGTCTTCGGAAACGGAGCATATCGCGCCGGCTTGGCGGGCAAATGCTCGCATCGGGTGATATTCGGCCCGTAACGCCGATCGGCAACCAGATGTTTTTCAAGAATGTCTCGCAGATTCATCCCACTCGATTCTTATCTGAAAGATACGTTCCGGCTCCCTCCCTTACTTATCCTCCTCGCAGGGGGAGGAGGAAACCGGGGCACTGCCGATTTTTCGCTCCAGCCGGGCCAGGCGGTGATTCAGTTTCGCCTCCATTTCTGGCCACGACTGAGCCGCGAGCAGCTCCAACGCTTTCAAGACCACCTCACGGGCTCGATCGAACTGCTTTTCGCAATGTTCAAAGTACTTTGCCAACTCTTCAAAGGCAAAAAGGTCCAGGCCGCCTTCGTCGCGCGGAACCGAGGGAGCGCACTGGAAGCTTTCCACAGTCTCCAGCCAGAACTCCACCGCCCGCTCCCACTGCCCTTTTCGCTTATAGGCCAGGGAGAGTTCCTTCTGCGAGCGGAGATAGATTTGAAAGGGGAGCATTTCCCAGTCCGATTTCTCGAGAAATGCACTGGCCTCTTCCAGTGCCCCGCGCTGGAGGTGCATCTTTCCCAAGCTGTATACCTCGACCGGATCGAGTCGCTCGGGGTCCGCTATCGCCATCTGCTCGACGACTCGGCCTGTCAGGGCGGCCAGTGACAGGATGTCATCGACGTTATGCTGAAAGATGGGTAGAAGCCTCCGGGGATCGCCTCCCCGCACAAACTGAAAGTAGGTCGTGGGAATATCCGCGCCGGGGATATCCAGACCGCGGCGAACGCCCAACACTTGCCGCTCGATATTGGCCAGGCTGCAGTCGCCGTACTTCAGTTTCCAGAGCTGCCGAACCGGATACAGCAGGTCCAGCTGCGGCAGCT